>Ga0070741_10010605_pt1 | contig 17332 bp, 16 predicted proteins | sample Coa_R1_4_FD_66440 | JGI IMG/M metagenome (GOLD analysis project Ga0070741, IMG submission 66440) | Surface soil microbial communities from Centralia Pennsylvania, which are recovering from an underground coalmine fire - Coalmine... | ecosystem: Environmental > Terrestrial > Soil > Unclassified ...
GGCACCGGGCGGGCCGGGGCCGCATTGAGCACGAAAAGCCCGGTTGCGTGCCGGGCAGCGGCAGTGACGGCGTGATCGGGCACCTCGAGTACGGTCAGCACCGCATCAGCGCCGGTCACCTCCGCAGCACTGACCTCGAGGGTCGCATTGGCCCCTGGCACGACGGTGATTGTGGTCTCCCCCGCGGTGTCGACGGCGATCAAGGCCAGCCCGGTTGCTTCGGTGACCCGCTGCAGCCGGTGCAGGTCGACACCTTCCTGGCGAAGTAGCTCGAGCGCTCGGTCGGCTTCGGGATCGATGCCCACTGCGGCAACCAGCTGGACCGGTAACCCCAACCGCCGCAGCGCCAGCGCCTGGTTGGCACCTTTCCCGCCGGGGACGCGGGTGAAGCTGGTGGCGGTGAGCGTCTCGCCCGGATCAGGTAGTCGCGGCAGCGTGACCACCAGGTCGAGGTTGACGCTGCCGACGACAGTCACCCCCACGGGTTCGTCCCCGCACGCCACCGGACAGCCGTCTGGTCCTGCTTTCGGCCGGATGAATGTGTGCCGGGTAAATCCGAGGGTTCAGCGCTGAAGTGGTTGGTGCCCGTCACCACAAAGCGCCACCCGGCCGCGATCGAGCAGAGCTTGCCGAGCGATAGCCGCTTTGGATCACAGGCGTAGAGCATGCACTCGACTTCGAATCTTTCCGCGTCCCGGAAGGCGTCACGGTCAGGCGTGCTCATCAACTTCCCATGATTAGGTGTGCTCATCAACTTCCGCCTTATGGACGTGTGCTGAACAAGTCTTCTGCTACCTGTCTGGCCTGATGTCGGTTTGTTCTGTCACGGCCAGTTGCCGGCGGTGCCCTGTCTGGCGGTGTAACTTCAGCCAGGCAGCGTGGCCAGGTCCGAGTAGCCTTCGGTGCGCTGGTGTCAGCGCAGACAACTCAGCATGGCCTTGCACGCGCGCTGCGGGAGGCACCGTGACAACCAAAAATCCGAACGCTATTTTGCACAGAATCCGATCGTCGGTGGCGACGGTGAACCGAAACAGCCCGGCCGCCATACCACCGGATGTACATGATCTTATCCAAGCCGTTACGGACCTGGACAACCACCTGTCCTGGGGTGGTGATCCGCCCGACGACTGGCGTGCTGCCCGGTTCGCCACACCTACTGTCCCGCCCACTAGGCAGCTCTTCGAACCGGCACCAGCCGACGGGGTGGATCCGGTGGAAGACATTATTCGTCGTATGTAATGGCGGGTGTCGCGGTAGCCCGCTACCGTCTGAGAGAAATGCCTGCCACCCCATCCCCCTCGTGCATGGTCATCCACTGCACCGATCACCAGCGTGACGCGCAGCATCTGGTTCGCATCGATAGCGGCGAGGGTGGCGACTTCGCGCCTGTCTGCCTCACCCACCAGAGTCGGATCGACCAGGGTGAACCATGGCTGTGGGTGCCTTGGAACCGGCTGAAGGGCGCTGGCTCCAACATGGCGGAGGGCTGCATCCTCATGGGCGAGGAGCTGGCCGGCTACGGTCTCGTCGTCGATACGGACGTCAGGATGAACACGAACCTGGTGTTCGGCCCGGAGCTCGCAGCGGGCCGCAGGACCACCACGCTGGCCATCGATGGTCGGCTGTTCGGTGACAACCAGCCCATCTCCCTGGAACTGCTGCTCGACCAGGACACGGTGGTGCGCCTCAAAGAGGCACTGCGCTTCTTCAAACCATAAAAGCTTTCACTTTGCGGCTTCTTTGACCATGACGGCACTCCATTGATGAAGTTCGTCCGGAGGCATCGTGCAGATCATCCTGAACGAGCTGTCTTTCCACGTTGTGTGCGAGGGCGAAGGACCAGCCGTGTTGATGTTGCATGGTTTCCCCGACTCGTCAGCGCTGTGGCGCCACCACATTCCTGCGCTGACCACCGCCGGGTACCAGGTGATAGCGCCCGATCTGCGAGGGTTCGGTGCTTCAGATCGTCCGGCAGACGTCGCCGCCTACCGGATGGAAGTCCTGGTTGGCGATGTGCTCGGCATTCTCGATGCGCTGGGCGCGCAGCAGGTCAGCGTCGTCGGGCATGACTGGGGCGCAGCGGTGGGCTGGGCGTTGGCGATGTTCGCGCCGCAGCGGGTCCAGCGGCTGGCCGCGCTGTCGGTAGGCCACCCGGCGGGGTACTTCACCGACACCATGACCCAACGCGAAAAAGCCTGGTACGTGCTCTTCTTCCAGTTTGCCGGGATCGCTGAAGATGCCCTGCGGCGAGATGACTGGGCGCTGTTTCGAGTATTCCTGCGCGAACAGGGAGACGTTGATCGCTACCTCACCGATCTGGACCGCCCCGGCGCGTTGACCGCCGCGCTGAACTGGTATCGCGCCAACCTGCCGGCCAATGTCTTCGGCCAGCTCACTCCGCGATCATTACCGTCGGTGCAGTGTCCAGTGTTGGGGGTGTGGTCCGACGGTGACCACTACTGCGGAGAAGTCCAGATGCAGGCGTCTGCGCATCATGTTGCCGGCCCGTGGCGGTACGTGCGGATCGAGGGAGCCAGCCACTGGATCCCACTGGACGCCCCCAACACCCTGACCACGTTGCTCCTCGACTTCCTCTCCCCCCGCTAGTACCGCAGTCTGGATGCAGACTGCGGTAATTGGGGGCCTGAAAACATCAGTCTGCATCCAGACTGCGGGATCGGGGAGCGGGTGGACGAGGTCAGTGAGGGCGGTCACCTTGGGGTGGGGTGGTGAGCTACTCATCGGTAACATTAGTGCCATGAACATCGTGGTTCTGATCAAGCAGGTGCCGGACACCTGGTCCGAGCGCAGGCTGACCGATTCTGACCACACCCTGGATCGCGCCTCGGCGGACGTTGTGCTGGACGAGATCAATGAGCGCGCGGTCGAGGAGGCTCTCAAGATCAAAGAAGCGGAGGGCGGCGAGGTCACCGTCGTCACGATGGGTCCGCCCCGGGCCAGCGAGGCCATCCGCAAGGCGTTGTCCATGGGTGCGGACTCCGCGGTACACCTCACCGACGCGGGCCTGCACGGATCCTGCGCGGTGCAGACCGCCAAGGCGCTGGCCAAGGTCATCGGGACGCTGGGCGATGCCGATCTCATCATCGCCGGCAACGAAGCTACCGATGGGACCGTGGGCGCCATCCCGGCGATGGTCGCCGACCTTCTCGGCCTTCCCGAGCTGACCCACGCTCGCAAGCTCACCATCGAGGGGCGCACCGTGACCATCGAGCGGGACACCCCCGACGGGGTCACCGTGTTGGGGGCCGATCTGCCCGCCGTGGTCAGCGTGAACGAGAAGATCAACGAGCCGCGGTACCCGTCGTTCAAGGGCATCATGGCGGCGAAGAAGAAGCCGGTGCGCACCGTTTCGCTGGCGGATGTGGGGATAGCGCCCGGTGATGTCGGGATCGCCACGGCCACGTCGACGGTGATCGAGTCCGCACCGCGCCCGCCGCGGTCAGCTGGGCAGGTCATCACCGACGAGGGGGACGCGGCCGACCAGCTGGTCCAGTACCTCGTCGGGCAAAAGCTGATCTAGACCGCGCTGCGTCGTACGACAGGAGAACCGTCATGGCTGAGGTCCTGGTCCTCGTCGAACACTCCGGCGGCGAGGTCAAGAAGGTCACCAATGAACTGCTCACGGCCGCCGCGAGACTGGGCGAGCCCGCAGCAGTAGTCGTCGCCACACCCGGTACCGCGGGCAAGCTGTCGGACCGGCTGGCAGCTTTCGGCGCGGCCAAGATCTACGTCGCCGAGTCCGAAGAGGTCAGCCAGTACCTGACCGCGCCCGCCGTGGGAGTGCTCGCCGAGCTGGTTGCTTCGGTGCGCCCCGCAGCGGTTCTCATCGCCGGCTCACCGGATGGCAAGGAGATTGCCGGCAAGCTCGCCGTGCGTACCGGGTCGGGCCTGCTCTCTGATGTCGTCGACATCGCCGAGGACGGTACCGCCACACATTCGGTGTTCGGCGGTTCCTATCTCGCCAAGTCCCGAGCCACCACGCCGGTCGCGGTGATCACCGTCCGCGCCGGGGCCATCGAGCCGGTCCGCTCGCCGGGCGCGGCGGTCGAGCAGACCCTCGAGGTCCCCGCGGTGAGCGCCACCACAGCGAAGATCATCGAGCGCCGGCCGGTGGAGAGTGGGAACCGCCCCGAGCTCACCGAAGCCAGCGTGGTAGTCGCCGGCGGTCGCGGCGTCGGCTCGGCGGACAACTTTGGGGTCGTCGAGAAGCTGGCTGACTCGCTCGGTGCTGCGGTGGGAGCCTCCCGGGCAGCGGTCGACTCTGGTTACTACCCCCACCAGTTCCAGATCGGGCAGACGGGCAAGACGGTCTCTCCGCAGCTCTATGTGGCTCTTGGCATCTCCGGGGCAATCCAGCACCGCGCCGGGATGCAGACTTCCAAGACCATCATTGCGATTAACAAGGACCCGGAGGCACCGATCTTCGAGATCGCTGACCTCGGTGTGGTGGGTGACCTGTTCACCATCGCCCCGCAACTCACCGAGGCGGTCAGCAAGCGGAAGGGATGACCGCGGCCGCCGCATCGGGCCGCCGCGTCGGGCCGCTGCAGCGGAGGCCGCCTCCGGGCTGGGGTGGAGTAGTTCCAGTAATGCAGGCCGACTTTCACATTCCTCCGCCCCAGCGCTATCCGCAATCAGCCTATCGGCCAACAGACTTGCAGCAGGTGGTTATTCACCGACAATCCACCGCACGGCTACGGCAGTGTCGTTCGCCTAACGTGCTGGGCCTATATACCCAGCGCTATGAGGATCCCGTCGCTGTCAGTGAGCACCTCTACTTCCCTGGGTTCCGCGCATTACACACTGCTGGTGGCCCAGCAGCAGGCCGATGTCCGCGCCGCGCAGCAGCTGCGTTACCACGTGTTCGCCGGCGAAATGGGCGCGGTGTTGCACACAGCCGAACCCGGTGTGGATATTGACCATTTCGATGCGTACTGCGATCACCTGGTGGTGCGGGACGATTGCACCGGTGAGATCGTCGGTACCTACCGGATGCTCTCGCCCGAGGGCGCTCGACGTGCCGGTGGGCTGTACTGCGAGACCGAGTTCCTGATTCCCTCGTTGCGGAACCTGCGCGAGTCCATGGTGGAAACCGGCCGCTCGTGCGTGCACCCGGACCACCGCACCGGAGCCGTGGTGAACCTGATCTGGGCCGGTATCGCGCGCTACCTGCTGCTCACCGGTTACCGCTGGCTGGTGGGGTGTGCGTCAGTGCCGCTGCGGAGCCCCGGGCTCCCAGACGGGGCGCTGGCTGCTGGTGTCTGGGACACCGTACGGACCCGCCACCTTGCGCCCGACCAGTACCGGGTACTACCGCGCCTGCCATGGCATGCCGACCTGGCGCCCCGCCCCGCGCGTGCCGGCATGCCACCGCTGCTGCGCGGATATCTGCGGTTAGGCGCGTGGGTGTGTGGCCCACCGGCGCACGATCGCGATTTTGGGGTGGCCGATTTCCTGGTGCTGCTGTCGCTGGACCGGGTCGATCCGCGCTACCTGCGTCATTTCCTGGGTGACTCCGCTAGCCCGGCCGCGGGCGCCACGCGATGAACCGGCCACATCCGTGGATGCCCGTCTCGCCGTGCGGGCAGGGTTGCCTGCCAGCAGCGGATTCGGTGCCCACGGTCTCGCGCATGCACCAGATGCTGAGGCTCCTGGCCACCACGGCGCTGATGCTGGCTGGTGCGGTACTCGTGGCGGCGCTGCCCATGCTCCGGCCTGGGCAGCAGGAGCGGACGCTGCGAGCCTGGTACCGGGCGCTGCTACGGGTGTTGCACGTCCAGCTGGTAGTCACTGGCGGCGACCGGTTCGCTCGCCCCGGAGTCGCCATCCTCGTGGTCAGCAACCACACTTCCTGGCTCGATCAGATCGCGCTGGGCGCGGTGCAGCCACTACGTATGGTGGCCAAGAAGGAGGTCGGCCGGTGGCCCGTGGTCGGCCCGCTGGCTCGCCGCCTGGGCACGATTTTCGTGGACCGCGAGCGCTTGTCAGCGCTGCCGGGGATGGTCGACGCCATGGCCCGTGCGCTCGCTGAGGGCGCCGCCGTCGGGGCCTTCCCGGAAGGCACCACCTGGTGTGGTCTGGCGAGTGGTCGATTTAGGCCGGCGGTTTTCCAAGCTGCTGTTGACACGGCAACCTCGGTGCGGCCGGTAGCGTTGCGTTACCGCGTGGCCGGGAGCGGCCCCACCACCGTGGCGTCCTTTGTCGGGACCGCCAGCCTGTGCGAGACCTTGATCCGGGTGGCCGGTGTACACGGCTTGATAATCGAGGTGCACCTCCTACCGTTTCTGCGCGCTGCCTGCACCACCCGCCGCACCCTGGCCACTCGCGCCGAGATCGCCGTCACCGCCCGCAACAGTGTCCCGGGCACAGGGCGGACTGGCTGGCCGCGTTCCTGGGGCAGCCTGTCCCCGCAGCGCAGTCACGGTGGGTGCAGTTAGGCTGGTACCCGCGATGACCTACCTTGATCATGCGGCCACCACACCTATGTTGCCGGAGGCGGTGGCGGCGATGAGCGAGGCATTGTCCACGTTGGGCAATGCCTCGTCGTTACATGGATCGGGGCGCCGGGCTCGTCGCACCGTCGAGGAGTGCCGGGAAAGCATCGCCGAGGCGCTGGGTGCCCGCCCGTCGGAAGTGGTGTTCACCGGAGGTGGCACGGAGGGGGACAACCTCGCTGTCAAGGGCCTGTTCTGGCAGCGGCGCGCCGCTGACCCGCGGCGAATCCGGGTGCTTGCTTCCAGCGTGGAGCACCATGCGGTGCTCGACGCGGTGTCATGGCTCGCCGATCACGAAGGCGCCCAGGTGGACTGGCTGGAAGTCGACGGCTACGGCCGGGTTCATCCCGAAACACTGCGCGCCGCGCTGGCCCGTGACCCGGACTCGGTGGCCCTGGTGACCGTGATGTGGGCGAACAACGAGGTCGGCACCGTTGCGCCGATCCGCGAACTGACCGAGGTCGCGGCCAGCTACGGGGTACCACTGCACACCGACGCAGTCCAGGCAGCCGGCCAGCTACCGGTACATTTCGGCGCTTCCGGCGCCGCGGCGCTCACGCTCACCGGGCACAAACTGGGCGGTCCTTACGGTGCCGGGGCGCTGTTGCTGCGCCGCGAGGTCACCCTCACCCCGCTGCTGCACGGCGGTGGCCAGGAACGCGATGTCCGATCCGGCACTCTGGACGTGCCGTCAATCGTCGGGTTGGCCACCGCGGTCCGCCACTCGGTCCAGACACTGCCGGAAACCGCGATCGCCGTCAGCAAGCTGCGTGATCAGCTCGTGGACGGGGTCATGTCCCGGATTCCCGATGCGGTGCTCAACGGCGATCCGGGCGACGGCCTGATCGACGGCGGTCACTCGCGGTTGCCCGGCAACGCTCACCTGACCTTCCCCGGCTGCGAGGGTGAGTCACTGCTGATGCTGCTCGACGCGCGTGAGATCCAGTGCTCCACCGGTGCTGCCTGCACCGCTGGGGTGGCGCAGCCTTCGCATGTGCTGCTGGCGATGGGTGTCTCAGCCGCCGCGGCGCGCGCTTCGCTGCGCTTTTCGCTGGGGCGCACCACGACGGCAGCAGACGTGGCTGATGTGCTTGACGCTATCGAGCCGGTGGTCGCCCGGTCCCGTAGCGCGGCAACGAGGCGGGCGAGGGTGTTGTGAGGGTGCTGGCGGCGATGAGCGGCGGGGTGGACTCCTCGGTGGCCGCTGCACGCGCGGTCGATGCCGGACACGACGTCGTGGGGGTCCACCTTGCACTGTCAACCCAGGCCGGGACATTACGCACCGGCGCCCGCGGTTGCTGCACCAAAGAGGATGCGGCCGACGCGCGCCGGGTCGCCGACATCATCGACATCCCGTTTTATGTATGGGATTTCGCGCAGGAGTTCAGCGCCGCCGTGGTGGACGACTTCGTCGCGGAGTACGCCGCTGGGCGCACCCCCAACCCGTGCCTGCGCTGCAACGAGAAGATCAAGTTTGCCGCGCTGCTGGACCGTGCCTGCGCGCTCGGCTTTGACGCGGTCTGCACCGGTCACTACGCACGCCTGGCTGGCGGCGTCCTGCGCCGGGCCGTGGACGCGGGTAAGGACCAGTCCTACGTGCTGTCCGGCCTCACTGGTGACCAGCTGGCCCATGCCCTGTTCCCGGTCGGCGATACTCCCAAAACCGGCATCCGGGCCGAGGCGACTAGCCGCGGCCTCGCCGTAGCCGACAAGCCGGACAGTCACGACATCTGCTTCATCCCTTCGGGCGACACCCGGGCGTTCCTCGCGCAGCGGCTGGGATCCCGGCCTGGCGAACTGGTCGATGACCAGACCGGTGAGGTGCTGGGTAGCCATCACGGCGTGCACGGCTTCACCGTCGGCCAGCGCCGGGGTCTCGGATTGCAGCACCCAGCACCTGATGGCCGGCCCCGGTTCGTGATCGCGCTGGAACCGATGACCGGCACCGTGCGGGTGGGCTCCGCGCAGCACTTGGATGTCAGCATCATCGAAGCGCAGCGGCCGGTATGGCCCAACGGCGTGCCAGACGGCCCCATCGAATGCATCGCGCAAGTCCGCGCGCACGGCGGATGCGCCAGCGCCATCGCGGAGGCGGTGGACAACGGCGTGGTGGTGCAGCTGAGGCACCCGCTGCGCGGAGTGGCACCGGGTCAGGCCGTCGCCTTCTACCGTCCCGACCCGGGCGGGGACATCGTCCTGGGCAGCGCCACGATCACCGCAACCCGGTGACCCGCCAAGCTTCGCGACCCTAAAGACCGCGGCTACTGGCGCCCGAGAAGCCCCGGCTGCCGTTACTGGTTGAGCCGTCGGCGCCGTTGCCAGGGTTTCCAAGAACCTTGTCGAGCAGCGGGATGTGAACCGTGAGGCCGTCAAGCAGGTTCTTGCCGCCGCCGTTGTGACCCCCATCGCTGGCTCGGGTGAATGTCGACAGTACGGTACGGGCGGGCAGCAGTTCCGCATGTTCAGCAGTGAACTGGCCGTCGCTGCGTGTGCTGGGCATCGATTCCTCCTAGGAAATGCGGCCCGGGCACGGGCCGAAGATGCCTACCCACCGTGCCCAGCGGTGATAGTCCGAGCAATCAGTAGTTGCACGTAAGTCATCGCCGGCGCACCACGTAGTTGCTCCCGAATCCTCGGTGGAACTTTCCCGATCGACCTTGCAGGGTGATAGACATTCGGGGGTGAGCGACCTCCCACCCTGGCCGCCCGGAACCGCGACCGGGATCGGCTCGATGCCTGGCACCGACGCCCTGGAAGCCGCCCGCACTGTTGTCGGCGAGCTACCTGAATTGCCGTACCTGCCCGAACTCCCGGGCAGGGGCGCCGGCGCCGGCCTGATCGGCCGCACCGCTGCACTGCTTGTCGATCTCGCCGTGGAGCTGGTGCCCTCCGGGTACCGGGTCACCGCACGGCCAGGCCGTGACCACCGCCGTGCTGTCGACTTGCTGCGCGGCGATCTAGATGCCCTGGAGGAAGCAGTGGACTCCGCCGGAGTCCGACCTGCGGCGATCAAGGTGCAGGCGGCTGGGCCCTGGACCCTGACTTCGGAGATCGAACTGCGCACCGGGCACAAGGTGCTCACCGACAGCGGGGCATTACGGGAGTTCGCCGCGTCGCTGGCCGAAGGGCTGCGGGTGCATGCCACCGAGGCATCCCGCCGGCTGGGCGTAGCAACCGTGGTGCAGCTCGATGAACCAGGACTGCCTACGGTGCTCGCCGGCGGCGTGCCCACCCCATCCGGGTACGGCACCGTACCCGCAGTGCCTGATGGTGACGCAGTAGAGCTATTGCGTGCCGTCCTCGGCGGGCTACCCGTCCCGCGGATCGTGCACTGCTGCGCGCCACGCCCACCGCTGGCGCTGCTGCGGCGCGCGGGAGCCGACGCGCTGGCCGTCGACGCCGAACTGCTTGCTGGTGCGCCCCGGTCGACCGTTGATGACCTCGGGGAAGCGTGGGACGCCGGGGCGACGGTGTTGCTCGGTCTCGTGCCGGCGCTGGCGCCGGTGACGCCACCGAGTTTGCAGGCTCTGGCCCGTCCGGCGCTTGATCTGGTGGACCGGCTCGGCTTCCACCGGGAGATGCTGGCACAGCGTTGCCTGCCGACCCCATCGTGCGGCCTGGCCGGCGCCACGACCGATTGGGCGCAACGCGCGCTGACCTTGGCCCGGGAGCTGGGGCAGGCATTTGTCGACCCCCCTGACTCCTGGTCGAGGTAGCGGAAAACCGGTAGCACCCGCCGCCCGGATCGTGGCGGGATAGGACGATGACCACCCTGAGCCTTAGCGGGCTGTCTCTTACCCTGGTTGGCCCCTCTGACGAGGACGCCATCCGGGAGTGGTACGAGCTGTGCTGCGCGGTGGCGAGCGCCGACTACCCCGATGACCCGCCCCCGTGCTGGGCTCACGAGCTGGGCAGCTTCCGGCATCCCTGGCCTGGTGAGGTACGGGCGGTGTGGCTGGCCCGGGTGGACGGCTCCCCGGTGGGCGCTTGCACGCTCGTCCTCCCGACGCTCGACAACGTGCACAACGCGCACGGCGACATCCTGGTGGCGCCCGGGCACCGGCGACGCGGAATCGGTCGGGCCCTGCTTGCCCACCTGCGCGCCGAGGCCACCCGTCACCGCCGGATCCGTCTCATCTCCTGGGTGGCCCAGCCGCTGGATCCAGGCGCTCCGGATCCCGCTGGACGATTTGCTGCCGCATCCGGTGCGGTGCCGGCTTTGGTGCAGACCCGGCGGCGACTTGACGTCAGCACCATTGAGCCGGACATGCTGGCGCAGCTCGACACCGAGGCCCGGGTCTGCTCCAAGGACTACTCGCTGGTCCAATGGGTGGGCGCCACGCCGCCGCGGTGGCTGGACGACATCGCTTACCTCGCCGGCCGGATGTCCACCGATGCCCCGCTGGATGACCTCCAATGGGAGGAGGAGATCTACGACGCGGCGCGAATCCAGGGCCGCGACACGTGCTGGCTCGGCCGTGGACTCCGCGTCATCACCACGGCCGCGCAGGATCGAGCCGGACGGCTAGTCGCCCACACCCATCTCCTCGGTGGCACCACCTCGCCGTGGTTCGCCTGGCAAGGGGACACCATCGTCGCGCCGGAGCACCGTGGTCACCGGTTGGGCATGTTGATCAAAGTGGCCAATCTGAAGCTTGCCCGGCGTGAGCGCGCCGAGCTGCGCCTGATCGACACATGCAATGCGAATTCCAACACGTACATGGTCTCGATCAATGAGGCGATGGGGTTCCGGCCCCACCGGCGGGCAGTGGATTGGCAGCTCGGTCTCTAACCTGCAGCTCGGAACCGACATGGAGATATATCGGAGGGTTCGCCGGCCCGTTTGGCCCGTTTGAGCCGACATGTGGCCGTGTCGGCCGGCTAGGCCGTGAAGCAGCCGATGTGATGAATGTCGGCCACGGGGCGCGGCCGCAGAAGGTGATAGCGTGCCGCCAGGTTGTGGTCGTGTAGTTCCCCGATCGTTGTGAAGCGTCCGTGGAATGTCTGACTACGGGTTTCACGCTTCCCTCGGGACACCTCCCATCGGGCGCGTGGTCCGCGCAACCGTTGCGGCTGGCGCGAGTGCTGGCCGCAGCATCAGGTTCCAGTGCAGATCGAGGGAAAGCACATGCCACAGGGCGTCGTCAAGTGGTTCAACGCAGAAAAAGGCTTTGGCTTCATCTCCGTCGACGGGGGTGGCCCAGACGTGTTCGTTCACTTTTCCGCCATCCAAGGAACGGGCTACCGCACTCTGGACGAGAACCAGCGCGTGGAGTTCGAGTCCAGCCAGGGCCCCAAGGGCCTGCAGGCGGACTCGGTTCGCGCCCTGTAGCGGCCCGTTCATCTGCTCGCATCCGCGGCCCTGTACCACCGGGAGGGTGTGAGCCTGCCCTTATCGCTGATTTCGCCTCCTTGGCGGTCGAGCCTGGCGACACTACGCCGAGTTACTGAACTCCAGCTCGCCACTGCCTTCCAGCGCTCCCGCGGCAGCCGGTCTGCTGTCGGAGTTCGCAGTTAATCTCCTTTGCATGACGACCGAAGACCCGCTCGCGGGGTCGAGCATGAACACCGAGCCGCCGCCCGAGGTACGAACCGAGTACGGCGATCTCGTCGAGACCGTGCGCGGGCATCAGTTCCGCTACTACGTCCTTGATTCCCCCACCATCTCTGATGCCGAGTTTGACCAGCTGTTTCGCCGCCTGCAGGAGCTGGAGCAACGCTGGCCGGCGCTGGTTACACCGGATTCTCCGACGCAGGTGGTCGGCGGGGGCTTCAGTACCGAATTCGCCGCCCACGACCACCTCGAGCGGATGCTCAGCCTGGACAACGCCTTCGACACCGATTCCCTGCGAGCCTGGGTCGATCGGGTCGAGCGTGAGGTGGGTGCCGACGTGCACTATCTCGCCGAGGTGAAGATCGACGGCTTGGCGGTGAACCTGCTCTATGAGAACGGGCGGCTCGTCCGCGGGCTGACCCGTGGTGACGGGCGTACCGGCGAAGACATCACGCTCAACCTGCGGACCGTGCGAGATGTCCCCGAACGGCTGCGTCCGAGCGCCGACTACCCGGTGCCGGAATTGCTCGAGGTGCGCGGTGAGGTGTACTTCAGGCTTGCCGACTTCGCCGAGCTCAACGCCGCGCTCGTGGAGGCGGGCAAGCCAGCCTTCGCCAATCCCCGCAATTCCGCGGCAGGCTCGTTGCGGCAGAAGGATCCGCGGGTCACTGCGAGCCGCCCGCTGCGGATGCTCTGCCACGGCCTGGGGCGCCGGCGCGGGTTTGAACCAACACGTCAATCGCAGGCGTACCAGGCGCTGGCTGCCTGGGGATTGCCGGTCTCCACGCGCACCAAACTGCTGTCCACGGTCGACGAGCTGATCGCACACATCGCTTACTGGGGTGAGCATCGCCACGATGTGGAGTACGAAATCGATGGCGTGGTGGTGAAAATCGATGAGGTGCCGGCGCAACGTCGGCTTGGCTCGACATCCCGGGCTCCGCGCTGGGCGATCGCCTACAAATACCCCCCGGAGGAGGCCACCACCAAGCTGCTGGACATCCGGGTCAACGTGGGGCGTACGGGCCGGGTTACCCCGTTCGCGTTTATGGAGCCGGTGACCGTCGCCGGGTCCACGGTGTCGCTGGCGACGCTGCACAACGCTGACGAGGTACGCCGCAAGGGCGTGTTGATCGGGGACACCGTGACGATCCGCAAGGCAGGCGACGTCATCCCCGAGGTCCTCGGTCCGGTGGTGGATTTACGCAACGGTGACGAGCGGGAGTTCGTCATGCCCACGACGTGCCCGGAATGCGGCACACCGTTGCGTCGTGAACGGGAGGGCGATGTCGATATCCGCTGTCCGAACGCCCGCTCGTGTCCGGCGCAGCTGCGGGAGCGGATCTTCCACATGGCCGGGCGCGGCGCGCTGGACATCGAGATGCTCGGCTACGAGGCTGCGGTGGCGCTGCTGGCTGCTGGGGTCGTGCACGACGAGGGCGACTTGTTCGTACTTGACGAGGACAAGCTCCTAGCGGTCGATCTGTTCCGCACCAAGGCGGGAGAACTGTCGGCCAACGGCCGCAAGCTGCTAGCCAACCTTGACGCCGCCAAGGAACGCCCGTTGTGGCGGGTACTGGTAGCGCTGTCCATCCGGCACGTCGGGCCTACTGCAGCGCAGGCGCTGGCCCGGGAATTCCGTACTTTGGACGCTATTGAGAAGGCGGACGAGCAGGCGCTCGCCGCAGTCGACGGGGTTGGCCCGACGATCGCCGCCGCGGTGCGGGAATGGTTCGGCGTGGACTGGCACCGCGAGGTGGTGGCCAAGTGGCGCGCTGCGGGTGTACGGCTGGCCGATCCGGTCGACGACTCGGTGGCGCGCAACCTCGAAGGGCTTTCGATCGTGGTCACCGGATCGCTGGACGGCTTCTCCCGCGACGAGGCCACCGAGGCAATCACCCTGCGAGGCGGCCGGGCAGCGGGGTCGGTGTCGCGCAAGACCGCCTTCGTGGTCGTCGGGCAAGAGCCAGGATCGAAGTACGACAAGGCCGTGGCGCTCAACGTCCCCGTTCTCGATGAGAACGGGTTCCGGATCCTGCTGGATAAGGGCGCCGACGCCGCCCGAGCAGTGGCCGCATCGCCGGCCGCGGATAGCGGATAGCGGGTGTTCCCGGTCTCCGTCGTCCTGGCGACTTCCGGCTCGCGGCGGCGCAGTGGCAGCCAATGACGCTGCGGTCAATGATCTTCGCGTAGGGTCACCGGCCCATGGGATGCGTGACGCGATCAGGGACACGGAGTGCGTTGGCGTTTGCGGCAGCGTTCGTGGTGGCGCTCGCCGGCTGCGGTGGTGCCCGATCAACGGGCGCGGCTGGCCAGGTCCAGGCCGGCACAGCCTTCGCGACCTGCTACGCGAACCCGAACACCTGCAACTCCGCCGAGCCGGGCAAGCTGCGTCAAGGGGGCCAGCTCACCTACGCGATCGACAAGAACATTTCAAACTGGAACCTGCTTTCCAGCCGGGGCAATGTGCTACAGACCGCGTGGGTGCTCTCTGGGCTGTTGCCTCGCACCTTTATCACTGCACCCGACCTCACCGTGGTCATGAACAACGACTTGCTGGATTCAGCCAAAGTGACGGCTACTTTCCCGCAAACGATCGTCTATAAGATCAAACAGAATGCGGTGTGGTCGGATGGCGCTCCGATCACGGCGGATGATTTTATCTATAACTGGAAAGTTCAAAACGGGCGGGACTGCCCGAACTGTGCGGTGGTCAGCACCCGAGGATACGACCAGATTAAGTCGGTGGTCGGCACCGATAACGGCAAGACCGTCACGGTGACATTGAGCAAGCCCCTTACTGACTGGAAACAGCTGTGGGGTAGCGGCTCGCCGCTGTACCCAGCGCACCTTGCCGTGCAGCATGGCGACACCAAGAGTCCGCAGGGCCTGGCTGAATCATTCGCCTGGTTCGGGACGGCTGTCCCGACCTACTCTGGCGGACCATTCCAGATTGATAATTTCAGCAACAACGAATCAGTCACGCTCGTGCCTAACCCGAAGTGGTACGGCCCCCACCCGCAGCTTGAGCGGGTGACCTACCGTATCCTCACGGATCCCAACCAGCAGGCCACGGCCCTGCAGAATCGTCAAGTCCAGGTTATCTACCCGCAACCGCAGGTCGATCAGGTGCAGCAGGTCCGCAAGATTCCCGGGGTCTCTTCCTTCGTCGGGCTCGGGCTCAGCTGGGAACATGTTGATCTTAACCTCATGAACCCATACCTCGCCGACCCCGCATTGCGCACGGCGATATTTACCGCAATCAACCGGCAGGCGATCATCGACAAGACCGTAGGCCAGTTCACTAACAAGATTAAACCGCTGAACAGTCACAACTTCGTGCCGCAACAGAGCGGCTATGAGGATGTGATCAGCGAGACCGGCCAAGGTTCCGGCAGCCTGAACCTGGCCAAACAGATCCTCGACGCGGCTGGTTACCGGATCGACGGTGGGCAGCTCAAAACGGGCATCGGGATGACGGTACCGCCGCTGCGTATGCGCTACGCCGCCAAAAATGAGGTCCGCCAGGCTGAGTGCGAACTGATTGCGCAGATGGTTAAGCCATTAGGGATCACTGTTACGGTGGCGCCCGCGGATGATGTCGGTGCTGTGATTTCTCAGGGTGATTTCGACATCGTTGTCTTCTCCTGGGTGGGCACGCCGTTTCCCTACAGCGGCGCGGTTCAGCTTTGGACCACCGGGCAGGGCAGCAACTTCGGTCGTTACAGCAACCCGGACGTCGATCGCTTGATCACGGCAGCGGCGAGTTCCCCCGATGAGGTGCTGGCCAAAGAGGAACTCAATCAAGCGGACCGCCGGCTGACCAAGGATGCCTACGTTTTGCCGCTGTACCAAAAACCGACATTCATCGCGCTTTACAACGACGTCGCCAACGTCCGCAACAACTCCTCGTTGGATGGTCCCCAGTACAACATCGCCGAGTGGGGCCTGCGCGCGGCAGGCTGACCGCCGGCGCGTCCGTGCAGCCGTGGTGTGCTTGCCGTCCCGCCTGGAAGATGTGGATGTCCGGGTTACGGCGAGCTCTTTCCCTGGTGGAGGGACGATGAACGGACGGCGGATGGTGGTGGTGCACGCGCATCCGGACGACGAAACCTTGTGGACGGGAGGGATGATCGCGCGCTACGCCGCCTCAGGAGTTGGGGTGACCCTCGTGACCTGCACGTTGGGTGAGCAGGGGGAGGTACTCCTCGACGAGTTACGCGGCCTGGCCGCCGATCGTGCCGACCAGCTCGGAGGCTACCGGCTAGCCGAGCTGCGCGCGGCGTGTGCCGTGCTGGGGGTGACCGATCAGCGGTTGCTCGGTGGTATCGGCCGGTGGCGCGACTCTGGCATGGTCGCGCAACCGGGAGCGAAGGCTAGCGTGCCAGCGCAGCTGGATCCGCGTGCTTTCGCTGCCGGAGCACTCGACGAGCAGGTCGATGCGCTGGCCGAGGTGCTCGAGGCGGTGCGACCGCAGGTCGTGGTGACCTACGGTCCCGACGGCGGTTACGGGCACCCTGATCACATCCGGGCGCACCAGGTGACGATGGCCGCAGCCACGCAGATACCCGAGGTAACCCGGGTGTACTGGGCGGTGCACCCGGCATCGGCGGTGGCCGCGGGGATTGCCGTGCTGGCTGGGCTGCCTGGGTTACCTTTCCCGCTGCCAGACGGCCATGGGCTACCAGGCGTAGACGATGCCGAAGTGACCACCACGGTGGATGTCTCCGCATACCGCCCTGCTGTCCTGGCTGCAATGCGTGCCCACGCCACCCAGGTCAAGGTGTGGACCGCGGGTCCGCATGCCGCCTTCGCGCTGGCCGACGGGGTGGCCCGGCCAGTGTTTGGCACTGAGCACTTCACGTTGGCCCATGGTGGCGCCGCGGGCGCGCGCGATGACCTGTTCAGTGGACTGCCCGAGCCAGCAGCACCGACAACGAGGTGAGCGTGCTAGCCCGCATCATCCTGGTGGTGCTGGTGTTCGACGCGATCGCGCTGGCAACGGTGGAGCTGCTGTACCTACCGCTGCGGGTCGGTGCGATTCCGTTCCCGATCACCATTCTGCTTGCCGTGGTGACCACCCCGTGGTTGGTTTGCAGCGCTGCTGAACTGGGCGGACCCCGAGTCCTTGCGGCAGTCCCGCTGGTGATGTGGTTGCTCGTGCTCGGGGTACTCGGGGTCGGTGGACCTGGTGGTGACGTGCTGCTTGCTGCGGACTGGCGCTCCGGGCTGCTGCTGGCTGGTGGCACCATCCCGGCTGCGG
>Ga0070741_10010606_pt1 | contig 17331 bp, 15 predicted proteins | sample Coa_R1_4_FD_66440 | JGI IMG/M metagenome (GOLD analysis project Ga0070741, IMG submission 66440) | Surface soil microbial communities from Centralia Pennsylvania, which are recovering from an underground coalmine fire - Coalmine... | ecosystem: Environmental > Terrestrial > Soil > Unclassified ...
GGACGCCGATGGTAAGGTTTTCCAGGACCGACAGCGTCGGGAAAATGCCGCGCCCTTGTGGCACGTAACCAATACCCTTGCGTGGAATGAGGTGTGGCGGGCTTTTCGACAAATCATCGCCGTCAAATTCAATGATTCCTTCGCTGAGCGGCACCAGACCCATGATGCAACGCAGTGTCGTTGTTTTCCCCACGCCATTGCGGCCGAGCAAAGCGGCGCATTCACCTTTCTTCACCTCCAGGCTCACGCCCTGCAGGATGTGCAGCTTGGCGATGTGAACATGCACGTCCCGCAGGCTAAGCATGCGTGGCCTCCTCGACGTAATCTTCGTCTTCCGGTCGGCCAAGGTAAGCTTCGCGAACTCGCTCGTCCTCCGCGATGTCCTTGGCATTTCCGGACGCAAGGATGGCGCCTTGCGCCATAACCGTAATCGCATCGGCGATACCGAACACCACTGACATGTCATGTTCGATGATGACGATGTCGATCGTGCGGGCCATTTCGCGAATCCTCATCACCGCACGTTCGGTTTCTGCCGGGCTCATGCCACAAGTGGGCTCGTCGAGCAGCAGCAACTGCGGGTCGGAGATTACGGCCATTCCGATTTCAAGCAGCGCTACGTCGCCGTACGACAAGGTGCCTGCCTGCCGCCGTGCAAGTGCAGCGAGCCCGATCTGCTCGAGCGTCCGGTCAACCCGTTCTCGAGCAATCGGGTCACTTGCTGCATCACGGAGCGGGTGGAGAAAGCGGTTCGATCCCTCAAATGTTATCCAGAGGTTTTCCGCGACGGTGAGCTGGGCAAAAACGCTCTTCACTTGCAAGGTGCGCTTGATGCCCAGCCGGCTGATCTCATGTGCCGGCAGACCGGTTATGTCGTGCCCCCGGAACAGGATTTGTCCCGCATCAGGGCGTAGCAGGCCAGAGATCAGGTTAAACAGCGTCGTCTTACCGGCCCCATTCGGCCCGATAATCGCATGCAGCTTGCCACCCGGAAGCACCAGGTTCAGATCGTCAACCGCGGTGAGACCACCGAACCGGCGTGTCAAATTGCGAGTTTCGAGTACCGGCGTCGTCATGATTCGATCCGCAGCGCATGTGACGCCGGTTCGGACACGCGATCTCGCTCAAGATGCTCGAGCGCAACTCTCCACAGTCCGACCAAGCCCTTCGGGGCCAGAATGACCACGAGGATCGCCATCAGGCCGACGATCAGAGAATGGTGCTCCCAATGTGTGGAAACGACTTCGCGGATCACGATGAACAGCGTGGTCCCGATGATGGGGCCAAATAGTGTACCAGCGCCTCCGACAATAGCCCAAACGACGCCTTCGCCCGATACTTGGTAGAACATGTAGCTTGCCGAGGCGTATCGGCCAAACAATGCAAATAGCGCACCCGCCACGCCTGCAAGGAAGCCGGCCATCACAAACGCTGTCAGGCGCACGAGGTAGACATTGATGCCGATTAGTGAAGCCCGAACGTCGTTGTCGCGAATTGCGACAAAGGCTTTGCCAAGCGGGCTGCGTATGACTCGGTGCATCAGGTAGAAGCAGCATGTAACGACCGCCAGAATAAAGAAGTACTGAAAAGTCGGATCGGTGAAACTCCAGGCCGAATGCCCGAAAGTGAACGTCGGTGGCATACTGAAATTGATGCCGTCATCGCCACCCGTTAGTGGCTTTACGCGCACTGCAATGAAATAGAAGATCAGTGAAAAGACGACGGTAATGATCGCGAAATAGTGCCAGGTCAGCCGCACGGCGAACACGCCCGAAATCAGCGCCATCGTCACGGCCGCGACGATACCGAGACCGAATGCCGGCCAGAACGCCAGGTGGAGCTGATCGATGCCGATACCGACGCCATACATGCCGAAACCAAAATAAAGCGCCTGGCCGAACGAGAGGAGGCCGACGTAGCCGAACAGCAAATTCACGCTGGCGGCAAACAGTGACCAGATCAGGATTTCTGTAATGACGCTGACCCAAAACTGGCTGATGAGGACAGGCACCGACCAAGGTACGGACAGCATGAAGATCGAGAACACAACGAATATCACGCGATTGATTGCAGCCGGTGTGCTCATCGGGCATACCCTTTGAACAGGCCCTGTGGGCGCAACAGCAGAACGGCGCTCATCAGCACCAGGGAAGCAATTCGGGCGATCGTCGGGTCCGCAACGCTTTGGATGATGCCTTCAAAGAACGCGAGCAGAACGGCGGCAGCAGCAGTGCCGGGTAGATTGCCCAGCCCACCGATGATCACCGCCATGAAGCAGACAGGCAGAATATCGACGCCGCCGCGAAAATCGACAGTCGTGATCGGTGCCGCGACCACTCCGCCGAACGCAGCAAGCGCAAATCCGATACCGAAGGTCAGAACGTAAATACGTTTTGCCGGAATGCCCATTGCGATTGCGGTATCCCGATCGTGGCGAACGGCACGCATCCACGTCCCGATAGTCGTGTGTTGCAGAAACAGGAAAAAGGCGACGAGCGCCGCGATCGAAAGCGCGGCGGCGAAGATACGGTAAACGTCGTACTCGATACCGAACAGCGGAACGGTGCCGGTGATGGGCGGCAGGATTCGGCGCGGTACCGGTCCGAACCCGATTCGTACGCTCTCCTGCAGGATAAGTGAAAGTCCGAACGTCGCTACGATCGACAAGGCAGCAGCACCGCGAATAGGCTGAATTACGACGCGCTGCGTCAACGCACCGAGAATGAAGCCAATCAGAGGCGCGACGAGGAATCCGAGCCAGAAATTTCCGGTCGTCTCCAGCGTGAACCACGCCAGGACGGTCCCGATCATGAAAAAATCGCCGTGGGCAATGTTGATGACGTCAAGAAGACCAAAAATGATTGAAAGACCAAGCGCGATCAACGCGATGATCAGCCCCCAGATCAGCCCATTCAATGCCAGCAGTAACAGCGTGTCTATCATGACGCGGCACGATTGATGCGCGGGTCAACGATCGCCCCGCGGCAGTTTCCAATCAATGGACCCGCGAAGCAATGACCGTCGATTACTGCCGAACGTCTCGGCAGACGCTCGACGCACAATTTGTGATGGCAGCGCGCCACATTGCGCGCAATGCGCTGGTCATTCCACTGCATTCATCGCCCCATGTTTTCTCCCGGTATGCGCGACTTTTGCGGCCGCCACGATATGGCGGTCGAGGTTGAGTTCTTCCGGTGTTAGTCCAAGCGCCAGGCCGACCAGTTGCGGCAAATGCAGGACCGGAACATCAAGACTCCGTCCCAGATCGCGCTCGATCTCGCGCTGAAATCCGTCGAGTACCGTATGGCAAAGCGGGCAGGGCGTTACCATTGCGTGCGCGCCGCCTGTCTTGGCCGACATGATGTGCTGGCCGGTCAGTTTAATCGCGACCGTTTCGTCATGCGCGGCGGTGTGAAAGCCACAGCATTCCGTCCGGCCGCTGTAGTCGATAGGACGGCAGCCGAGAATTTCGGCGAGGCGCTCGATCGCGACGTTGTTTCGCGAGTCGATGAAACCGTATCGCAGCGGCGGGCGGGTGATATGGCACCCGTAAAATGCCGCCACCGTCAGCCCGGTTAGGGGAGTGGTGACAAGTTCCCTAAGGCGCTCCTCGCCGATGTTTTCATAGAGCACCCACAGAAAGTGACTGATTCTGGTGTGACCGCTGTATTTCAGATTCTCGGGCGCCAGTTTATCGTTAACGCCCTGCGCAAGTGCTTCGTCGCTGACGAATGCAGCGTGAGCGTCAAGCAAATTAAGCGTGCATGTGTTGCAGATCGTCATGAGAGGCAGCTGCTCGCGCTCGGCGAGTGCGAGGATGCGGATATTGAGCGTGTAGAATCCTGCAGGATCGATCGCGCGGAGTTCGCGTGCCCCCGTGCAAGTCGCCGAATCAAGCTGCAGCAGGTCAAGTCCGAGCCGCCGTGCAACGCGATGGGTCGCGACGTTGAGTTCGGCGCATGTACTCCGCGCCGAACAGCCGGGATAGTATGCAAATCTCATTGTGATGCCTCCCGACCAAGCAAGCGGCGCGCGGGTTCCGTAGCCGCGGTCTTAATGCGAAAGATTGTTCGCAGTGGGCTAATCTTGCCGCGCAAGAGCAGGCGAATGATACGTGGTAGCCTGAGAAGCGCGCGCAGTCCCTGGACGCTCAAAATCAGCGCGCCGGGGTCGACGCGGCCGCGCTCCGCGACAATTCTGCGCATTGCGCGGGCATGGCGCGCCCGTTCCGGCAATAGCAGCGCCGCCTTCGCTTTTAGCGGCTCGATGACACGGCTGACGATCGGAATGGCGGCCGGGCACACCTCCTCGCATTTGTAGCAGGACACGCAGTTGAATATGCCGGTGAGCGCCAGCGAACGAGCAATTTTCGCAGGGCTGTTGCGTGGATCGAGTGCCGTCTGCCCCAGCTGCACAAGTGGTGCGGGGCCGGCGAAATCGGTCAGGCTTCCCAGACCGATCACAGGGCAAGCCGAGTAGCAGCACATGCATCCGATGCAGTCGAGCGCCTTCGATGCATCTTTCATCTGCTTGTGCGACAGCGGCTCGGGAAACCCGGCGTAGGCGCTTGGCCGCTCGATCCAGGGTTCCAGGCCCGCAACCCTGTCTTCAAACGGTCGGCGGTCGACGACCAGATCACGTATCACCGGCAGATTGCGCAGCGGTTCGATGGTCATCTCCGGCTCAACCGCTTCCCAGCAGGCAAGCACCTCCCGGCCATTCATCCGTACGGCGCACGTACCGCACATCTTGGAACCGCAGATCCAGCGGTAGGCGAGATCCGGTGCCTTGTTCTCGGCAATCCATTCCAACGCGTCGAGAACGCGCATCCATTTGCGGTAGGGCACGCTGAATGTGTCGTAATGCCCGGTGTCGTGCTCCTGGCGGCGGATACGAACAACAATATTGGTGCCGGGTTCAACGCGGGAATTGCGCGCTACTAGCGAGTCATTGCGCTCGGCCTGCCCGATCCTGCTGGCGCCATCACGCGGCGATATTTGTATTTGGAGCGTCACCAGGCAACCTGCAGGTTATCGCGCAGGTCGAAGCCCGGCGAGAAGTACGGAAGTTGGTATGGTCGCTGCTCGAAGCGCATGCCGTTTCCCGATTTCTTCAGAACGTTCGCAACCAGCCAGTTTTTGTTGTCGATAGCGGGAAAGTCGGTCCGGATGAACGGACCTCGACTCTCCTTGCGCTCGAGCGATGAGTAAATAATCAGCTCGCATACCTCGACCATGTTGACGACGTCGAGTGCGTCCAGCCACTCGTAGTTCGCGACGGCGCTTTTTGACGCAATGGCCATGGAAGGCAACGCATCAAGGCGGATTTCCTCGAGGTCGTCGAGTGCCGAGTTAAGGCCGGTTGCATTCTTTTCGACGCCGACCTTGTCCCACATCAGTTTGCGGAGCTTTTGCTTCACCTTGAGCGGTGAGATGCCGCCATCGGGGCGGTTTCGCAGCGCTTCAACTCTGCGCATTTCGGTTTCGCACTCGGTGTCGGAGATGGGCCGGTCGACCAGTGAGCCAAATTCAGCTGCGATGGCGTCGGCAACGACCTTTCCATCGTAAGTGGCAAGCCCGATCAAACCATTGCTGTGGCCGCTGACGCCTCCGGCCGCATACAGTCCGGGGATCGACGAGCGCATGGTTGCGGGGTCGACGTCGATACCGCCCTGCCGGTAGTGCGAGGTCACGGCGGTTTCGACCAACTGCTCCGGGAACCTGAGCCCCAGCTGGCGAAAGGCTTTGCCGTAGGTCGTGTAGGTTTCCACTTCCTTCGCATCGCAGTGGTCAAAGCCTGCGTAGTAACTCCCATCATAGCGCGCCTTCCCGGCGCGCACCTGCTTCACAAGTGCCTTGAGCTGTACGGTGTAGGGGCCGAAGGCGAGCGGGTCGTCGTTCTGCTGGTTGAAAAATTCCTCGCCGGCCGAGTTGATCATTCGCGCCGATTTCTCCGAGCCCAGCATAGGGTTGGGATAGACTTGCATCCGCTGCCAGCATGGCGGGTCCGCAATGTCGTTGGTGTGCCACCATTGCATTTCCATATTGACCAAGGTCGCACCCGCCCGCCAAGCCATGGCGAGGCCGTCAGCCGACATCTCGCGGGTTCCTGTCGATCGCTGGTGCAGGCGATCCGAGTAGCCGGTAGCCAGGACGACGGCGCGAGCCCGTACGACAACGTACTCGCCAGTCATGTAGTTGAGACAGAATACTCCGCCTATATTTCCTGCACTGTTGCGGACAAGCGCAGTTGCGACCGTTTCCTCGAGGCGAGGAATTCCGGCGCGGATGACCTGCTTGCGCCGCAAATCCATGAACGGCACACCGGAATTTCCCTGGATGTTGGCGGCAATGCTGCGGATCGCGCCCGGGCTGGTCACGATATTTCCAGCGTCATCACGTCTGAAATAGAGGCCGAGTTCCTCCAATTCGGGGTAGTAGACCTGCTCGATCCACGCGCCGCACCGGCGAGCCCATTCCTGGTCGATTAAGAACTGGTTGTGGTACTTGATCAGGAATTCGGCGGTGTTGCGTGCCTGCGTTTCGCTGTTTCCGAGCAACCGTCCCGAGATGACCAGATTGCCGGCGAACAAAGACGCTCCGCTTTTGCCCACGAGGCCTTTACAGATGATGAGAGGCTTAAATCCGCACTTTTGCAGGCTGAGTGCGGCGTAGCACCCAGCTGCACCGCCGCCAACAATGGCTACATCGGCCGTCACCGTCCGCATGGCCGTCCCCTCTCCATCCAAGGTAATCATGCAAATTCGCCAAACCTCATTGTGTAATTTTGCACCACCAAGTGCTCGTTTGTTGTAGGTTTCCTGAGGTATTCAGCATCAGGTCCGGTCAAATGAATCCGAACTCCGCGAAATGGGACGATTTGAAAATGTTCCTTGAGGTTGCCCGGCACGGGAGCGTCCATGCGGCAGCAAAAAGATTGAGAGTCGATCATTCCACGGTCTGCAGACGGATCGGCCGGCTTGAATCCCTGCTGGCGGTGAAGCTGTTCGATCGTAGTCGGAAGGGTATCGCGGTCCGGCGTGAAGCGCAGGGTCTGCTCAAACACATCGAGCAAATGGATCGTCACGCCGGGCATCTGGAGGACGCATTTGCCCGCAACAAAGGGACGACCACTCAGGTCGTCCGCATTGCCACAATGGAAGGAATTGCTAGCGGCTATCTTGCGCGGAGGCTGCCTGCGCTCGGCCAATTTGGCCCAAACATTAAAATCGAGCTTGTCAGTATCCCACAGGCGGTTGATCTTAACCGCAAAGAGGCAGATATCTTTCTCAGCTTCTTCAATCCGGATGCACGTGGGCTCAAGAGCGCGCTATTCGGAACATTCTCTTTATTTCTTTATTGCTCTAAGGATTACTTGCGCCGCTACGGTACCCCTAGAACCCGCGAGGATCTCGATAGGCATGTCTTTGTCGGGTACATCGATGATTTGCTGGCTATCAATGCTGTTCGTTGGCTTGACGAAGTCATTACGGCGCCCGTCATGAGCTTCCATAGCAACAGCATCTTTGCGCAGTGCAATGCTGCCGTTTCAGGACTCGGCATCGTATTGTTGCCTACCTTCGTGGGTGAAGGCGTCCTCGGTCTGCAGCGAATATTGTCGGACAAAATTTCGGTGCAACGGGACGTTTGGGTCTCGGTCCGGACCGAACAAAGTCACTTGTCCAGGATCAAGGCCGCAACGCAGTTCCTGAAACACATCTTTGCGCACGACGTCGACTTCCTGCTGGGCAAGACGAGCAAACTTCCGGTGCTGTAGATCGGACAAGTGGCAGCAACACGGCAATTGGTGGCGGCATCAACGAACTCGGCATACACGGAAAGGCAATCAAGTGAGCGAAGGACCGAAAGGGTCAAGTAGAACTCTGTCCCGCCGTTTTTGCGTTGCGCCGATGATGGAATGGACAGACCGGCACTGCCGGTACTTCCATCGTCTGCTGACACGCCGAGCGCTCATCTATACCGAAATGCTGACCACCGGTGCCGTCCTTCACGGCGACCGCTCGCGTCTGCTCGGGTTCGATCCATTCGAGCATCCGGTCGCGCTGCAGCTGGGTGGATCTGACCCGCGTGCGTTGGCTCGCGCAGCGCGTATCGGCGTGGATTTTGGCTATGACGAAATCAACTTCAACGCCGGCTGCCCGTCCGATCGTGTTCAGCAGGGGCGCTTCGGCGCCTGCCTTATGACCGAGCCCGAACTGGTCGGCGATTGCGTAGCCGCGATGAAGGCTGCAGTCGCCGCGCCTGTTACCGTAAAATGCCGCATCGGGATTGATGAACAGGATCCGGAAAGCACGCTTTTTGCATTTGCCGAGACCGTAAAGAAGGCCGGTGTTGACGCGCTTGTCGTCCACGCCCGCAAGGCTTGGCTCAAGGGACTATCGCCGCGTGAAAACCGCCAGGTACCGCCGCTCGACCATGCGCTTGTGCACCGTCTGAAAGGGGCACACCCGGATCTCGAGATCGTGCTCAACGGCGGGCTCGCCAGTGTCGATCAGGCAAAGGAACACCTTCCTTTCGTAGACGGCGTGATGATGGGCCGCGTTGCCTATCAGGAGCCTTGGCGCCTTCTTGATGTCGACCCGGTCTTCTTTGGCGTGGCCGCACCCTTTGACTCGCCAAAGGCGGCTGCCGCAGCCTTGATACCGTATATCGAACGTCAGCTCGCCGACGGATCACGTTTGCAAGCGATTACCCGTCACGTGCTGGGCCTTTTCCGGGCTGTTCCCGGTGCCCGCGCGTTCCGGCGTCACCTCGCGACCGCGGCCGTCAAGCCGGGGGCAGGCGCGCGTGTCATGGCTGAGGCGCTTGCGCTGGTGCTGGACAAAGACACCGACTTGGCGCACATCGCGGCATAGGCAAGCGTGGCCGTCGGCTCCCGGAGCAGCATGTTGTTAGGATACCCGATCAGCGAGATCGCCTGGCTCGCGCTCTGGATTGCTTCTGCCGGCGTTCTGGTCGGAATTCTGGCCGGTCTCTTCGGAATTGGCGGCGGCGCGATCATCGTTCCGGTGCTGTACGAAGTATTCCGCGTGCTCGGTGTGCCGGAAGACGTCCGTATCCAGGCCTGCATCGGCACGTCGCTCGCGATCATCGTGCCGACGACCGTGCGTTCCTATCTTGGCCACAAGAAGAAAGACTCGGTAATCCCCGAAGTCCTGCAAATCTGGGCAGTGCCCGCTATCGCCGGCGTGGCGCTCGGATCACTGACCGCTTCGTTTGCACCCGCTTACGTGTTCAAGCTCGCCTTTTTGATTTTTGTTTCCTTCATTGCCGTACGGATGTTGTTCGGAGGTGAGCGGTGGAAACTTGGCGATCAGTTGCCGGGTCGCGGCGTGCTTGCGATCTACGGCCTGATTACCGGCCTGGTTTCTTCTCTCGTCGGAGTGAGCGGTGGCGCCGTTTCAAATGCCGTCCTGACGCTCTATGGGCGCCCGATGCATCAAGCCGTCGGGACATCGGCAGGGGTTGGAGTGCCGATCACGATCGCCGGCACCGTCGGTTACGTGCTTGCGGGTTGGCCACACATGGCGCAATTGCCGCCTCTGTCGGTCGGCTATGTATCGCTCGTGGGCCTGATACTGATGGCGCCGGTGTCCAGCTTCACAACAAGCTATGGCGTCCGGCTGGCACACTGGTTGCCGCGCCGGAAACTGGAGATCGCGTTCGGGCTTTTTCTTGTGCTTGTCGCGTTAAGGTTCGTTGCCAGCATGGTGTAGTGCGCATTACGGCGCACCACGCATGCGCAGCCGATCACCGCGCACTTCCCAGCTTTGCAAGCGATTGAGAAAGCTCATTCCGAGAAGGTTATTTTTGAGATGGCCGGATTGGACAACAAGCGCTGGAACGGCGCGCTCGACAAGTCCGCCGATGGCGATTCGATCCAACGTAACCGACGCAGCGCGGGTTCGGCCATTGGCCGTGTCAATATTCACAGTGTAACTGAGTACTTCAATTGGCAAGCCGGCAGCTTTCGCAGCCTCTTGTGTCAGTACGACTGAGGTTGCTCCGGTGTCCAGCACCATTGGAATTCGGGTGCCGTTGATGACAGCGGCAACGGAAAAATTCCCGCCGTGGCCCCGCACGATTTCAACATTGCGACCACGACCGGCTACATGGCCGGGGGCCAATTCAGCGATCAGTCTGTCGGCAACATCGCGCAACTCAAAACGATAGCTGTATCCGACCACAAGCAAGAGGCCGACAACTGTCCAAAAAAGTGCCGCCTCCAGGGCCTTCGACAGGCGTTCCCGGAACAGCACCAATACGAGGCCGCCGACGAAGACCGCCAGCAGAATTTTGATGGCGAGCGAGCCGATGTCATGGCGAAGGAGATTTGTGATGGCATCTTGGTCGCTGCTTGCGACCAAGGCGGCCAGCGACAGCACGGCACCCAGCAACAGAGACCAGACGAGACGGCGGCTCACGGCGTCAGCTCATTGCCGCAGTCATTTTTTGAGAATCTTCGTTCACCCGCCGGTCCGGCAACTCGCTCATGATTCGGCTGCGTTCAGCCGGACTCATGCTCGCCCATCGGGTGATTTCGTCGATAGTGCGCCCGCACCCGAGACATATCGCCCTACGGGTATCGAGAGTACAGATTTTTACACATGGGGTCTCGATCATGGGACGGTCTCAACGTCGAGTCGCGTATGACCATACGCGCCGCGCGCAAGAAGGCAATCGCAGCAATGCCGCAAGCTGGGGGCCTCAGGTTCCGGCGCGAAAAAGCCGGGGTTTGACCTGGTTGTTTTCCGCCGGCGTGAAATTCTTGTCGGGCGCCGGTGCGATCGGAGGCGCGCTTTCGGGCAATGGGGTGATCGCGGCGGCAACACGCTCCGGTGGGAAGGTCACGATGACCTCAGTGCCAATGCGCAGCTTGGATTTCAATGTGAAGCTGCCTCCGTGGAGGTCAACAAGACTTTTGGCGATCGGGAGACCGAGGCCGGCGCCCTGTTCAGCCGATTTGATCGAATTTGACCCTTGACCGAAGGATGCAAGAGCGATCGGAATTTCCTCTTCCGGAATGCCCGGACCGGTATCCTTGACGCTGATGTATTGGCCGCCGGAAGCCGTCCAGCCCGCCTTGAGCCAAATCTCGCCGCCTTGCGGAGTGAACTTGATCGCGTTTGACAGCAGGTTCAGGCAGATTTGTCGTATGGCCCGCTCATCAGCCCACAGCGGTGGCAGCTCGGGCTCAAACATTTCGTGGATCGTTATCTTGCGGCTTGTCGCCCGAAGCTTCAGCAAGTGGTGGCAGTCTTCCATGACAGCGACCAGAGAAACAGATTCCTCGTTGAGTTCGTAGCGGCCCGCTTCGATTCTCGACAGATCGAGAATTTCATTGATCAGACCGAGAAGATGTACTCCGGAGCTGTGAATGTCTGATGCATACTCCCTGTAGGCTGGCACAACGTGCGCACCGAAGACCTCGCTCTTCATGACTTCGGAAAACCCAAGAATTGCGTTAAGCGGGGTGCGTAGCTCGTGGCTCATTTGTGCCAGAAAGCGGGACTTTGCGACATTTGCAGCTTCCGCCCGCCGGCGTGCCTCGTCGGAAATAGCTTTTGCCTGCTCAAGTTCTCCGATCAGCGCGTCCTTTTCGGCACGAGCCTGCAATGTCGCCAACGTACTCGAATAGAGTCGATATGTAAGCGCAGCAAAATAGCCTTGGGCGGCCAGCGCCATCATGGAGAGGATATAGTCACGCAGGCCGCCCCTCAGGAGGAAGCTAAGCGCAATAGCCGTGGTGACCGGAAACGTCGCTGCGAAAACAGCCATCGGCAGGCTCGATGCCAGCATGCTCGATACTGCGACGACCAGCAGCATGATAAAGAGCATGAAAGTACCGGAATTGTCGTCGATGCCAACCGGATGGATGAGGATGAGCATCCAGGCGAGGCCATAGAAGAGGTCGAGCGTGATGAAACGAAGCCGCCATCCACGCGCCGAAATCTCACCTATCGCCTTGTCCAGAAACTGCCGGCACTTTGTCACAATAACCACGTGGATCACGAGCACCGCGGCGGTCCACATTCCGGCAGCCAGCGCACCGCTCCAGGCGCTCGACATGAATCCCACCGTCGCAACGAGGAGCAAAACTACAAGTGAGGCTGAAATCCGGTTTTGGGCATACTGGCGCAGCAATTCATACTCGAAAGCTGGCTTTGTCTCACCGGATGACGTCAACCGGTCGCGCGCCTCACGCACGTGTTGAGTGGCAAGTCGGCGGTTTACCGGGGAGCTTTCCGGTGGCAGCGCGTGCAGATCGGGTTGTTCGCCAAGAGCAGGCATTGACAAAGGCCGGTTACAAAAGATGGCGACACCGTCGCGCAAATTCCTTAAGGCCAAGCTTAAGAGTGCGCTAAAAACACCGGTTAACGAATGCTTACCGGGACTTTGACAATCGATTTTTTGGCTGGCAAAGAACCGAAATGCTGCAATGGTGCGGGGTGGGGTGAAATGAAACTCTATGACAGCCGGATGGCGCCGAATCCGCGCCGGACCCGGATTTTTCTTGCAGAGAAAGGAATTGCGATACCGACGGAGCAAGTCGACATCGCAACGATGCAACATAAAACGCCGGACTATGCGGCGATCAATCCGTTGCAGCGGATGCCGGCTCTAGTCCTCGACGACGGTACAATCATTACCGAGTCCATCGCGATCTGCCGCTATTTCGAAATGCTGCAACCGGAGCCGCCTTTGTTCGGAGTAGGCCCGAAGGACGTCGCAATTGTTGAAATGTGGAATAGGCGCGCCGAAATCAATTTCTTCGCGAATGTCGCGGCCGTGTTCCGGCACACACATCCGGCGATGAAAGATCTGGAGGTCCCGCAGGTGCAGGCCTGGGCCGACGCAAACAGGCCGCGCGTGACCTGGTTTCTTGAATGGATGGATCGCGAGCTGGCAACGCGTGAATTCATTGCCGGCGAGCGCTATACGGTCGCCGACATAACAATGCAGGTCGCGGTCGATTTCATGAAGCCCGCTCGGCTTACGATGCCGGAGAACGCGGCAAACGTTAAGCGCTGGCACGCCGCCGTATCGGCAAGGCCGAGTGCGAAAGCCTGACGCTATCGATCAGCGTTCGAGTAACGCGATCAGGCTTGAGGTATCCCAACGCTTTCCACCCATCGCCTGAATTTCCGAGTAAAACTGGTCGATCAATGCGGTAACCGGCAGATGCGCGCCATTTTTGCGCGCCTCACCCAGACAGATTCCCAAATCCTTTCGCATCCAGTCGACAGCGAATCCGAAATCGAATTTATTGGCGATCATCGTTTTATAGCGATTTTCCATCTGCCAGGATTGCGCCGCGCCTTTGGAGATTGTTGCAATCAGCTTTTCGATGTCGAGGCCGGCTCTCTTCGCAAAGTGCAGACCTTCGGCGAGCCCTTGCACAAGGCCGGCAATGCAGATCTGGTTGACCATCTTCGAGAGCTGCCCAGAGCCGGGTGGGCCGAGCAGGTTGCAGGCTCGCGCATAGGACGCAATCACCTTTTCTGCACGACTGAAAGGCTCGGCATCGCCACCGCACATGACGGTGAGAACGCCGTTCTCGGCTCCAGCTTGTCCGCCCGATACCGGAGCGTCGACAAAATCGAAGCCACCCTTTTTTGCCGCGGCATAGAGTTCGCGTGCAATTTCGGCAGAGGCAGTCGTATGGTCCACGAACACTTTGCCTTTGCCCATGCCGGCAAAGGCACCATTTGGCCCGAGCGTTACTTCACGCAAATCGTTGTCGTTGCCCACGCAGGCCATGACAAAATCCTGGCCCTCCGCCGCCGCTTTCGGAGTAGGGGCTGACTTGCCGCCATGTTGTTTGACCCACTGCTCGGCCTTGGCGGCAGTGCGGTTATAGACAGTCACCTCATGACCACCCTTATTCTTGAGGTGCCCTGCCATCGGGTAGCCCATGACACCCAAACCCAGAAACGCCACCTTCGCCATTGTCGATCTCCTTCAGGATTCCGATCTTGGCCGGCCAGCGGCCAATCCCCATCTCCAATAGGTCATTGCTGAGGCAGGTCCGTCAACCGGTCAGGCCAATTGACCGGGGCGCTGCCTTGCATATGGTGACGTTCCAAACAGGGACACGCGTCCATGGCAGTGAGCAAAGAGCAAGTTGTTGCGGCATTGGCAAAGGTGTCGACGCCAAATGGCGTATCCCTGCCGGACGCCCGGGTTCTTTCCGATATCGTGGTTTCCGACGGCAAGGTCTTCTTTTCACTTACAGTCGATGCCGCCGCAGTGAAAGCTTGGGAAGCCGTGCGCAAATCTGCCGAAGAGGCTGTACGGGCAATTCCCGGCGTACAATCGGCACTTGTTGCATTGACGGCCGAACGCACAGTGAGCGCCGGCAGCCGACCGGCGCAGTCGAATACGCAAGCGGCTCCGCGCGCAGCCCATCCAGCCGACAAGGTTCAACCCGGTATCCCTGGTGTCGACGCCGTCATAGCGGTTGCTTCCGGCAAGGGTGGGGTTGGCAAGTCGACGACTGCAGTCAACCTCGCCCTCGGTCTTCGTGACCTTGGGCTGAAGGTCGGCATGCTCGATGCCGATATTTATGGCCCGTCACTGCCGAAGTTGCTCGCTATCAGGGAAAAACCGCAGACCGTTGGCGGCACGCGGCTCAAACCGATCGAGCGCTATGGATTGACCGTGATGTCGATCGGGTTTCTTATCGATGAAGAAACTCCGATGATCTGGCGCGGGCCGATGGTGATGTCGGCGATCACGCAGATGCTGCGTGAGGTCGAATGGGGCAAGCTGGATATAATGGTCGTCGACATGCCGCCTGGTACCGGCGACGCGCAGCTCACGATGGCGCAACAGGTGCCATTGAAGGGTGCGGTGATTGTGTCTACGCCTCAGGATCTTGCGCTTATCGATGCACGCAGGGGTGTGGCGATGTTCAAGCGTGTCAATGTTCCGGTTCTTGGGGTCGTCGAGAACATGAGCTATTTTCTGTGCCCGAGTTGCGGCACGCGTTCCGACATCTTTGGATACGGCGGCGCGCAAAAGGAGGCAGAGCGCCTAGGCGTTCCTTTTCTCGGCGAGGTTCCGCTCCACATGACCATTCGCGAGAAATCCGATTCCGGGTTGCCGGTAGTGGCTACAGAGCCGGACGGTCCGCACGCGCAAATTTATCGCTCTATCGCTTCCAAAGTGTTCGAGCAGATCAAGCAGGGTTCAGACGCAGGCCGGGCTGCGCCCAGGATCGTGATTGAAGCGTGAGCGCCGTTCCACATTCTTGATTTAGCGTCTTAGCCAATGACCGCGCGATCGCAGCGTCCGCTTAATTTCGGCTGGATTTCCTCTGCGCGACGCGCCATCCTTGGTCAGGGGCAAGAGCCGGGGAATCCCGGCGATTTCGGAGAGCTATCATCATCCGAGGGAGGATACAGATGAAACGCCGTCAATTTCTCAAGACCGCAGGCCTTGGCGCGGCTGCGGCAACGGTCGCGGCGCCTGCGATTGCCCAATCGTCGCCCGAAGTGAAGTGGCGTCTGGCAGCGAGCTGGCCGAAATCACTGGATACGATCTACGGCGCTTGTGACACATTCGCAAAATTTGTCGGCGAAGCAACCGATAACAAATTCCAGATCCAGGTTTTCGCCGCCGGCGAAATCGTGCCCGGTCTGCAGGTGCTCGATGCAACGTCGAATGGCACCATAGAGATGTGCCACACGGCCACGTACTACTATTTTGGCAAGGATCCGACATGGGCGCTGTTCTGCGCATCGCCGTTCAGTCTGAACGCTCGCCAGCAGAATGCCTGGTACTACGACGGTGATGGCCTCAAGCTGATGAATGAGTTTGGCGCCAAGTTCAATGTAGCCGCCATGGTTGGAGGCAACACCGGCTGTCAGATGGGTGGCTGGTTCCGCAAGGAGATCAGGACCGTCGAAGACTTCAAAGGTCTCAAGATGCGCATCGGCGGCTGGGCCGGCAAAACGATGCAAAAACTCGGCCTCGTGCCTCAGCAGATTGCCGGCGGCGATATCTATCCGGCGTTGGAGAAAGGCACGATCGATGCGACGGAATGGGTGGGCCCCTACGACGACGAGAAGCTGGGCTTCTATAAAGTTGCAAAATACTACTATTACCCGGGATGGTGGGAAGGCGGCACTGCGCTGCACTTCCTGTTCAACACGTCCAAGCTCGACAGCCTGCCTAAAAACTACAAGGCCATTCTTGAAGCCGCAGCCGCCTACGCCAACACGGAGGCGACCGCGCGTTATGATGCGCGCAATCCGCAAGCGCTCAAACGTCTGGTCGCGAACGGCACCCAGCTTCGCCCGTTTTCGCCGGCGATTATGGAGGCCTGCCTGAAGGCTTCAAATGAGGTCAACGCGGAAACCTCCGCCAGCAACCCGGCTTATAAAAAGGTGCTGGATTCGATATCGGCGTTCCGCAACGATGAATACCTGTGGTGGCAGGTTGCGGAATACACTTACGACAGCTTCATGATCCGCAGCCGCAGCAAGGGTTGAGGGCACGATTGCCGTAAACGGACAAAGGGCCGGCTCATAAGCCGGCCCTTTTTGTTGCGGGCGACGGACCTTGTGAAGCCCCCTTACAACTTTCGTCGAACCGGTTCACACTGGATTTGCCTGCCGGGCTCAGTCATGGTTCGGGCATAGCCCGGACGGCAGATTCGGGAATGCGTGGGTTTGGAAAACCCCCGCCACGAGAATGAAAATGAAAGGGGAGATCAGTCAATGAAACGTCGTCAATTTCTAAAGGCTGCGGGACTCGGAGTCGCAGCCAGTGCGGTAGCCGCGCCGGCCATCGCGCAGTCGATGCCGGAAATCAAGTGGCGCATGCCGGCAAGCTGGCCAAAGTCACTCGATACACTTTGGGGCGGCTGCGAGATCATGGCCAAGGCGGTGGCGGAGGCAACCGACAACAGGTTTCAGATTCAGACATTTGCTGCCGGTGAGATCGTTCCCGGACTGGCGATCGTCGACGCGGTCCAGAATGGAACGGTCGAGATCGGCCATACCGCATCGTATTACTACTTCGGAAAAGATCCGACGTTTGCTTTTGGCACGTCGGTCGCGTTTGGGCCCAATGCGCGGCTGAACCAAGGCTGGTTTACCCTGGGTGGCGGCAAGGACGTCCTCAACGAGTTCTACAAGAAGTACAACTGTATTGCGTTGCTGGCAGGCAATACCGGATGCCAGATGGGTGGCTGGTACCGCAAGGAGATCAATTCGGTCGATGATCTCAAAGGCTTGAAAATGCGGATTGGCGGCTTTCCCGGAAAGGTCTTGCAGAAACTCGGCGGCGTACCGCAACAAATCGC
>Ga0070741_10010607_pt1 | contig 17330 bp, 17 predicted proteins | sample Coa_R1_4_FD_66440 | JGI IMG/M metagenome (GOLD analysis project Ga0070741, IMG submission 66440) | Surface soil microbial communities from Centralia Pennsylvania, which are recovering from an underground coalmine fire - Coalmine... | ecosystem: Environmental > Terrestrial > Soil > Unclassified ...
GGATGGCATCATGTGCTGGGCAGAGAGGAGCGCATACCGCCGGGAAACCTGTGCTACGGGCCGGGATTCGACCGCGAGGAGATCAAAAAAGTCCTGGAAAACTGCAAGCTGCGCTTCCGCTATTTGCTGACCGCCGGAGAGGTGGTGGAAACCGCCGTCGCCAAGCTGGCGGAAAATCAGATTGTGGCCTGGTACCAGGGCCGCATGGAGTTCGGGCCGCGCGCGCTCGGCAACCGGAGTATTCTGGCTTCTCCGCTGAACCCGTATTCGACGGAAAACCTGAATATTTACATCAAGCACCGCGAGCCGTTCCGGAAATTCGCCGCTTCGGTGCCGGCCGAGCGGGCGGGTGAATTCTTCGAATGCGGGCCGAACGCGCGTTTTCTGGCGACGGTAAGCCGCGTGAAACCGCAATACCGGCAGCAATTCGACGGCGCGGTGCTGCGAGGCGATCTGATCCGGGTTCATACGGTCCACAAAGAAGACAACCCGCTTTATTGGGAGTTGTTGCAGGCCGCCGGGCGCGCAACCGGAGTGCCGGTGGTCTACAACACGTCGTTCAACCTCTTTGGCGAGCCGCTGGTGTGCAATCCCCGAGACGCGGTGCGTAGCTTTTATTCCTCGGGGATCGATTCCATGTTTGTGGGTAACTTTTTTCTGGAAAAGTGAGCAAAGCAACAGTGAGGGACTCTTTCAGCCCGGCTTGCCGGAAGGCTTGTGCGGCCGGCCCTGGTGGCCGGCCGGCATCCTGAATCCGGCGCCGGACCATCGGAACGGTTCCGCGCGGCGTGGTTCAGATGTCCGCGCCGCAGGCGTGCATGGAGAAAAGAAAATATGACCAAAAAACTCTTGCGGTTAGGAATGGCTGCGGCTCTTTTCGCCGGCATCTGTGGGGCGGAGCAGAAAACAATCACCGGGTACCTGATTGATAAGGCCTGCTCGTCGGATGCGATCAAGAAAGGCGAGAGCATGGCCAAAACCCATGACATCGGCTGCCTGACCATGGACGATTGCGCCAAATCGGGCTTCGGCGTTTACACAACCGACGGGAAATTTGTATCGTTCGACCCGGCCGGCAACCAACAGGCGCTGGCGGCGGTGAAGTCGTCCGGGAAAAAGACCGACTTGCGAGTCACCGTGACGGGCAACGTGACCGGCGACACGATCAAGGTGTCGAGCATCAAGGTCAACTAGGCTGGGGGGCAGCCCGCGGCGCCCGGCCAACCCGCCTGCGCGGCTTGCCTGCGCGCGCCCGGCGCGGGCGATTTCAGGCGGGAAAGGGCCAGATGCGTTCGACGGTTTTGCCGAGAATCCAGAGCTTGTCTTCGGCGTTGAGGAATTTCATTTCATCGCGAACGACGCTCAGGGTTTGCGCATAGGCGCACCAGCGCTCGGAGATGGGCCAGTCGGTGCCCCACATCAGGCGCTGCGGCCCGAAGGCATCATAGAGCTTGTGCACCTGGTCGTGAGTATCGCGGAAGGGGTAAGGCTGCCTGGAAAGCGACCAGGTGTGAGAGATTTTCACGTAGACGCGCGGAAAGCGCGCGAGGTCGAGCAGTTTTTCCAGTTCGGCGGGCTGATCGATGGGGCAGTCGGCCATGTGGTCGATCACCACATCGAGATCGGGGTAGCGCTCGATGAGGCGGGCGGCGTCGGGCAGCCGTGTAGTCGGCAGCAGCAGGGTCATGGGGACCTTAAGTTCCTGGGTGCGCTGCCACAAGGGAGGCATCAGAGGCCCACGGATCCAATCTCCGGCCGCAGTGGCGGAGGGGCTCAGCCGGACCCCTCGAAAGCCATCCTCCTTCACCAGGCGCGAAAGATCGTCCGGAGCCGAAGGGCTTTCCGGGTTGACGCGGCAGACGCCTTGAAACACGCCCTTGTACTTTCGCAGCGTGTCGCGGGCGAATCGATTGTCCCAGGTGTAGTAAATCACTTGAATCAGAACCGTATGGGAGACGCCGTTGGCCTTCATCAACTGCAACAGCTCTTCGGGCAGCGCTTCCCGGCGCGGGGGTTTGCTCGCCTGGGGCGCCCAAGGATAGCGGGGATCCTGCGTCCAAACGTGAACGTGCGGATCGATGATGCGCATCGGCGGCGGAGCGGGCGCCGCGCGCGCGGCCAGCGGAAGCAAGGCCGCGGTTCGATGAAACTCTCGCCGGGTCACAGCATCACCTCTTCACTCGCGTTTGATTTGATCTGGACGTTGGGGACCGGCCTTGACAGAGGCCGGAGAATCAGCCGACAATCAGCCTTCTCCAGGAAACACACCGCTCGTTCCCTGGACCGACTGGCTGCGCTGCTGCTGCCGGGATCCAAGGCGCCCCGGAAAAAAACAACGCCGCAGTCTTCCGTTCCCGATGTCGCGCCGCTTCTGGCACAGTCTCGCATCCGTACTATCCGGCAATGCCATTTATTTCGGCTTCTGGCGATACCTTCCGGCCCGCGCGCAACACAAGCCGTTCGAGATCGATTGGGGACTGGCGGTAGACTTCTGGATTTGCCTCGCCATATACGGGCTGCTCGCGCGCCTGAAGTGGTTTCAGCAGCCGCCCGATAAACGCTGACGCGCCGCGAACGCTCCGTTCCCGACGCAGGAGGGAGCGATCCGGCGGCTTCCCCAGACGGATCCAGACAAAGCCAGGTTCCAGCGCGAGAAAAACCAAAGCAGCTTACACTCTCTCGGGGACCACGAACGGGGCGCGATAATTTCGCGAGAGATAGGAATTCGCTTCCTTGTCGCTGCCGAAGGTTTCCGTCACCGGGTCGAACGTGAGTTTTCTGCCGGTGCGATAGGAAATATTCGCCAGGTGGCAGAGCGATGCCGAAAGCCTTCCTTCTTCGATGTCACAGTGCAAATCGGTATATTTGCGGCTCTTGACGGCGTCGAGAAAGTTCCGCACGTGGCCGACCGTGTCGGAGGGGCCGGCCTCCATCATTTTCACTTCCTGCGCCAGCTCGCGCTTCTCGCCAAGATAGACGCGGAAAGCCAGGTCGTCGAGGGTGGCGTACCCGTCGCTGCCGAGGTAAATATCGCCAATGTAGTTCGTGCCTTGCACTTGGGGCATACCGGCCTCGTTGCCGGTGAGGATGCCACGCACTTCGAAGACCAGTTCCGCATCGCCATAATCGAACGTGGCAATCAGGGTATTGGGAGTCTCCTGATCGTCGTTGTAAATGTACTTGCCGCCCGAGGCCGTAACTTTAGTAGGCAGCTTCCGGTTCAGGCCCCAGCGGGCGAGATCCATCTCGTGGACGCCCTGATTGCCGATGTCGCCGTTGCCGGTGTCCCAAAACCAATGCCAGTTGTAATGAAACCGGTTGGGATTGAAGGGACGCATGGGCGCCGGCCCGAGCCAGGTGTCGTAATCGACGCCGGGCGGCACCGGGCCGTCCGGCGCATGGCCGATCGAAGGACGCCGCTTGAAACACAGCCCCTTGGCCATATAGATCTTTCCGATCACGCCCTGGTGCAGCATCTCAATCGCTTTGCGCTTGTGCTGGATGGTGCGGCTCTGGTGGCCGACCTGCATGATCCGGTTGTACTTGCGGGCGGCAGCCACCATTTGACGGCCTTCAAAAATGTTATGGCACGCCGGCTTCTCGACATAGACGTCTTTCCCTGCCTGGCAGGCCCAGATGGCCGCCAGCGCATGCCAGTGATTGCAGGTGGCGATGGAGACGGCATCGATGCTCTTATCGTCGTAAAGTTTGCGGAGATCGCGGAACGTGTTGGGCTTCGTGCCTTGCACTTTCTGCACAAGCTGCACCGCGCGCTCTGTTTGGGCATCGTCGATGTCGCAAACGGCGGCGACAGTCGAATCCTTTTGGCTCCCGAAGATGCTCATATGCGAGCGCCCGCGCCCGCGCAATCCGATCACGCCGACGTTTACGCGATCATTGGCTCCGGCGGCGCGCATCGCGGCCAGGGCGGTTCCAGCGGAAAGAATGAACGTTCGACGCTCCATATCGGCTCCCCCTTCTTCTCCAGACACGCCTAAAATACCACGAATCCGAAGGGACGATGATGTGAAAAGAAGGGCGGTCTTGTTCCTGCTTGCGTCCAAGACCGCCCCGGCTAGGGGAAGCTGTACGGTATGTTGTGCGCCCGGCGGCCGGCTCACGGCTTCACAGTCCGACGGGCTTTCGAGCGGGCGAGCCGGCCGAGGCAGGCGCGAATCGCTCCGCTGAGGCCGGCGCCGCCGGGGTTGGCGATCACGCAAAACGGGAGGATCCGCCAAGCAGCTCATGATCGCTCGGGCACCAGGAGTATCCGTTGCGAAAGACCGTCTTGATGCAATCATGACCCAGCGGTCCAAGCTTTCTGCGAAGCCGCCGGATATGCACGTCGAGGGTGCGCGAACGGACGCCCTCCTTGTAACCCCAAATAGTTTCCAACAAGAATTTGCGCGATAGACATTTCCCGGGATGGCGCCGGAGCCAAAGGAGCAACTGGGACTCCATTCGGGTGAGGCGGACGCCGTTGTCGAGAATATCCTCGTTCCGGAGCAGCTGGGCTGGTGGCAGCAAGTCTTTTTGTTCCCGCATAGTGCATTGTTCTCGCATAGTGCGTTAAGAGTCCTCTAAGAGATTGCCGGGGGAAGCGAAAAAAAGTTACGCTCGGGGGCGGCAGGAGCCGGCAGGGTGATGGCTTGAGAAATGTCCCACCAGAAAGCCGGCAAAAGCGCTGAAGACGGGGACAGCGGCATGCCAGATGGCCAGGTGCGGGGCCGTCGCCATAGGACAGCCGAGGTGAATGACGACAGCGCTCAGCACTCCGGCCAGCAGCCCCGTGCTCGCGCCGGTGAGAGCAGGCGATAACAGAGCGCCGCGCCGTACGATCATCCACAGCGGGACCGTTGCCACACAGGCCAGCACGGCCCCAAACGAAAAACAAAGCAGCCCCCGGAACCAGAACCGGCCGGACATATCCCAGGGAAAAAGCAGCAGCAGGGAGCCGGCAAATGCGGCGGCAATGGCTGCCAGCAGCACTCCCGGCTTTACCTTGTGTGAAGATCCGGGCATTACTTGGCGCGCCAGGGATAAAGCCAGCACGATCGCGCCGGCCGCCAGAACCAGGGTCACGGTCAAGAACTGCCCCGCGCTCATCACCCACGGCGAGCGAATACCCGCCACAGCAATGCCGAGGAGGAGAATGACCAGGAAAGCTCCGAGCAAGTCGAGGGTGAATCGCCGGCGCCCGAGCGGCAAAACCGGCTCGAGCGATTGCAGCACCGCTTCCGTCAGCCGCGCTTGACTCTCCGGCGGGACCTGCCAGTCGGGCGCAGTGCGCCGGACCAGCCGGAATAACTGCCTGCAAGGCTCGCATTGTTGCAGGTGCTCCGCTACCTGCTGGGGAACGGCCCGATCGCCGCTGCTCCACTGCTGATCGAGAAACCGGTCAATCTGTTCGCAGGTCATGGGCGTGCTCGCTCGGAAGCGGATTGTTCGAGGATCTGACGCAGCTTCCGGTAGGCGCGATGAGCCTTCTGCTTCACGGACCCGACGGTAGATGACGTCGAGCCTGCAACTTCTTCCAGGGTCATACCGGCGACTTTCAGCATGAGGATCACCTCCCGCTGGCTTTCGGGAAGGCGCTCGAGCAGGCGGCTCAAGTCGCCGGATTCGGCATCCGGAGGCGCCGCGCAGTGATCGCAGCCTTCGATCGCCAGCTCATGCGATTCGATGCGGCGCCGGCGCTGGAATGCGTCAACCCGTGTATGCCGGGCGATGGCGAAAACCCACGGCAACAAGGGCTCGCCCGGAAGGTAGGTGTGGCGCGACTTGTGAATGCGAAGCCAGCATTCCTGCAAGAGGTCTTCGGCAAAGGCCCGCGTGGCCAGGTCGGAGGCAAAAAACCGGAACAGGACCGGGGAGAGTTGGCGGACCAGTTCGGCCGCCGCTTCTGCATCGGCCCGCTGGTAGCCGGCCATGAGTTCCTCCAAGCCGGCTCTTTCCACCGCAGATGCGGATGTGACTCCTAGCATGCCGCAAGCGCTACTCAAGATGACTCCAGCATTTCAGAAGGCCCGGCATTTCACAATGCTATGCAGCCGGCCCGTCTAAAAAGTTACGTCCTGATTGTATTTTCCTGACCGGCTCCCGGGCGAGACGGGCTGCCGGCCCGAAAGGATGCCGGACTCGGCTTGAAAACGTTTCTCCATCGCGGGGGCTCGAGGGTTGTCTATCATAGGATGCCTGCATACGGATGCCTTGGCCTAACGCCGGAGTGGCTCCCGGCAGGTCGCCGCGAGGTTTGATGGCCGATTGGGGAGGAGTGGACGGCTGCCGGGAGGGCTGGGTCCTCGCCGTAGTCGATGCGGCGCGGCGTATCGTTGTGCTCCGGGTGCTGCGGACCTTCGCAGAGGTGGCGCTGGAAACACAAAACGTGAGTCTCACGCTGGCGGACATCCCTATTGGGTTGCCATCGGGCGAATCTGCCCGAGAGCGTTTGTGCGACGCCATCGCCCGAAAAGAGCTCGGCCCGCGCGCCTCCACGGTATTTCCCGTGCCCGCGCGCGAGGCTGTCTGGGCCGATAGCTACGCAGAAGCTTGCCGACGCAATGAGAAGATTCTCGGACGCAAACTCAGCAAGCAATCTTGGGGAATATGCCCGAAGATCCGCGAGGTGGACGCGGTGCTGCGAATCGCGCCGAAGCTGCAAGAGCGGATCCGCGAAACGCATCCCGAGTTGTGTTTTCGGTGGCTGAACCGGGGGAAGATTATCGAGGACCCGAAGAGATCACAGGCGGGGCGGCGAATCCGGCGCGAGCTGCTCGAGCAATGGACCACAAACCTCGAGACCGCCATGAAGCAAGCCCGCCGCGCACATCGCACGCGGGAAGCGACGCCGGATGACCTGCTGGATGCGGTCGCAGCGGCGGTAGCGGCGCGGCTGGCGGGTGAAGGACAGGTCAAGAGCATTCCCCTGGCGCCCGAGCGCGACGCGGCCGGGCTGAGGATGGAAATTGTCGGCATCTGAAAGGCTCCCTCCTCGATTGAAACCGTGGATTTGCCGTTTATTGCGCGATCTGCACAAATTTCGGCGAGCTACCGGATCGCACCGCGCCGCGGCGGAGCTCGCTGCGGCCGCGCTGGCGGAAGCGGGCCACGAGGCGTCCGACGGCCGTGGAGGCGGCCGCAAAACGGAACACGGTGATCGGCCCCAGGCGCAAGCGTCCGACCCAGTGCAGGCCGGTGCTGATGGCGCAGCCGCACTGCCCGCAATCCGGGTCTCCGCCGAAGATGCATGGCTCGACTCTGGTTTTCAAATCGGCGGAATAATTCACAGACATCCGGGAAAACAGGCAGGCCTCGGGGCTTGGGGGCGGCTCGACGTAGGCTTGGGCGACTCCTTCGTTAATCCAGAGCTTCGGGAAACGCCGCCGCAGTTCGGGTATTTGCCGTGCCAGTTCTTTGCGGGATTCCGCGCTGAGCATTTCGGCGCTGCGCTCGCCTCTCTGCGGCGTGTAGGAACTGATCCAGATGCGCCGGACCTCGGGGCGCGCGTCCCAAAACGCGAGATACTCGTGTAAGTAGCCGGGCCTCTCCATCATCGGCGCGGTAACGGTCCAATGGATATTGACCTTGCATCCTTGGATATTGCGCAGGATGCGCTCATAGGTCGCCGGAGCGCGCCGGACGTCATGATGTTCCGGCAAGCCATCGACGGAAACGGTCACCAAAACCCTGGGTATGGACATCCACTCGACGGGAACGCGAATCACGCCGCTGGTGACAACCATGGTGCGGACGCCCATGCCGCTCAACGCCGGCAGAATCCGGTTCAACTCGCGCACGCGTACCAGGGGTTCGCCGCCGACGAGCGAAACGTGAATCGGGCCGTGCTGTTTCACCAGCCCGATCACCCCGTGCACCAGCGCATCGCCCCTGAGATCATTGAGCTGGCGCAGCGTTGTACCCCCGCCCAGATGCGCATCTCCGTAGGCATAACAACCCGGGCAATGCAGCGGGCATTCCCGCGTGATCTCGATCGAAAGCATGGGGGCGTTGCCAATCAGCACCTTGCCCCAGGCGAGCAGCATCTTCCCGACAGTCATCCGCAGCCCCCTTTCCGCAAAGCGGCTTGCACCCTTTCAATCTGAAATGCTAATGGTTAGACAGCTACAAAGGCGGAGGGGTTGCTGGAATCAACAAGGACTCGCACGTGAAAATGTGGGATGCCCCCGGCAGACTCGCCTGAGTTGGGCGAGATTTCACAACTCGGCGAAGACAAGGCCAGCGGCCGCCGACTCCCGGGCAGCGCAAGTTGTATTGGGGCTATTTGGCGGCGCCGCCTTCGGTCATCCGCTTGGGATCCAACAGGCGATCGAGCTCGGCGGGCGCGAGATTGCTCATTTCCGCCGCAATCTCTTTGACCTTCCGGCCCTCGGCGTAGGCTCGCTTGGCAATCTTGGCGCCCAATTCATAGCCGATCACGGGATTAAGCGCCGTTACCAGAATCGGATTTTTATCCACCAGATCCGTCAGATGCGTCTCATTGACCTTAAAGCCGGCAATGGCCTTATCGGCAAGCAGGCGCGAGGCGTTGGCCAGCAGAGAGATGCTTTGCAGCAGGTTGTGCGCAATCACAGGCAGCATGACGCTTAGCTGGAAGTTGCCGGCCTGGTCCGCTACGGTGATCGCCACGTGGTTGCCCATCACCTGGGCGCAAACCATGGTCATTGCTTCCGGGATTACGGGATTGACCTTGCCGGGCATGATACTCGAGCCGGGCTGCAAATCCGGCAGCGCGATTTCGGCCAGACCGGCTTGCGGCCCGCTGTTCATCCACCGCAGGTCGTTGGAAATTTTCATCAGACCGCAGGCAGCGGCATTGAGCTGGCCGCTGAGCTCGGCCGCGGTGTCTTGCGTGCTCATACTAAAAAAGAAATTCGGGCTTGAAACGAAAGGAATGCCCGTGCGTTCGGCGAGCCTGGCGGCGACGCGGCGGCCGAACTCCGGGTGCGCGTTGACGCCGGTGCCGACGGCCGTTCCCCCTTGCGCCAGTTCGGCCAGGCGCGGCAGCGTGGACTCAATGCGGGCGATGGCGTGGGCGATCTGTGAGCTCCACCCGCTCAATTCCTGGCCCAGGCGGACCGGCAAAGCGTCCATCAAATGGGTGCGCCCGGTTTTGACAATGTAATCCGTCTCGCGGGCGCGGCGGTCAATGGTTTCCCGCAGATGAACCAGCGCGGGCAGCAGCCGCGTATGCACTTCGAGGTAGGCGCTCACGTGAATGGCCGTAGGGATCACGTCGTTCGACGACTGGCCCATATTCACGTGGTCGTTGGGATGCACCTTCCGGCCGAGCTTGCGCGAGGCGAGCGTGGCCAGCACCTCATTGGCGTTCATATTCGTGCTGGTCCCCGAGCCGGTCTGATAAATATCAAGCGGAAAGTGAGCGTCGTGGAGTCCTTCCTCGACCTCCCGGGCAGCTTCCTGGATGGCTTTTGCCATATCGGCATCCATCAGCTTCAAATCCAGATTGACAGCCGCCGCGGCCCCCTTGATCATGCCCAAAGCGCGGATGAAGGCGCGGGGAAAACGCAACCCGCTGATGGGAAAATTCTCGACAGCCCGCTGCGTCTGAGCGGCATAGAGGGCGTCGGCTGGAACCTTCACCTCGCCCATGCTGTCCTTCTCGATGCGAAACGCCTGGTCACTCATGAATACACCGGTCCTTTCCAGTATTAGCGGTCAGTATTGCCGGCCCGGGGCTGCGAGGCCCGCAAATTTTGATGATAACAGCCGGTTGCTAGAATGAAATCCATGTTTCCCCGCGTGATCTGGATCGTGCTCGACAGCGTGGGCGCCGGCGAAATGCCCGATGCGGACCGCTACGGCGACCGGGGCAGCGACACGCTGGGAAATATCGCCCGGCGGCGGCCGATGCGCCTGCCCAACCTGCGCCGCCTGGGTCTTGCCAATATCAAGCCGCTGGAGAATTTGCCGCCGGCCGAGAGCCCGGCGGGAGCTTACGGGCGCGCCGCGCTCCTCTCTCCGGGCAAGGACACTACGACTGGGCATTGGGAAATGGCCGGCATCATTCTGGAGAAGCCGCTGCCGCTGTTCCCGCGCGGCTTCCCGCGCGATTTCATGGACGAGTTCGAGCGGCGGATCGGCCGCGGAACGCTTGGCAACTGCGCCGCTTCCGGTACGGAAATCATTCAGCGGCTCGGCGCGGAGCATATGCGGACGGGGTCGCCGATCATTTATACCTCGGCAGACAGCGTGTTCCAGGTGGCGGCGCATGAAGAAGTGATCCCGCTGGCCGAGTTGTATCGCATTTGCGAAATCGCCCGGGAGATGCTGCGGGGGCCCCTCGAAGTAGGGCGCGTGATCGCCCGCCCGTTTCTGGGCTCGCCGGGGAGTTTTACTCGCACCGCGAACCGGCGCGACTATGCGATCCCGCCGCCCGCGGGCATGCTGCTCGACAAGCTTACCGAAGCGGGCGTGCCGGTGCACGCGGTGGGAAAAATCGCCGACGTCTTCAACCATCGCGGGATCACGAGCTTCGTGAAAACGAAAAGCAACGACGACGGAACCAGCCGGACGATCGAAGCGGCCAAGCAGCGCGATCGCGGTCTGATCTTTACCAATCTGGTCGATTTCGATATGCTTTACGGTCACCGCAACGACGTCGAAGGCTACGCCGCGGCCCTGGAGAGCTTCGACCAGCGGCTTCCGGAACTCGAGAGCATACTGCGTCCCGGCGATTTGGTTCTCTTGACGGCGGATCACGGGTGCGACCCGACGACGCCGTCCACCGACCATTCCCGGGAGTACGTTCCGGTGCTCGCCTTCGGGCCGCGCGTGCGGCCCGGAGTGAACCTGGGCACGCGCGCCACGCTGGCCGATCTCGGCCAGACTGTGGCCGCCAATTTCGGCGCCCGAATCGCGGTGGGGACCAGCTTTTTACAGGAGATCGCCACGTGAGCACGCGCGTGCCGGTGATAGCCGGCAACTGGAAGATGTACAAGACGCCGGGTGAGACGGTGAGTTTCTTTGAGCAGTTCCGGCCTCTGGTAGAGCGTTCGACGCATTGTGAGGTTATCATTGCGCCCCCGTTTCCCTGCCTGCCGGCGGCCGCCGAAGGAGCGCGGGGATCGAGGATTCACATTGCGGCGCAGAACTTGCATTGGGAGAAGGAAGGGGCCTACACGGGCGAGGTTTCGGCGGGCATGCTCGCCGCCGCTGGCTGTACGTATGTCATCGTGGGGCACAGCGAGCGCCGCCAGTACTTCGGCGAGACCGACCAGACCGTGAACCGGCGCGTTCGCGCCGCGCTCGGAGCGGGTTTGCAGCCGATCGTATGCGTGGGGGAGCGACTCGAGCAGCGGGAAGCCGGGGAAACCGATTCCGTTTTAATCCAGCAATTTGAGGGAGCTTTCGCCGGTTTGACCCCGGAACAGTTCTCTCCTATACTGGTGGCTTACGAGCCTGTGTGGGCGATTGGAACCGGCCGTACGGCCACGCCGGAAATCGCAGCGCAAGCGCACCGGGTAATTCGCGGGCGGGCGGCCCGATGCTTTGGCGCAGCAGCGGCCGAAAGTTTGCGCATCCTCTACGGCGGCAGCGTCAAGCCCGATAACATCAAGGGCTTGATGGACCGGCCCGACATTGACGGCGCTCTGGTGGGCGGGGCCAGTCTCGACGCGGCTTCGATGGCCTCGATCGTGAATTACTAGCGGGCTCGGAAAGTCAGCAATCGCATGCATCTTCTGATTTCCATTTTGCACATTTTGGTGTGCATATTTTTGATCATCGTCGTGCTGCTCCAGAGCGGCAAAGCCGCGGATTTGGCTGGGGCGTTCGGTGGAATGGGGTCGCAAACGGCGTTTGGGCCCAGGGGTGCGGCCACTGTACTTTCCAAGGCGACGACCGCCGCGGCGGTGGTATTCATGATCACGTCGATCATTCTCTCGATCATGGCCACCAAGCAGGGCGGCGTCGGCGGCTCGGTCCTCGAGAGGAACACCGGCGCGGCGGCAAGCCGGCCCGCTTCGGGGAAGACCGCGCCCGTTCAAGTTCCGGTGATGCCGGGGCAGCCCATTACGATTCCCGTGCCCCAGCAGGGCGGCAATGCGCCGGCGCAAGGCCAGCCGGCGCCGGCGGCTCCGGCGAAGAAGTGAGCCCGCCTGAAGACAGGAGCTTCCCTTCCCCTGTGCGGAGGTGGCGGAATTGGCAGACGCACTAGCTTGAGGTGCTAGCGGGAGCAATCCCATGGGGGTTCAAGTCCCCCTCTCCGCACCAGATTTCCCGGCTGTTGCTCCATGGGTGAAGATCGGGCGCCGGGGGGCGTCGAGGATTTATTGCCGGGTTGTGTGGCCCGCTCGGTTTGTTCGCCGCACCTCGGCTCTTCCGAGCCTCACGCCGTTGAAATGGGAGCGCGGGCGCGGTGGTGCTGCCGTTTGTGCCAATACATACGGCGGTCGGCAATGGCCATCAGCTTTTCAACATCGCGGCTGTCTTCCGGGAAGGAAGCCGAGCCCATGCTGACCGAGACTTCCACCTGCGGAAAATCCTTCTTCAACGCTTCCACGGCCATAGCCAGCTCAATCCGCTTCGTAGCCGCCGCCTCGCCATCCACCTCCGGCAACAGCAGGACGAATTCATCCCCGCCCATCCGGGCGACCAGGTCATATTCGCGGACGCAGCTCGACAGCGCGCCTGCCACCGCCTTGATCACTTTGTTGCCCATCAAATGGCCGAGCGTGTCATTGATCTGCTTCAGGCCGTTCATGTCGATAACGAATACCGTGAAAGGCGTGTGCTGGCGGTGCGCCCGGGCCGATTCCTGTTCGAGGCGCGCCGAAAGAGCGCGGGCGTTGGGCAGCCCGGTGAGACCGTCGGTTTCAGCCGTTCTTCCCATAGCCTCATGGATCAGCGCATTATGCAGCGTGGAGCCGGTCTTCATGCCCACGGCTTTGAGGATTCGCAGGTGGTCTACGGTGAACGCGGCGTCGTGCTGCGTGCTGTAGAGCGTGAGCGCCCCCAGGATGCCCTTTGGAGAATCGAGGGGGACCGAGAGCGCACATCGCAGCCGGCTGAACTGATGCGGGTCCTGTGTGTAGCCCGGCTCGACGGCTGGATTTCCGTTCAGGCTGCATTTTCCATTGGCCGCCACCCAGCCTGAGAGACCTTCCCCCAGTGGAATCTGCATCCGGGCCAGCAAGGAGGCGTTCACTCCTTCCACAAAGCGAGGAATCAGCTTGCCTTCCCGAATCAGATACACGGCGATCGCATCGAAGCGGATCAGCTTCTGAAGCTCCTCGGCCACCAGCCGCAGCGTCTCGTCCACACTCAGGCTGTTGCCCAGAGCTTGCGTGAGCTCGTAAAGGATCTGCAATTCTTCCCGCGCCTGCGCGATCGAGTAAAGTGCGGACGAGGTATCCCCGACTTTCTCCACCGAGAAACCGGAGCTCGGCACGCAGGTTCTATCGATTTTGACGGGAGGGGTCGTTTTGTGGCGCTCTTTGGCCGGCGGCTCCGGAAAAGGCTCGATTTTGCGATAAATCTTTTCTAGGATCTCGACAATTGTCGGATCGTACAGCGTGCCGGCGTCTTTCTTCAGCGCCGCCATAGCTTCCTCGCGAGACAGCGCGCGCCGGTACTGCCGGTCGGAAGAGAGAGCATCGAAGGAATCCACGACAGCCAGAATCCGGGCGCCGATGGGAATCTCTTCGCCCTTCAAACCGGCCGGATATCCAGATCCGTTCCACCGCTCGTGGTGCGAGCGGACAATCGGGACCACCGGATAAGGGAACTGGACGCGCTCCAGAATTTCCGCCCCGACGACGGTATGGATCTTCATTTTTTCGAACTCTTCTTCGGTCAATCGCCCGGGCTTGGAAATAATATATTCCGGCACCGCCAGCTTGCCGATATCGTGCAGCAAGGCGGCGGTCCGCAGCGCCTTGAGCTCGTTTTCCGGCAAGTTCAGTTCTTTACCGATCGCTTCGGCATAGATAACCACCCTCTCGAGATGCTGATGGGTTGTATTGTCTTTGGCGTCGATAGCCACGGCCAGAGCCTCGATCGTCCGCAGGTGCAAACCGGCAATTTCCTTGGCATGGCGCCTTTCCGCTTCCAGCTTGGCGGCGTGCAGCTCCGACGAATACAGCACAACGACAAAGATCACCAAGCCGATCAGCGCGACAGTCCACCACCCCCGCACGATACCAAGCCCTACCAGCGCGGTAATGAGTCCGAGTGTGTAGTTGGAAAGCCGGACAACCATCGGCAGGCACCTAACGGCTTCCATTTTCGGCTGCGCCATCGTGCTATGCCAATGGAGCGCTGGTACTTAATTGGATTGGTGATATCCCCTAGGCTGCCGCGAGCATCGGGCTATGCTGGTTGAATTTTTCGAGACAGCGTATGCGCCGCGGCGATTCGCAAATGCTCACTGCAAAAGCGAAACTGAGATTTTTTCGAGAGTGGGCGCCAGCCCGGGCGCAGACCGCTATAGATGCCTAACCTCACGGAATCCGTACAGGCCGCGTTGCCGCCGACCGGCGCGTATGGCAAGCTGTTGGCGTGCCGGAGCTGCCGGACGTCGTGCTTTACGTCGAAGCCCTCGAAAAGCGGATCGTGAACCAGGAATTGCGTGCCATCCGGGTGACGAGCCCCTTTCTGGTGCGCACCGCCGATCCCCCGATTCAGGCGGCAGTCGGGAAACGGGTGCGCGAGCTTCGCCGCCTGGGGAAACGAATCGCCATCGGATTCGAGGCGGATTTATGGCTGGTCGTCCATCTGATGATCGCCGGACGGCTGCACTGGCGCGAGGCTTCGAGTCCTGCCGCGAGCCGCGCTCCCGGCGGGAAGCAGGCGTTGGCTGCCTTCGATTTCGCTTCCGGCTGTTTGCTGCTCACCGAAGCGGGATCGAAGAAACGGGCGGCGCTGCACGCCGTCCAAGGTGAAGCTGGCTTGCGCGAGCTGGACGCGGGAGGGGCGGATGTGCTCGCGATATCTTTGGATCAGTTTGGCGCGGCCCTCACCGCCGGCAATCACACGCTGAAGCGAGCGCTCACGGACCCGCGCCTGTTCAGCGGCATAGGCAACGCTTATTCGGACGAAATCTTGCACCGAGCGCGGCTTTCTCCCGTGGCGCTCACCTCGAAGCTGACGCCAGCGCAGATCTCGGCCTTGTATGACGCGGCTCGGGAGACGCTCTCCGCGTGGATCGCGAGGCTGCGGGCCGAAGCGGGTGGATGTTTCCCCGAGAAGGTCACCGCGTTCCGGGACGGCATGGCCGTGCACGGCCGTTACCGCCAGCCCTGCCCCGAATGCGGCACGGCGGTGCAACGGATTCGCTATGCGGAAAACGAGACCAACTATTGCCCTAGTTGCCAGACGGGAGGCAAACTGCTGGCAGACCGGGCGCTTTCCCGGCTTCTAAGACAAGATTGGCCCCGGACCGTGGAGGAGCTGGAAACGGCAAGAACGCGGCGATGACAGTGATAAAAGAAGTCCCCGCCCGCGATTCGGCGCTCGAGCGAAGCAGCAAGCTGCCGGGGCGAATCGATGCGCTCCTTTGGACGCTGCTGGCGGTGTGCATCGTCCGGCTATGGCTCGCGCCGCTCGGATCGAGTTTCTGGGTGGATGAGATGGTAACGGTCTTTGTGGTGCGCCATGGTGCGGCCCATCCGTCACTGGCCGCAGCTCCCCAGGTAGGGCGCAGCGTTTACTATTTTTTGCCCAAGGCCGCGGAGGCGCTCCTTGGCTTTTCCGAGATCTCTTACCGTGTTCCGTCGATCCTGGCGATGGGCGCGGCTGTTTTTCTGATCAGCCGGCTAGCGGCGCGTCTCATTCACCCGCAAGCGCAGTGGTTCGCGGCTTTCGCCTGTTTGGCGCTGCCGGGCTTGAATTATGAGGCGGCCGACGCGCGCCCCTACGCCCTGGGCATTTGCGCCGCTTCGGCCAGCTTTTTCTTTCTGGTCCGCTGGCTCGATTTCGCGAGACGGCGCGACGCGTTTCTTTTCACGCTCTTTGCGGGCCTGCTATGGCGAGTCCACTTGATTTTCTGGCCGCTGTACCTTGTGTTCGGGCTCTATTTGTTTCTGCGGATAGCCCGCCGGCAGACTTCCGTGCGATGGATCGAAGCCGCCGGCGCAGGCTGCGCCCTGGCCCTGATCCTGGCGCCTGTGTTGCTGGATGCCCTTTCCCTGCTTCGGGAGGCCCGGGCGCACGTCATCGCGCTCGTGCCTGCCCCGCGCGATCTGTGGGCTTCCCTGAAGCCGGCGCTTGTCTTGAGCTGTGGAGCGGCCGCTTGGGCGCTTACAGCAATCCGCCCGCTGCACCCCGTTCTGCTGCCCCGCGCTGAAGAATGCGGGCACGGCGCGGCGTCCCGGCCAGACCACCCGGGCCGCAGCACCAACGCTCCGCCATGTTGCAGCTCGCTGGCTTTGATTTTGGGCTGGTGGCTCTGTTCCCCGCTCTGCTTATTCGCGTATTCACGCTGGACAGGGGTGAGCGTGTTCGTTCCCCGCTACGTTTCTGTATCTCTGCCGGGCGCGGCCCTCGCCGCCGCTGCCGCCGCAGCCGTTTGGGTTCCGGATCAATCCTGGAAGCGGGCGGCCCTGTTTTTAAGCATCGGAGCCCTGCTCTTTGCGGGCAAATGGCGGCATCCGTGGGCGCCCCATGACGATTCCGACTGGCGGTCGGCGGCGCGCAGCATTGTGCAGCTTGGCATAGGGCCGGAAACACCTGTGCTTTGCCCGAGCCCGTTTATTGAAGCGCGGCCGCCCGCGTGGCGGCCCGGCTACCCGCTGCCCGGATTTCTTTACGCCCACCTGCCGGTATACCCGATTCCCGGCAGAATCTACTTGCTGCCCTTCGAAAGCCGTCCGGAAACAGAACCGTTCGCCGCCAAACTGGCGCAGGAGACGCTGGCTGCCGCGCCGCGCTTCTTACTTTACGGCAGCGCCCGCAATGTGAACTCGTGGCGCGACTGGCTCAGGAGAAGGCCCGAATTCAGCCGATGGCGCATCCGGGAACTCGGCCGGTTTGGGTCGGTGGCGGCCTTGGTCTTCGAGAAACCCGGATCTTCGGCCGCCGCGCCATAGCCCGGCTTCGGTTTGGATATTAGGAAGATTATGGCGGGGAGCAGCGTTTGAGAGAGCTTCCGGCTTACAGCGGTATATTCCCGTGTTTCTTGCGGGGCATTGTATCCGCCTTGTTTTCGAGCATCCGCAACGCGGTGATCAGCTTGGGGCGAGTCAGGCGGGGCTCAATCACCGCGTCAATGTAGCCCAACTCGGCAGCCACATAAGGACTGGCGAACCGCTCGCGAAATTCCTCGATCTTGTCGCGGCGAAGCCGCTCGGCTT
>Ga0070741_10010608_pt1 | contig 17329 bp, 16 predicted proteins | sample Coa_R1_4_FD_66440 | JGI IMG/M metagenome (GOLD analysis project Ga0070741, IMG submission 66440) | Surface soil microbial communities from Centralia Pennsylvania, which are recovering from an underground coalmine fire - Coalmine... | ecosystem: Environmental > Terrestrial > Soil > Unclassified ...
GCGGGGAGAGGGTGGTGAGCGACCGCAGGTCGCGAGCCGGGTGAGGGGGCCTCGCTGTCTTGCGCGACGGAGCCGCCGCCTCACCCGGCTTCCTCGCTTGCGCTTGGACGCCGACCTCTCCCCGCCCGCGGGGAGAGGTAAAGAAATTGAGGAGGCCACGCCATGATGGCCATGGCGCATCCGAAAGTGGGCCTGCGGCCCTTCCTGCCGGCCGATGTGCCGGTGCTCGCCGAAATCTTCCGCGCCAGCATCGAGGAGATGACGGCCGACGATTACAACGAGGCACAGCAGGAGGTTTGGGCGGCCACCGCCGACGATGAGCAAGCCTTTGCCGCGCGGCTGGGCAAGCAATTGACGCTGGTCGGCACCCTGGAAGGATCGCCGGTGGCTTTCATTTCCCTGGCCGAGCCGGAGCGGATCGACATGCTTTATGTGCATCCGGCCGCGGCGGGGCGCGGCATCGGCGGAATGCTTTACGATGCGCTGGAAAAGCTCGCCGCCGCGCGCGGCGCCACGCGCCTGACGGTGGATGCCAGCGACACCGCGAGCAACTTCTTCCAACAGCGCGGTTTCATCGCGCAGCGCCGCAACACCGTCATGTGCGGCGACGAGTGGCTCGCCAATACCACAATGGAAAAGAAGCTGGCCGGCAAGGAGAGCGCGTCATGAAGCGTCCGGATACGCCGTTCCCACGGCATTGGCTCTATTACATTGCGCTCAAGCTCGCGGTCATCGCCGCGGGGCTGTTGCTGGCCTTTTACGTCTACACGAGGTTTGTGTGATGCCGCGCGAGCGTCTTTATCTCTTCGATACAACGCTGCGCGACGGCGCGCAGACCAACGGCGTCGATTTCACGCTGCACGACAAGCTCGCCATCGCGGCGATGCTCGATGGCCTCGGCATCGACTATGTGGAGGGCGGCTATCCCGGCGCCAATCCGACCGACACGCAATTCTTTGCGGAGGACCATGATCTCGCCGCGACGTTCACGGCCTTCGGCATGACCCGGCGGCCCGGCCGCTCCACCTCCAACGATCCGGGGCTTGCCGCGCTGCTCGAGGCCAAGGCCGACGCGATCTGCTTCGTCGCCAAGTCCTGGGACTACCATGTGCGCGTGGCGCTGGAGACGACGGAAGAGGAAAACCTCGCCTCGATCCGCGACAGCGTGCGTGCGGCGAAAGCCAAAGGCCGCGAGGTGCTGCTCGACTGCGAGCATTTCTTCGACGGCTTCAAGGCCAATCCGAAATACGCGCTCGCCTGCGCCAAGACCGCTTACGACGAGGGCGCGCGGTGGGTCGTGCTTTGCGATACCAATGGCGGGGCTTTGCCGCATGAGGTCGAATCTATCGTTCGCGAGGTCGTCAAGCACATACCCGGCGACCACGTGGGCATCCATGCTCACAACGATACCGAACAGGCGGTGGCCAATTCTCTGGCTGCGGTGCATGCCGGCGCGCGGCAGATCCAGGGGACGCTAAACGGTCTCGGCGAGCGCTGTGGCAACGCCAATCTGGTTTCGCTCATCCCGACGCTGAAGCTGAAGAAGCCTTACAACGAGCTCTTCGATATCGGCGTGTCGGATGAAAAGCTGAAGGGGCTGACCCGGGCCTCGCGGACGCTCGACGAAATTCTCAACCGGTCGCCCAATCGTCACGCTCCTTATGTCGGCGAAAGCGCCTTTGCCACCAAGGCGGGCATCCATGCCTCCGCTATTCTCAAGGACCCCGCCACCTATGAGCACGTGGCGCCGGAGAGCGTGGGCAACCGGCGGCGGATGATGGTCTCGGAACAGGCGGGCCGCTCGAACATCCTTGCTGAGCTGGAACGCATCGGCATCAAGGCGGACAAGGACGATCCGCGCATCGGCCGGCTGCTCGACGAAGTGAAAGCGCGCGAGGCGATCGGCTATGCCTATGAAGCGGCGGAAGCCTCCTTCGAGCTGCTGGCGCGGCGCATTCTCGGCCACGTTCCCGAATTCTTCACCGTGGAGCAGTTCGACGTGAACGTCGAGCATCGCATCAATGCCCTCGGCGACCACGTGGCGGTGTCCATGGCGGTGGTCAAAGTGAAGATCGGCAGCGAGACGTTGATATCGGCGGGCGAAGGCAACGGTCCCGTCAACGCGCTCGACGTGGCGTTGCGCAAAGACCTCGGTAAATATCAGCGCTATATCGACGGACTGCGGCTCACGGATTTCCGGGTGCGTATCCTCAACGCCGGCACCGAAGCGGTCACGCGCGTGTTGATCGAGAGCGAGGACGAGAACGGCGAACATTGGAGCACCGTTGGCGTTTCCGCCAACATCATCGATGCCTCGTTCCAGGCCTTGATGGACTCGATCGTTTACAAGCTGATCAAGAGCGGAGCGGCGGCATAGCCTTTCGCCATCACATCCGTTCTGCGGCGACGCCTTTCATGGTCTTTTCCGGCTCGGTCACCGGCTGTAGCGCGCTCCTGAGGCGCGGCAGAATATCCGCCACCCTGTCCACCACGAGCAACTGCACCGTGAGCCCGGGGCGGATGAAATCGAGCGCTTCCATGTGGTCAAGCAGACCGCATAACGGCTCCCAGAAATTCTCGATATTGGCGGCGAGGATCGGCTTCTGATGCTGTCCGAGTTGTGCCCAGGTAAGTTGCTCGACCAGCTCCTCCAGCGTGCCGATGCCGCCTGGCAGCGCGACAAAGGCGTCGGAGCGCTCGAACATCAGCCGCTTGCGATCGTGCATGTCCTTGGTGACGATGATGTTCTGAGCGTCAAGCAGCGTGTGCTCGCGCTCGGTGAGAAAATCGGGGATGATCCCGGTGACGTTGCCGCCGTTTTGCAGCACCGCGCGCGCAAGCTCCCCCATCAGTCCGATTGAGCCGCCACCGTAGACAAGGCCGATGCCATTGTCGGCGAGAATCTTGCCAAAGTCCCTGGCGGCCTGCACAAAGGCGGGATTCTTACCCGGTCCCGAGCCGCAATAGACGCAGATGGTGTTGAGTTTGCTCATAAAGGGGGTGTGCATTGCGATTTGGGGAGCGTCAAGCCGGAGCTTGGGCAACGCCGTGCCGCGGGCGACGGTTCCTGCCTCCGACAAGATGCGCCATGCGGCCCTTCCAGATCGTGATCCGGGCAAAGAATCTCCTATATGATGGCCAACATGATGAAAGATTTGCATCCGGCGGCGCGGGCCGGTGCCTACGGGACAAGGCATGAGTGACGTTCAACTTCGATCGGTCCGGGCGCTGAAGCGCGAGATTTCCGGCGAGCCCGCGCCGTCGCTCTTCGCCTTGCTGCCCAAGCTCTGGCCCTACATCTGGCCGGCCGACCGGCCCGATTTGCGCCTGCGCGTCATGCTGGCGCTCAGCTTCCTGCTTCTGGCAAAGCTCGCCACCATTGCGGTGCCATTCACCTTCAAATGGGCCACCGATGCCCTGAGCGGGCAAGGCACCGCGCTGACGTCGTCGGCGTGGTGGGGCTGGATCTTGGCTGCACCGCTTATGCTCACTTTCGCCTATGGCGGCATGCGCATCCTCATGGCGCTGCTCACCCAGGCCCGCGACGGTATCTTTGCCAAGGTCACCTTGAATGCGGTGCGCCGCCTGGCGCTGTTGACGTTCAAGCACCTGCACCTGCTCTCGCTTCGTTTTCATCTTGAGCGCAAGACCGGCGGCCTCACGCGCGTGCTCGATCGCGGCCGCAACGGCATCGAGACGATCGTCCGCATGGTGATCCTGCAGGCGGTGCCGACCATCATCGAATTCACGATGATCATCGGCGTGCTGCTCTATCAGTTCGACTGGCGCTATGTGGTCGTGGTGCTCGCCACCGTGGCACTTTACATGGGCTACACATTGTTCGCCACCGAATGGCGCATTGGCATCCGCCGCAAGATGAATCAGAGCGACAACGACGCCAGCACCAAGGCGGTGGACTCGCTGCTCAATTACGAGACAGTGAAATATTTCAGCGCGGAGCAGCGCGAGGCACAACGTTACGACAAGTCCATGGAGCGCTACGAAGCGCTCGGCACGCATTCTTATGTCTCGCTGGCCACCCTGAATGCGGGGCAGGCCGCCATCTTCACCATGGGCCTGACCGCGACGATGCTGCTGACCGTCTACGGCATTCGTAACGGGACCAAGACCGTCGGCGACTACGTGATGATCAATGCCATGATGATCCAGCTCTATCAGCCGCTGAACTTCATGGGCATGGTCTACCGCGAGATCAAACAGGCGGTAATCGATATCTCGACCATGTTCGACATCCTCAGCCGCGAGCCGGAGATCAAGGACAAGCCCGGGGCCAAGCCGTTGGTGGTGACCGAGGGCGTAATCCGCTTCGAGGACGTCGTCTTCGCTTACGATCCCGAGCGCGTCATCCTCAAAGGCTTGAGCTTCGAGGTGCCGGCGGGCCGCACGGTTGCCATCGTCGGGCCGTCAGGGGCCGGCAAGTCGACGATCTCGCGGCTGCTGTTCCGCTTCTATGAAATCAACAGCGGCCGCATCACCATCGACGGACAGGATATCCGCGACGTGACCCAGGTCTCGCTGCGCAAGGCCATCGGCATGGTTCCACAGGATACCGTGCTGTTCAACGACACCATCCGCTACAACATACGTTACGGCCGTTGGGATGCAAGCGACGCCGAGGTAGAGGAGGCGGCGCGGCTGGCGCAGATCGATGGTTTCATTAGGCAAGCCCCGCAAGGCTACGAGACCGAGGTTGGCGAACGCGGCCTTAAGCTCTCGGGCGGTGAAAAACAACGTGTCGCCATCGCGCGCACGATCCTCAAAGCGCCGCCCATTCTGCTGCTGGACGAGGCGACCTCCGCGCTCGATAGCCATACCGAGAAGGAAATTCAGGACGCGCTCGACCGCGTATCGCGCAATCGCACGACATTGGTGATCGCGCACCGGCTCTCCACCATCGTCGGTGCCGACGAAATCCTCGTCATGGACAAGGGCGCCATCGTCGAGCGCGGCACGCATCACGCATTGCTCGAGCGCGACGGCCTTTATGCGAGCATGTGGAATCGCCAGCGCGAAGCCGAAGAGGCGCGCGAGAAACTGGCCCGTGTCGCCGACGAGGAAGGTGGGACGAACCGCGATCCGCCGCCGCTCGCGGATTTCGAGCCCGCAGACGCGGCGGAATAGGCGGTCCGGCAGCCGATGTCGATTGCAGCCTCCATCCGCGCGCAGCTCGTGCCCATCCACCGCGAGGGCTATCCGTTCATCGGAGGCTTTGCCCTCGCGAGTCTGATCCTGTTCTGGATCTGGGCGCCGCTCGGCTGGATCGGAACCTTGCTCACCGTCTGGTGCGCATTGTTTTTCCGCGACCCGCCGCGCGTCACCCCGGCGCGCGACGGCATCCTGGTGGCCCCGGCGGACGGGCGTATCAGCCAGATCACCGCCGCTGTTCCTCCTGCGGAATTGGAGATGGGCGCGGTTGCCCTGCCGCGGCTGTCCATCTTCATGAGCGTCTTCGATTGCCACATCAACCGCAGCCCGGTCGCGGGACGCATCGATCGCATGGTCTACCGCGCCGGCGCATTCTTCAACGCCGATCTCAACAAGGCGAGCGAGGACAACGAGCGCAATTCTTTCATCATCATCGCGCCCGGCATTCGCATCGCGGTGGTGCAGATTGCCGGCCTGGTCGCCCGCCGCATCGTGGCCTTCGTGCGCGAGGGTGAATCGGTGCCGGCCGGGGCGAGGCTGGGGATGATCCGCTTCGGCTCGCGCGTGGATGTCTATCTTCCGGCAGGCGGCAAGTTCCTCGTCGCGGAAGGGCAGCGGACCGTGGCCGGAGAAACCGTGATAGCCGATCTGCGGCTCGCCGAAAGCGGCCGTAGTTTCCGCGTCGACTAAAGGTTTTAACCGAAGGCCGGGGCCACCGTGGCGAGTGCTTCCGGAAAAGGCTATATGTGAACAATGGTGTTTCCGCCCTTTGAACCCGACCGCCCCGGCATCCGACGCCGCCGCTTCGGCGCGATCCCGCTTCGCACGCTCTTGCCCAATCTGATCACGCTACTGGCGCTGTGCGCGGGTTTGACGGCGATCAGAATGTCGGTGGAAGGCAGGCTCGAACTGGCGCTGGCGGCCATCGTCTTTGCCGCCATGCTCGACGGGGTCGATGGCCGCATCGCGCGGCTGCTCAAGGGCACGTCGCGTTTTGGGGCCGAGCTCGACAGCCTCGCCGATTTCGTCAATTTCGGCGTCGCACCGGCGCTCATCCTCTACTTCTGGGGCCTGCACGAACTAAAATCGGTCGGCTGGATCTCCGCTTTGATCTTCGCCATCTGCGCGGGCCTGCGACTCGCGCGCTTCAACGTCATGATCGATGATCCCAACCGTCCGGCCTGGGCGGGGAATTTCTTTACCGGGATGCCGGCGCCGGCCGGCGCGATCACGGTGCTGCTGCCGATCTATCTGTATTTTCTTGGTGTGGACGGTGGAATTTTCGAAACCTGGCTCGTCTTCATCTACACCCTGGCGATTGCGTTCTTCATGGTCTCGCGCCTTCCGGTCTTTTCCGGCAAGAAAATCGGCCAGCGGGTGCCCGCGGAAATGGTGCTGCCGGTCTTTATGGTGACGATCATCCTGCTGGCGCTGCTAATAAGCTATCCGTGGCAATTCCTTAGCGTGGGCACCTTGCTTTATCTCGGGTCGCTGCCGTTCGGCTGGCTGTCCTATCGCGCCTACGAGCGCAAGGCCGCAGCGGAAATGGCGGCGGCTTCGCCTGCCGCAACCCCGTCCATGGAAGCATCGTCGCCGCCGGTTGCCGGCGAGAGGCCGGACCTTTCGGCGAGCGATCGGCCAAGCCGGCTGAATTGAGTTGACCTGCGCCGTGGCGCGCTACTGCTCCAGCCAGACCAATCCGTTGTTTGCGGCCTCGCCTTCGAAGCGACCGGCCGAATTCCTTTTCAGTTCGACGAGCGGTTCGTTCTTGTGATCGAGCAAGCGCAGCGTGTCGTGGTCGAAATTCCAATGCCGCGTGGTGAAGAATTTTCCGGGGCAGCCGCCTTCCGGCGCCACCGCGCCCTGGAGGTCCCCGCTAGCGGCGGTGAACGTCATGTTGCAGGCCTGGCCGCCGGCCGATACCAGCCGCCAGCGGCCCGCCATTTTCACCGGCGGTTTCGCCGGTGCCGCCGTAGCCGACTGGGATGATAGCCCTAGCGCGCTGCTGGTACCCAGCGAATCCGTATTGCAACCCCCGAGGCAAAGGCCTGCCGCCGCCGCCAAAGCGCCGAACGCCGCTAGGCTTAGCTTAAATGTCGCCATCTCGAACCCGCGTGCTTCCTATTTCCTCGGGGCGGGATAGCAGATTTGCCGCGGGCGGCAACAGGGCGAACTTGGCGGCCGATATGCGTCAAAAGCAGCCTTTGGCGCCGGCGCGGATCGTGCCGCCGGCGACCGGTAACGCTCCTTTAAGCGCCCGAGAGCTAGGGTCCTGGTGGCGCAGAAAGCGCCGCGTTGAGTTGGGGGAAATCCATGGACATCGCAACGGCGCTCGGTCTCCTTGCCGGGGCGATCGTCCTTTGCACGCTCATCCTTATGGGCGGCGACATAAGGATGTTCTTCGACCTGCACGCCGGAATCGTCATCTTCGGCGGTTCCTTCGCGGCGACGCTCATCCGCTTTCCGCTCGCTTCGATTTTCCATGGAGTGCCGCTCGGCGCCCGCTTTGCATTCACACTGCGGCGCAAGTCCCAACGCGAGCTCGTCGACGAAATCGCCGGACTCGCCGAGATCGCGCGCAAGCAGGGTCCGCTCGGCTTGGAAAAAGCCGAGATCGACGATGCATTTCTGGCCAAGGGCATCCGTTTCGTCGCCGACGGCTACGACACTGATTTCATCCGCGACAATCTGGAACGCGACCGCGATAATTTTCTCACCCACCTCGACGAAGGGCAGAAAATCTATCGCGCCATCGGCGACTGCGCGCCGGCTTTCGGCATGATCGGCACGCTGATCGGCATGGTGCAGATGTTCGCCAACATGACCGATCCCTCCAAGCTCGGGCCTTATATGGCCGTTGCGCTGCTCGCCACCTTCTATGGCGCCGCGGTGGCCAATCTGCTCTGCCTGCCGATCGCCGACAAATTGCATCTCAAACTGCAGGACGAAGAAATTAACCGCACGCTCATCATCGACGGCATTCTGATGATCCGCCAGGCCAAAAGTCCGACGCTGGTTCGTGAAATGCTGCTCGCTTATCTGCCGGAGCGCCACCGCCACGACGAGGAGGAAGCCGAGCCGGAAGCGGTCGCCGCCTAGGCGCAGCCCGTCTTGCGCGCGAAACGGATCCCACGATGGCCAAGAAGAAAGCAGCGGCACATGGAGGAGGGCACGGCTGGTTCGTGACTTTCGCCGATTTGATGGGCCTCCTGGTCTCCTTCTTTGTGATGCTGGTTGCTTTTTCCACTCAGGACCAAGTCAAGCTGCAAGTGGTCGCCGGTTCGATGCGCGACGCCTTCGGCGTGCAGGATCGGGTGCGCTATTCGGGCGTAATCGAAATGCTCGGATTGCCAACGCGGCCGAGGCTGAAGAACAGCGCGAACGTGCGGCCGGAAGATGCATCGGCGACGCCCACGCCTGACGCACGCGGCGAGCAGCGCAGCTATGGCGCCAAATATCAGCAAGACCGCGACTTCGCGCTGGCTTCCGCTTCGCTGCGGCAGGCTTTGCAGGAGATGCCCGAGATTGCCGAAATGTCGAAGCACATCATGCTGGAGGACACCAAGGAGGGCCTCAACATCGAAATCGTGGACCAGGACGGACGGTCGATGTTCGCGGAAGGTTCGAAGGAGCCTTACGAGCGCACCCGCAAACTGATCCAAAGGCTCGCCGGACCGCTAAAGGAGATGCCATTCCGCATTTCGATCACCGGGCATACCTCGGCGAGCCAGGTTCCCGCAGGGCCCGGATATGGGCCGTGGGATTTGTCCGCCGACCGCGCCAATATCGTGCGCGAAATCCTGCAAGCGGAAGGCGTGCCTTCGGGGCATATCTTCATGGTCGCCGGCAAAGCCGACACCCAGCCGCTGTTCCCTGACGATCCATACATCGCCGCCAATCGCCGGGTGACGATCACGTTAATGCGCGAGGCGCCGCCGCTGCCGCCCGGGTTCACGCCTTAGGCTGCTTTGAGGCGACACCCGAGCCCTTGGCGCGGCCGGGAACTTCTCTCCTATCGCCGATCTTCTGGTGGCGAACAGCCCGCTCAAAGCCGTATTGCGGGGACGCGGGTCCTTGCTATAAGGCGCGTTCCCGCGGGCGAGAAGCAAGCTAATTGGAATGACAAGCCAGGAAACGACGGCCGCCTCCGACACCGAGTCCGCCGGATCGCAAGACCGCGCCAACTTCTGGAAATTGGCGCTCGGCAGCATCGGGGTCGTTTACGGCGATATCGGCACGAGCCCGCTCTACGCATTTCGCGAAGCCGCGCGCGCCGCCGCCGACGGTGGCTCCGTCGATCGGCCGATCGTCCTCGGCGTCTTGTCCCTGATCGTCTGGTCGCTGCTGATCACGGTGACGGCGAAATACGTGCTTGTTCTGCTGCGGGCGGACAACAATGGCGAAGGCGGCACACTGTCGCTGACAGCATTGGCTACACGCGCTTTTGGCCGCCGCACCTTCATTATCGTCATCGGCGTGATTGGCGCCTCGATGTTCCTGGGCGACAGCGTGATCACGCCGGCGATCTCGGTACTTTCCGCGGTCGAAGGTCTGAAACTGGCGACGCCCGCTTTCAGCGAGTTCGTGGCGCCGCTCGCCGTCGCGATTCTCATCGCGCTGTTTGCTGCGCAGCGCGGCGGCACGGCGCGAGTCGCCGCATTATTCGGCCCGGTGATGACGATCTGGTTTGTCGCCATTGCCATCGCCGGCGCTTTGCATATTCATGACGATCCGAACGTGTTGATCGCGCTCAATCCGATTTACGGCATCCAATTTCTCGCCGCGCACGGCGCCATCGGCCTGGTCACGCTCGGCGCGGTGTTCCTGTGCGTCACCGGGGGTGAGGCGCTGTATGCCGACCTTGGTCATTTCGGGCGCAAGCCCATTCAGACCGCCTGGCTCAGCCTGGTGTTGCCGGCGCTGCTGATCAATTATTTCGGACAGGGCGCGAAGGTTCTCGCGGATCCCGCCGCGATCGAAAATCCCTTTTATCGGCTGGTGCCGGATGTCCTGCTCATGCCGATGATTGTGCTGGCGACCGTGGCCACGGTCATTGCCAGCCAGGCGGTGATTACCGGTGCCTATTCACTCGTGCATCAAGCGATCCAGCTCGGCTTCCTGCCGCGGCTTGCTGTCTTGCACACCTCGGCTTCCCACGTCGGGCAAATCTACATCCCCCGGGTGACGCTGGTGCTGCTTGTCGGCGTGTTGCTGCTCGTCGGATTGTTCCGCACCTCCAGTGCGCTGGCCTCGGCCTATGGCATTGCGGTGGCCACCACGATGGTGGTCGACGGCGTGCTCGCTTTCTTCGTGATTTGGAAGCAATGGCAATGGCGGCTCTGGCAGGCCGGTCTTCTGATCTTGCCCTTCTTTGTGGTCGACGTGACCTTCTTCTCCGCGAATTTCCTCAAGCTGTTCGAGGGGGCCTGGGCGCCATTGCTGTTCGGCGCGACGATGGTTTTGATAATCCTGACCTGGCGCCGCGGCACCGCCATCCTGATGCAGAAAACGCGCCGAACGGAAATCCCGCTGGAAACCTTGATCCACAGCTTCGACAAAAAGCCGCCGCGCATTGTTCCGGGCACGGCGGTGTTTCTCACCAGCGATCCGGAATTTGCGCCGACCGCTCTGCTGCACAATCTCAAGCACAACAAAGTGCTGCACGAGCAGAATGTGATCCTGACCGTCGTGATCGCCGACACGCCACGCGTTCCGCTCAGCGAGCGGGTAACCATCACCCCGATCTCGCCGCTCTTCCGCCGCGTCTCGTTGCGTTTCGGCTACATGGAGTCGCCGAATGTGCCGCAGGCGCTCGCCATTGCCCGCAAGCATGGCTGGCAGTTCGACATCATGTCGACGTCCTTTTTCTTGTCGCGCCGCGCCCTCAAGCCTTCCGCGCATTCCGGCATGCCGCGCTGGCAGGACCGGCTCTATATTTTCCTCGCCCGTTCAGCGAGTGACGCGACGGACTTCTTCCAGATTCCCACCGGGCGTGTGGTCGAAGTGGGCACCCAGGTGACGATCTAACGACCGTTTAAGGTTCATATCTATTTGATTTATTGGCGTTTTCGTCGGCGCCCGACCGACGGATGCATGGCTGGACCCTCGCAAAATCATGGGAGAGGGGATGCAAAACAGGCGCGTTGGGGCTAGGTAAGCGCGGCATCATATTGCGGTGCAAAAGGAGCGGGCGCGGCGCCCGATTCTACTTTATGCCCCACATGGCGGACGCTCCTTCGGGGAGCGAAACGCCGGTTTATGGCGACGGTGAAGCTCGTCCAAAGGCCGGGTTCTGGGCGCTTGCTCTCGGCAGCATCGGCGTCGTCTACGGCGATATCGGCACCAGCCCGCTCTACGCCTTCCGCGAGTCGGTGCTCGCCGCCGTGGGGCCGGGCAATGCGGCAAGCGCACCGGTGGTTCTCGGCATTCTTTCCCTGATCATCTGGGCGCTGATCGTCGTCGTCACGCTCAAATACGTCGTTATCCTGCTGCGTGCCGATAACAACGGCGAGGGCGGGACACTGGCGCTCATGGCGCTGGCGCAACGGGTCGTCGCCGCAGGCGCCGGCTTTGTCGTGGTGCTCGGCATCCTCAGCGCCGCGCTATTCTACGGCGATGCCATCATCACTCCGGCGCTTTCGGTTCTCTCGGCAATCGAAGGGCTAAAAGTGGTGACGCCGGCTTTCGACCCTTACGTCGTCGCGCTGTCTTTCTTCATTCTGATCGCGCTTTTTTCAGTGCAGTCACACGGCACGGCCAGGGTCGCTGCCTATTTCGGCCCGATCACGCTTCTCTGGTTCGCCACGCTCGCGGTGGCGGGCATCTGGCACATCGCGCAAAATGTCACCGTGCTGCTCGCGTTTAATCCCGCCTACGCGATCGAGTTTCTGTGGCGTCACGGCATGATCGGGTTTGCCACGCTCGGCGCGGTTTTCCTCGTCGTCACCGGTTCGGAGGCCCTCTACGCCGACCTCGGGCATTTCGGCCGCGGTCCAATCCGTGCCGCCTGGCTATTCGTGGCGCTGCCGGCGCTGACCATCAATTATCTGGGGCAGGGCGCGCTGGTGCTCGCGGATCCCAAAGCGATCGATAATCCGTTTTTCCTGCTCTATCCGCAGTGGGCCATCTTGCCGATGGTCGGCTTGGCGACGGCGGCGACGGTAATCGCCAGCCAGGCGGTCATCACCGGCGCCTATTCGATGACCAGCCAGGCGGTGCAGCTCGGGTTGCTGCCGCGCTTGGACATTCGCCACACATCGGAAGCGCAGTTCGGCCAGATCTACATGCCGCGCGTGAATCTCCTACTGCTTGTCGGGGTCGCCTTGCTGGTGCTTTTGTTCCGCTCGTCGAGCGCGCTGGCCTCGGCCTACGGAATTGCGGTGACCGGCACCATGGTGGTGACGTCACTGCTGGCCTTCATGGTGATCTGGATATCTTGGCGATGGTCGGTGCCTGCCACCGCACTGCTTATCGTCCCGTTTCTATTTGTGGATCTGACATTTCTTTCTGCCAACTTGCTGAAAATCGTCGAGGGCGGTTGGGTGCCGCTCGCGCTCGGTGGAGCGATCATGATTGTCATGCTCACATGGCGGCGCGGGACGAGGATACTCTTCCAGAAAACGCGCCGGCTCGAGACACCGCTGGTCGACCTCGTGCGCACGCTGGAAAGAAAACCGCCGCTGCGGGTGACCGGCACCGCGGTATTTCTGACCAGCGACCCGGAAAGCGCGCCGACGGCGCTGCTGCACAGCCTCAAGCACTACAAAGTGCTGCACGAGAAGAATGTCATTCTCACGGTAGAGATTTCCCATCTGCCGCGCGTGCCGCGGGACGAGCGCGTCGTCATCGATCCGATCGGCGAGACATTTTCGCGCGTCAAGCTTCGCTTTGGATTCATGGAGGTACCGAACGTGCCGCGCGCGTTGGGGATTGCGCGCAAACTCGGCTGGACTTTCGATATCATGTCGACGTCGTTCTTCCTGTCGCGGCGCACCTTGCGCCTCGCCGCGCAATCGGAAATGCCGCGCTGGCAGGATCGTCTGTATATATGGCTGGCACGCGCGGCAAATGACGCCACAAATTACTTCCAGATTCCAACCGAGCGCGTGGTCGAAATCGGAACTCAGGTGACCATCTAGGGGAAGCCGCGCTTAAAGATTGCCGCCGAAAAGCAGCCCGGGGAAGAGCGGGTATTGGAAAAGCACGCCGAACGTAATCCATATGCCTATGGTCGTGCCCGCCGCCGTTGCGGCAGCGGCGAGAACCGATTTTCTCCCGTGCAACTTCATATACAGGAAGACATAAGCTGCGGTTGCCGGGAGGAAACCGATTAGCAGCACTGCAACGATATAGGCGAAGATCCAGAAGTTCGCCGAAAGAACGCGGCTTGTCGGAGCCACTTCGTCGCCCTCCGCCTTCCACTCGATAATTTTCTGGGCGCTGACGAATTGGCGGACGGCGCGCCCCGCCGACGTTTCCGTCTGGGCGATGGCGTCGATCAGCGCGAGAATAATCGTGATCCAGGCGACGAGGATGGGAACCTCGGCGGCGCTGCGCGGATAGGTGCTGGCCCAAACCAAAAAAATCACGCCGATGGCGAGGATCACCAAGGACGCGCTGAAATCCCGCCAATAGATCTTGCCGATCATTGGCTCGCCTCCTGGGGCGGCGTGCGGCGCAGGCCGCGCACCGCGGGGATCAGCATCGCGCCGATGATCAGCAGGAACAGGACCAACGATGTCGTCCGGGTAAAGAAAATGGTCCAATCGCCGTCGGCCATGTTGAGCGACTGGTGAAAGCTGCGCTCGGCGAGCTCGCCGAGAATGAGGGCAATGACCAGTGTGACGCGCGGGAAGCGGAAGCGGATCATGACGTAACCGAGCATGCCGAAGACGACGGCGGTGACAACGTCCCCGGCCGCTTCGCGCAGCGCATAGACGCCGGCCAAAGCCGCCGTCACTACCACCGGCACGAGGATGTGCACGTCGAGCTTGGTAATCAGCGCCAGCGGCTGTGCAATCCCGAGCACGACGATATTCGACAACAGTGTCGAGGCGACGAGCGATAAGATCAGCGCAAAGATGACGCCCTGGTTGTGAATCAGCAGCATCGGTCCGGGGTCGACGCCGTGCAGCACGAGTACGCCGAGAAAGACCGCCATCTCTGCCGAACCCGGAATACCGAAAGAGAGCGTAGGGATCAGCGCGCCGCCGTCCTTCGCATTGTTCGAGGCTTCGGGGCCGATGACGCCCTCGATGTTGCCGGTGCCGAAGGTTTCCGGGTGTTTCGATATTTGCATCGCGGCGGTGTACGACAAAAAGGCGGCGACAGTTCCGCCAAGGCCGGGAATGGCGCCGACGATCGTGCCGATGATCGAGCCTTGAAGCGTCGTCCTCCAATGCTTCACCGCGAGCCAGGCGCCTTCCCACACGCTGGTGATTTTGCTGGTGGAGCCCGCCTCGGCGATGGTACCGCCGGAAACCGAGAGTGCGATCATTTCGGAAAGCGCGAAAAGACCAGTCAGCGCCGGAACGAGGGGCACTCCATCCCACAAATAATCCGAGCCGAAGGTGAATCGCACCGTGCCGCCGACTGCGTCATAGCCGACGAAAGAGAGGATAAGGCCAATGGCGCCGGCGATAAGTCCGCGGAGAAATTGTCCGCCGGTCGAGACCGCGATCGCGGTGAGGCCCATCATCGCCAGCATGAAGTATTCCGGCGGCCCAAACAGCAAGACGATCGATTTCATGATCGGGATCACGACAATGAGCGTGAAAATGCCGATCAAGCCGCCGATGGTGGAGGCGCCGGCGGCGGCGCCGATAGCAAGCCCGCCCTTGCCCTGCTTGGCCAGCGGATAGCCGTCGAAACAAGTGGCGGCGTTCGGAGCGGTGCCTGGTGTATTGATCAGGATGGCGGAGATCGAGCCGCCCGCCGATACCGATCCCATGATGCCGCCCATGAGCAGCATCGCCTGATTGGGCTCCAGGCTGTAGGTGATCGGCATCAACAGCGCGATCGCGGTCGTGCCGCCCAGACCGGGCATGACGCCGAAAATCAGCCCGACGATCACGCCGAGCCAAAGAAATAAAAACCCGGAGAGCGTGAACAGCGATTGAAGGGCCGTCAGCGTACTTTCAAGCATGATTGGTCAGCCGAAACGGCCCTTCCATCGCGATGCAATGCGTTCCGTGGTTATTTGGCGCTTTCGTTTTTGACCAGCGCTTCTTTGTACTTCGAATAAAGCGCCAAGCCGCGATCCGCGCCTTCTTTCGCCTTGCTCGAAGGCTGGAATGCGAAGCCTTCTTTTTCGGCATGTTTTTTCACGTCGGGGTCGGCCATCGCCTTTTCGATGGAATCGGAAAGCGTTTTGATGATCTGCGGCGACAATCCGGGCGGACCGACCACGAAGCGCTCAACGCCGAGACCGGTCAGTCCCGCATGGCCGAGCTCGGCAATGGTCTTCACGCCGGGAATGCTGCTTTTTTCTTCCGTGGTGAAAATGCCGCGCATGTCGCCGGATTGGATGAATTGCTGCAAGGTGGATACCGGCGCCACCGCCGCGTCGCCGTCGCCGCGGACCACGCCGACAATATAGTCATTGGTGCCTTTGTAGCCGGTCAGATGCTGGACCGGAAACTTCAGCTCCTTGGAGAAAATTTCCGACGCGGCATACGCGGTCGAGCCGAAATCCGTGCTCGGGACTTTCACCGGCCGTCCGAGCTTCTGCATGTCCTCGATAGTATGGATGCTCGACTTCGCCGGCACCGCGATCATGTATTCCTCAGTGGCGAGGCGGGCGATCCAACTGAACTTGGCCATATCGTAACCGGGGTCCTCACCCCCCAGCCCCGGGATGGCGGCGCCCGGCATGTTGATGATGGCGATGGTGTAGCCGTCGGGCGGCGCGCGATAGGTTTGCGCCGTGCCCTTGGCGCCGCCGGCGCCGGCGACGTTGGTCGGAAGCACCTGAACCTTGTTTGGCAGCGTCTTCTCCATCGCCGGAGCGAGGATGCGGACCGTTCGATCGAATCCGCCGCCAGGGCCGAACGGAATGATGAACTGAATATTTTTCTCGGGATAACCGGCGCCCATCGCCGGACCGGCCAAAGCGGCAGTTATTCCCATAGCTATGGCGCAAGCAGTTCTGAGCATTAAATCCTCCCCTATGGTGCTAAAGGCTTGATTTGGCGCGAGGGTAGCCGGACCCTGGCCGACCGGCAACAGTGGAACGCCCGCCGCAATTCCTAATTTTAGTCGAAGAAGCGGCGCTGGATGCGGCAATTCGACCCGCTTGGCGCCGCCCTGGACGCCTTGGTGGCCAGGGCTTATGGGTCACGAACAAAGCATTTCCCGGAGGATCGTTTCGATGCCCGATGCGAGCCAGCCCCAGGTGCGAGATCTCGCCCCGGAAGAAGTGGCCCGCGGCCTTCGCGAAGGCCGGATGCTACTCGTCGATGTGCGCGAGCAGAACGAAATCGACATGGAAAGCTATCCGGACGCGGTGCATGTACCACTTTCCACGTTCGATCCCGCGGCCATCCCCAGCCCTGGCGCAAAGCAGGTTGTTTTTGCCTGCCGCTCGGGCCGCCGTTCGGTGACTGCCTCCCTCGCCGCGCAAGAACAGGGCTATCCCTACGACGCTCATCTTGCCGGCGGCATTCTGGCCTGGAAAGCGGCGGGCCTGCCGACCAAGACCTGAGAGACTGGCTCGCGGCAGGTTTCACGCTCAGCGCCAGCGCCGATGCAGCCAGAGCCATTGCTCCGGATATTCGCGAATCCACGATTCGATGACATCGAAGATGCGCTGCATCGTGCCATCGATTTCAACCTCACCCGCGGCGTTGCGGCAAACTTCGATCGCCTCGGTAAGCTCGATGCGAAAGCGATCGCCAGGCAGGCGGATGGCACGGGCGCCATGGATCGGGCAGCCGATCTGGCGCGCCAGCCGGGCAATCAGCGGATTGGCTTTGGTGCGACGGCGGAAGAAAGTCACATCGACCCCGCGCGTATAATATTGATCCACCAGCATGCCGGCATGCTCGCCCTGTGCCATCGCCTCGGCGATGCGGACCGGCGCGTCGAGAGTCGTGGGGATCAGCCGGCCCATCCGGGTGGAACGCACGTCAAGCACGAAGCGACGCACATTCGGAATGTTGGGGGG
>Ga0070741_10010609_pt1 | contig 17329 bp, 17 predicted proteins | sample Coa_R1_4_FD_66440 | JGI IMG/M metagenome (GOLD analysis project Ga0070741, IMG submission 66440) | Surface soil microbial communities from Centralia Pennsylvania, which are recovering from an underground coalmine fire - Coalmine... | ecosystem: Environmental > Terrestrial > Soil > Unclassified ...
TCGCCAGCGTCGGCTGGTAACCGACGGCGGAAGGTGAACGGCCGAGGAGGGCGGACACTTCGGAGCCGGCCTGGGAAAAGCGGAAGATGTTATCGATGAAGAGAAGCACGTCCTGGTTTTTCTCGTCACGGAAATACTCCGTCATGGCGAGGGCGGAGAGGCCGACGCGCATGCGCGCGCCCGGCGGCTCGTTCATCTGGCCGTAGACGAGGGCGACCTTGGATTTACTCAGGTCCTTCTGGTCGATGACGCCGGCCTCGGACATTTCGTGATAGAGGTCGTTGCCCTCGCGGGACCGCTCGCCCACCCCGGCGAAGACGGAATAGCCGCCGTGCGCCTTGGCGATGTTGTTGATCAGTTCCATGATCACGACGGTCTTGCCCACGCCGGCGCCGCCGAAGGCACCGACCTTGCCGCCCTTGACGAACGGGCAGATCAGGTCGATGACCTTGATGCCGGTCTCGAGGATGTTGGCCTTGGTGTCCTGATCGACCAGCGCGGGAGCCGGGCGGTGAATCGGATAGCGCTTCTCGAATTTCACCGGGCCCTTCCCGTCCACCGTGTCGCCGGTGACGTTGAAGATGCGGCCGAGCACGCCCTCGCCGACCGGCACGGAAATGGGGGCGCCGGTGTCGGTCACGGACATGCCGCGCTTCAGGCCTTCGGAGGAGGACATGGCAATGGCACGGGTGATGCCCTCGCCGAGGTGCTGCTGGACCTCGAGGGTCAGCTTCTCGGCCTTGCCCGCGGCGGTGAACTCGACGGTGAGCGCCTGGTAAATGGGCGGTATGGCGTTTTCGGCGAACTGCACGTCGACGACGGGGCCGATGACTTGGACGATTTTACCGGTGTTCATAAAGGCAAATGATGAATTGGGAATAAATGGATGAATGGGGAGTAAGAGCGCGGTTGATTCTTCATTCGGCATTCATAGTTCTAAATTAGTGCGGCGTTAGGCGGTGGCGAACTGGGCGGCGGCGATCTCAAGGATTTCCTGGGTGATCGCGGCCTGGCGGGCCTTGTTGTATTCGAGGGTGAGGTCGCCGAGGAGTTTGGTGGCGTTGTCCTTGGCCGTTTTCATCGCCACCATGCGCGCGCTGTGCTCGGAAGCCTTGGCGGAAAGCGCCAGCTGGTAAATGTAACGGTTGACGTAGAACGGCAGGAGGGCGTTGAGCACGGTCTGGGCGCCGGGCTCGAAAACGATTTCGCGGGTGTCGGCGGCCTCGACCGCGACCCCGCCGAGCTGTTTGCGCAGGTTGTCGATGAACTGGCAAAGGTTGTCGAGCGGCAGTACCGGCCGGCAGATCGGTTCCTGCACGAGGGTGTTTTTGAATCGTGGATACAGGACTTCGATCGTGTCGATCGCGCCCTCCAGGTACTGCTTGGTCATGAACTCGGCCGCGACCTTGATCTCGGCGAACGGCACGCGGTCGTGCACCTGGAAGCTGGCGACCATCTCCCGCCTGGTCCGGGCGAGGAACTGCGCGCCCTTGCGTCCAATGGCGTAGAATTTGGCCGGCGTCTTGATCTCGGTCACGACCTTGAAAAGATTGCTGTTGAGCGGACCGCACAGGCCGCGATCGGTGGTGATGAGCAGAATGCCGCGGGTCTTGACCTCGCGGCGGACGAGGAAAGGATGGAGCGACTCGTCGACATGCGGCGCGAGCGAGGCGAGCATATCGGCCATGAGCTGCGAGTAACGCCGGCCGGCCAGCGCGGCCTGCTGCGCCTTTTTCATCTTCGACGCCGCCACCAGCTCCATCGCCTTGGTGATCTGGCGGGTGTTCTTGACGGACTTAATTCTGCGCCGTATGTCGCGGGTGGAGGCCATGGATTAGGTCCTAATGCCAAATGAAGAATGCTGAATGCAGAAAAAGTCAGCGGCCCTTGGCGCTCTTGATAATGGCGGCAAAAATCCGGATAAGCTCATCTGTTTCCTGGCGAAGTGGGATAAGCCGCTCCGGATCGACCAGCTTAGAGTCATAAATATGCCTGAGCCAAAGCGAAGATTCGTCGAGTTCCTTGAGCGAATCTCCCATCTTTGCGATAAACTCGGCCTTTGAACGGGCGCGATCCGCTTCTCGATAGTTGGCGCCGACCGAAGTGCCGGCACGCAGCTGCTGGTCTCCGAGAACTTGGGCCAGTCTGGTTTTAGGAAGCGCTTCAAAAAGTGCGATAATTCGCCGGCCATATTGGTAGGTTCGTTCAGGAAGATCTTTTCCTTCATTCTGCATTCTTCATTCTGTGTTCACCATTATCCGGCATAGCCGCCCTTCCATTCCTCGCAGGCGGACTGGAGCTTGGCCTCGAGATCCTTGTCGAGCGCGGCCTTGGTGCGGATTTCGGTGAGGAGCGCGTCCTTGCGGGTGGTGAAGAACTCCTTCAGCGAAGTGGCGGCATCGACGATTTTCTTAACGTCGATGGAATCAAAAAGGCCCTTCTGCATGGCGAAGAGGACGGACACCTGCAGCTCGATCGGCAGCGGGTTGAAGGCCGGCTGCTTGAAGAGCTCGACGATGCGGGAACCGCGGTCGAGCTGGGCCTTGGTCTTGGCGTCGAGATCGGAGCCGAACTGGGCAAAGGCCGCGAGCTCACGGAACTGGGCGAGTTCGCCCTTGAGTTTGCCGCCGACCTGCTTGGTGGCCTTGAGCTGGGCGGCCGAGCCGACGCGCGAAACGGAAAGGCCGACCGAGACGGCGGGCCGGATGCCCTGGTTGAAAAGGTCGGTTTCGAGGAAGATCTGGCCGTCGGTGATGGAAATGACGTTGGTCGGAATGTAAGCCGAGACGTCGCCGGCCTGGGTTTCAATGATGGGGAGGCCGGTGAGCGAGCCCTTGCCATCGAGGCGGGCGCTGCGCTCAAGCAGGCGGCTATGCAGATAGAAGACGTCGCCCGGATAAGCCTCGCGGCCGGAGGGGCGCTTCAAAATCAGCGAAATCTGGCGGTAGGCGACGGCGTGCTTGGAAAGATCGTCGTAAACGATGAGAGCATCCATGCCGTTTTCCATGAACCACTCGCCCATCGCGGCCCCGGAAAACGGCGCGAGGTACTGGTTGGCCGGGTTGTCGGCGGCGGGGGCGGCGACGATGATGGTGTATTCGAGCGCGCCGGCCGCCTCGAGCGCGGCGATGGTGCGGACGATGTTGGAATTCTTCTGCCCAACCGCGACGTAGACCGAATAAACCGGGCGGAAATTCTTGTCGCCCGAGGCCAGGCCGACCTTGTTGATCTTGGCCTGGTTGATGATCGTGTCGATGACGATGGTCGTCTTGCCGGTGCCGCGGTCGCCGATGATGAGCTCGCGCTGGCCGCGGCCGATCGGGATCATCGAATCGATGGCCATGATGCCGGTGAAGAGCGGCTGGGAGACGGACTTGCGGACGATGATACCGGGCGCGATTTTTTCGACGGGATAAAATTCCTTGGCGTCGAGCGGACCTTTGCCGTCGACCGGGCGGCCCAGCGCGTCGACGACGCGGCCGAGGAGCTGCTTGCCGACCGGCACGGAGAGGAGGCGGCCGGTAGTCTGAACCTCGTCGCCCTCCTTCAGCTGGGAGACGTCGCCGAGGATGACGCATCCGACCTCGTCCTCCTCCAGATTGAGGGCGATGCCGATGGCGCCGCCTGGAAACTGGACCATCTCGTTGTACATCACGTCGGAAAGGCCGTCGATCTTGGCCACGCCGTCGGCGACGGCCCGGATGGTGCCGATGTTTTTCTTGACCGCTTTGGTCGAGAGCTGGGCGATCTGTTGTTCGATTTGTTCGAGGACGGTGGGCATGGCAAATTATGAATTGGGAAAGGATGGGGCCGGAGAGTCAGGCGGGGTGGAAAGGGATGAAGGAGGAATTTTCTGCGTGCTTCGTTCTGCCTCTGGCATCAGCCGGCGGTGAGGGGCTCGAGGCGGCCGGCGATGGAGGACTCGTAAACGTCGTCGCCGACCCGGACGCGGAGGCCGGCGAGCAGGGCCGGATCGGGTCGCGGCACGGCGGTGACGGCGCGGGCGTATTTTTTGGTCATGGCGGCGGCGATCGCCTGTAGTGATGCATCGGATACACTGCCGGCATGCTCGATCACCGCCTGGCCCCTGGCCAGCTCGGCCGCGATCAGCCGGTGATAGGCGCGGAGCACCATCACCGGTTTGGCCGGCCGGTGCTTCTCGATGTAGGCCAGCACGCCGGTCACGCGCTCGGCCGAGACGGCGCCGTCCGCCAGGCTGAGCTGGAAGAGCCGTCGGGCAAACTTCTGGGCGTGTTTGGCGGAGGAGGCCATGATCAGGCGCCGGTCAGCTCGCGGACGGCGGAGTCGTTAAAGCGGGTACGCTCGGCGTCGGAGAGTTCCTTCTCCAGCACGCGGCGGGTGGTGACGACGACGAGGCGGGCGATTTCGCCGCGGGCATCGGCCAGCATTTTTTTCTTTTCCAGTTCGATCGCCTGCTGGGCCTTGGCGATGAGATCGTTGGCGCGGTCGGAGGCGGCCTTTTGCTCGCGGTCGGCGAATTCCTTGGCCGCCTTGCGCGCCTCGTCGATCAGCTTGGTCGCCTCGACCTGGGCATGCTTGATCACGGCCGCGCTCTCCTGCTGGGCCTGCTCGAGCTTGGCCTTCATCTCATCGGCGTACTTCAGGCCGGAATCGATTTTCTTCTGGCGCTCGTCGAGCGTGGCCATGACCGGCTTGAAGGCGAAACGCCAGAGGATGAAGGCAACGATGCTGAAGTTGATCATCTGGGCGATGAGGCCCGACCAACTGACGCCCAGGCCGTTCAGCAGCTGGACAAAACCGTCTAGAAGGCCGCCGCTGGGTGCTGCGGCTTCGGCGAGGAGGGGAGCAAACATGGCGTGAAAAAAGGAGCCGCGCCGGATCGACCGGCGCGGCGGGATGATCAATAGTTGCCGAGGAACAGGGCGTAAAAGGCGATGGCTTCGGCGAAAGCCATGCCGAGGATGCCGATGACAAGGATCTTGCCGAAGGCGCCGGGATTGCGGCCGACCGCCTCGGCCGCGCGCGTGCCGACGAAACCGACGCCGAAAGCGGCGCCGAGACAGCCGAGGCCGCCCTGCAGTGCTTTCAGATTGCCGGTGATTTCTGCGATGGTGTGGATCATGTTGGGTTCGATTTTGTGGTTGGATGACCGCCGCCCACACGCGAAGCATGGTCCCGGCGGAAAAGTTTAATGGTGCGCCGCCTCGCCGTCGTGGCCGCCGCCCTCATGGTTGCAGATCAGCCCGATGTAGACGCTGACCAGAAGGGTGAAGACAAAGGCCTGGACGAAGCCGACGAGCAGTTCCATGAAATAAAACGGCACCGGCAGGCCCCATTTGAAAATGCCGTACATCGAATGAATCAGGTTCTCGCCGCCGAAGATGTTTCCATACAGACGGAAGGAGAGCGAAATCGGCCGGAACATGATCGAGATGACATCGAGCAGGCCGACGAGAAAGAAGATGAGAAACATCGGATAATAAAGGGCGGCGGGAACGTCGCGCTTGTCGGCCTTGTTGCCAAAAATGTCGAAGAGGATGGCCTTCACGCCGGCATAGCGGAGGATGATCCAGGTGCCGACAAAGAGGGAGACGAAGGCGAGGGCGAACGTTCCGTTCATGTCGGCATTGCCGGGGCGGGCAATCTCCATCCATTCGCCGGTGGCCCGGCTGCGCATCATGATGGTGCCGACGCCGGGAATGAGGCCGCTCCAATTTTGGAGCAAAATAAAAGTGAAAAGGGCGAGGAGCAGCGGGCGCGAGGCCTTGATCGCCTTGGGACCGACGATCGGCTCGATGATTTCCATCAGGCTTTCGATCAGTCGTTCCACCACGGCCTGGCCGCGCGACGGAATGAGCTTCGGCTTTCCTGCCACCAGCCGGATCACGAGGATCAGCCCGATCGCCACCACCCAGCTCATGATCATGCTGTTCGTCACCGGCAGGCCACCCACCCGGAACAATGGCTCGGCCATCGGCGCCACGCCCGAACCTTCCGCCGCGGCGGGAAGATTGGTCGCGGCGACGAGCAGCGGGAGGGCAAGAAATTTATTGAACCGGGACATGGATGGACTGAGACGGACGCAAAAATTCAAAAGGTTATTGCTAGGCAAGGGGCGCGGGGGGCGTCAACCTCTGAAAATCGCTCCCAACCCCCCGCCATGGAAAAATTAGCCTCGGGCACTTTCAGTCCGCAGTCCAGCTTATAGCCGGCGCACGGCATCGCGGCGAACCGCGATAAGTGACTGATGGGAGGCGGCGCGGGCCTGAAAGACCGTCGTCGCCTCGAAAGGCCAGGCCGCGCCGGGATCGAGTTGCCAGGCGGGATGCGCGGCGATCATGCCACCGGCCTGCGCGAAATAACCGCGGTCATCGGTACGAAAATAGAGGCGAGCCCCCTCCCCCGCCCGCGCCGCCAAGGCATGGAGAAACGTGGCCTGGATCAGGCGGTTCTTATGGTGCCGCCGCTTTGGCCAGGGGTCGGGAAAAAGGATGAAAACCTTGCCGAACGCCGCGCCCGCCGGCAGCGCCTCGAGAAAATCGTCCGCCGCCGCGTGGAAAAAATGCAGGTTGCCGAGTGCAGCCCGGTTGCACTTGCGCTCGGCCCGGGCAATCCGTTCGGCCTGCAGATCGAGCCCCAAACAGAGCTCTTCGGGATGCGCCGTGGCATAAGCGGTGAGGAAATGGCCGTGGCCGCAGCCGATCTCGCCGGTAAAGCTCCGTCCCGGCGGCAGCACTTCTGCCAGCGCCTCGCGCAGGTCCGCGCGGCGGCGCGCGACGAGGTGCTGGTAGGCAGGACTGGGCGTGGCGGTTGGCACGAGGTCGATGACGAATGCAATTTGCAACCGAGCGTGGAGGAATCGAGGCGGACGGCAAGCCGCCCGGTCAGCACCGCCCTCCCCCTTCCGGTCACGGCACCTTCTCCACCGCAGCCGCGCGCGTCGGCAGGCTGAAGAAAAACGCCGTGCCCCGGCCCAGTTCGCTTTCCACCCAAACCCGGCCGCCGTGTAATTGCACGATGTGCTTGACGATGCTCAAGCCGAGCCCGGTCCCGCCCTTCTCGCGCGAACGGCCCTTGTCCACCCGGTAGAATCGCTCGAAAAGATGCGGCAGGTCGGCGGTGGGAATCCCGGGGCCGTTGTCACTCACCCGTACCTCCACCTCGCTCTCGCGCAGTCGGGCGACAATATCGATGTGCGAGCCGGCGGGCGTGTACTTAAGCGCGTTTTCCAGCAGGTTTTCGAAAACCTGCGTGACTTTCAGCGGATCGAGCAGGAGGTCGCCAATCGCGGGATCTAGGGCAAAAGTGATATTGTGCGCGGCGGCGGCCGGCCGGGCCCGGTAATCGTCGATCAGGCCGGTGACGAGCGCGTTCAGCCCGGTCGGCTCGCGGCGCAGGCCGGGGTTGATCGATTCCAGGCGCGAGAGCGTGAGCAGATCCTCCAGCAGCGAATTGAGACGATCGGTGTGGCGCTGGATCGTGCAGAGAAAACGCTCACGGTCGTCGAGCGGCATCTCGCGATGGCCGTCGACCAGCGTTTCGATGTAACCCTTGATGATGCTCAGCGGGGTGCGAAGCTCGTGGGAGACATTCGCGACAAAATCCTTCCGCACCGCCTCGAGCTTTTTCTGCTGGGTGATGTCATGCAAAACGAAGAGCGCCCATGATCCCCGCTGATCGTCCAGCGGCGGGATCAAAGTGCCGGTGACCTCGACCCAAGTCGTGGCGTTGCCTTCGGAAAATTCAATTTCATGCCGCGGCTCGGCGCGCTGCGCCCGCACCCCATCGACGTAATTGAGAAAGGCCACGCTGTGCAGCACCAGTTCGAGACGCTGGCGCATGATGTTGCGCGCGTGCGGGAAAATAGCCTGCAACGCTTTGTTCGCCAGCAGGATATAATTGTTCGCGTCGACGATCAGCACGGCCTCCTGCAAGCTGCCCAACGTGGCCTCGAGTTGCGTGAGCTGGCCGGTCCGGACCTGCTGCAGATGGTTGAGATCGCTGATCAGCTCATTGGCGGCACGGGTAAGCCGGCTGCAAAGATCGTTCCGCGCGTCCTCCTCCAGCAGCGGTTTTCTTTGGCGGATGGCCTCCTCCAGATTGCGCACGGCCAGGCGGTGCCGGCGCAGGCGGAGAAGCGTCAGGACCAGTCCCGCGGCGAGCGCCAGCGTGACTACGTAGAGCATGCCTCGGGTTTGCGCTCGGCCATGCGATAGCCCACGCCGCGGATCGTCTCGATCCAGTCGGCTTCGCCGCCAAGCTTCTCGCGCAGCCGGCGCACATGGGTGTCCACCGTGCGCGTCTCGATTTCCGTCTCGTAGTTCCAGACGTTGATCAGCAAGTGCTCGCGGGTCTGGACGCGACCCCGGCGCTCCATCAGCAGATGCAGCAGCTTGAATTCCGTGGCGGTGAGATCCAGCGGCGTGCCGTTGACCGCCACTTCATGGCGATCGACGTCGAGCACGATCTGGCCCACCTGCATCCTTCGCTCGGAATGCGACGCGCCGTCCGCGACGCGGCGGAGAATCGATTGGATGCGCAAAACAAGTTCCTTCGTGCTGAAAGGCTTGCTCAAATAATCGTCCGCCCCCGTCTCCAGACCGGCGATACGATCGGCCTCCTCCGCCTTGGCCGTGAGGAAAACCACCGGCACGCGCTTCAACTTCGGATCGGCCCGCAGCATGCGGCAGATCTGAATGCCATTCAGATCGGGCATCATCACGTCAAGAATGACAAGGTCGGGCAGAAAACTGCGCGCCAGACCGATGCTGCTGTTTGGATCGTTGACGGTCTCAACCTGAAACCCCTTCGCTTTGAGGTGATAGGCAACAAGCTCGGTGACGTCCGACTCGTCATCCACAACCAGGATTTTTTTGGCCTTTGGCTCCGACATGGTGGGCTTCGAGTTTAAGAACGGTCCAGGTGTAGGCTAGCGAATTTGCGCCCGTCGCCCGATTGTTACAATTGCCATGAGGATGTAACGAAGTTTTTTGTTCAATTTTCCCCGGTGGTCGCGCGGGAAGCGCGGCCCGATTCGATCAGCACAAGCAAGATACTGATGTCGGCGGGGTTGACCCCGCTGATGCGGCTGGCTTGTCCCAAGGAGTAGGGCCGAGCCTGGGCGAGCTTCAACGCACTCTCTTTTCGCAGCCCACGCACCGTGAGATAGTCGATGCTTTCCGGAATGCGGATTTTTTCTATCTCCTGCAATTTTTCGATCTGGCGCTGCTCGCGCTCAAGATAACCGCGATAAATCAGGCGATAAATAACCTCTTCTTTCACCGCCGCCGATTCCTGAATAAATGCATTAGGAAAAGCGTGGCCCCCTGCCCTATCACGACGGACCATCTCACCAAAAGTACTTCCATTGCAAAGGGTTGTGTCAAGGAAGCGAGCCCAATACTCCACCCGCTTCCGCTTCTCTTTAATGTTACTTAACCGGTTTGTGACCAATAAATTATAATTTTCTGCATGATGCAGAAGGCGCAACTCTGCACTCCCGTGGTTAAAAAGTAGCCGGTGCTCTGCACGGCTGGTAAACATGCGATAGGGTTCATTGGTGCCTTTGGTCACCAAATCATCGATCAAAACACCCATGTAGGCTTCGTGACGCTGGATGATCAAGGGCTGCCCTCCCCTAACCTTTTGTACTGCATTGACTCCCGCAACAAGTCCCTGCGCGGCAGCCTCTTCATACCCCGACGTCCCATTGATTTGGCCGGCAAAAAAAAGATTCTCCATCTTGCGGGATTCCAAAGAAGGAAAGAGCTGGGTCGGCGGGGCAAAATCATATTCGACCGCGTAAGCAGGGCGGAGTAAAACGGCGGTCTCCAAGCCCGGAATGCTGTGAACCATTTCGACTTGAATATCGAACGGAAGGCTGGTCGACAGCCCGTTGACGTAATACTCGTTGGTCGCCCTACCCTCCGGCTCCAAGAAAAGCAAGTGTCGGGGTTTATCGGCAAAACGCACGAATTTATCTTCAATGCTTGGACAATAGCGCGGCCCTACCCCCTTTATCTCGCCGCTGTACATCGCCGACTGATGAAGATTGGCCCGAACAATTTGAGCGGTCCGGTCCGTCGTGTACGTCATCCAACAAGAGATCTGATCTATGCCAGGCGCCCAACCAGTCCGCTTTTCACCCGTTTGTTCCACGTGGAACAATTCGCCGTCTTGGCGGGTATCGTGGAATGCGAAGAGCACCGGCTCAGCATCGCCTTTTTGCTCCTCCATTTTGGAAAAATCCAAACTTCGCCCTAAAAGACGCGGGGGCGTGCCTGTTTTTAGCCGCTTCAGCTCAATTCCAGCCTCTTGCAGGCTGTGCGAAAGTGTTTTGGCGCTAAAATCGCCTAGTCGGCCCCCCTCATTTTTATTTTGGCCGATATGCATCAGGCCGCGAAGAAATGTGCCTGTAGTGACCACCACCGCGCGGCCAAGAAAATCGATATCCAAATTGGTCCGGCATCCTACAACTTTACCTTGAGAAAAAATAAGTCCGGTAACCGTGGCTTGGAATAACTGCAAATTTGGCTGCAGCTCCAAGGTATGCTTCATCCGAAATTGATAAGCTTTTTTGTCGCATTGCGCCCGGGGGGATTGGACGGCCAAGCCCTTGGATTCGTTGAGCAAACGGAACTGAATTCCTGTGACATCGGTATTGATAGCCATTTCTCCGCCCAGAGCATCAATTTCTCGAACTAATTGGCCTTTGGCTTGGCCGCCGATGGCAGGGTTGCAGCTCATTTGGGCGACCGTATCGATATTTCCGGTCAGCAGCAGGGTAGAGGCTCCCATCCGTGCGGCGGCCAATGCGGCTTCTACGCCGGCATGGCCCGCACCACAAATAATTACATCAAAGGGTATCTTGTTATATACCATTCAGTTATATAAATGCAACGGAAAAGCTTAGCGGGAATCGAGCAGCCGCGCAAGTGGCTTCACTTTCCGATGCAAAACGCAGCGAACAATTGGTCCAGCATGCGTTCATTGTCCACTTTGCCGGAAATTTGTCCGAAAGCCTCAAGAACATCGCGCAGATCGCTGGCGAGCAGTTCCGCGGGATCATGCGCGGCGAGCTTGTCTTGGGCCGAAGCCAGGCTGGCCTTGGCCTGTTCGAGCGCGTGCGCGTGGCGGGCATTGATGGCGATGGCGTCGTCCCCCAGGCCGAGGCAGAGCGCCTCGATTTTTCCCGCCATGGCAGCGCCCAACAATTCGATACCGTCGCCGGTGAGGGCAGAAACCGCCACGGAGTCCAAACCGACCGGAGCCGCGGCGACGATCTCTGGAGCCAGATCAATCTTGTTCATCACCACAAGCGCGCCAGCCGGGGTCAGGCGGGCGGACAACGTCTCAGGCAGGGCAGGGCAGGGGCGGGTGGCGTCAAGCACGAGCAACAGGAGGTCGGCGTCGTGTGCGCATTCGAGCGTCTTCTCAATCCCCAGCCGTTCGATCGCCGCCGGAGACGGATTCAGGCCCGCTGTATCAATTAAACGGATACAATGGGGCCCGAGAATGGCCGGCTCTTCGAGAAAATCGCGGGTTGTGCCCGGCTCGGCGCTGACCAGCGCGCGCTCGCGCCCGAGCAGGCGGTTGAGCAGGCTGCTCTTGCCGGCATTGGGCGCGCCCACGATCACGACTTTCGCGCCCTGGCGAAGCATCTCGCCGTAATGACTGGTGGTGAGCAGCCGGTCGGTGGCGCGGGAGAGTTTAGCCAGGTCGCGCCGGACCCAGCTTTCATCTTCCGGCGGAAGATCCTCGTCGGGAAAATCAATGTAAGCCTCGATCCGGGCGATGAGGGCCAGCAGGGTGTCGATCAATTCCTGCATCTGCCGGCCAAGCGCCCCGCGGAGCTGGCGGTGGGCGGCGGCGAGAGCCCGTTCGCTGCGGGCCTGGATCAGGTCCATCACGGCCTCCGCCTGGCTGAGGTCCATCCGGCCGTGCAAAAAGGCCCGCTCCGTGAATTCGCCGGGACCGGCCGGGCGGCAGCCGCGGGAGAAAAGATCCTCGAGAATTTTTTGGGCAATGAACGGATTGCCATGACAGGAGATTTCCAAGCTGTCTTCGCCGGTGTAGCTGTGCGGCGCCCGGAAAAAAGTGAACAGCACCTCGTCCACCAGCGCACCGGCGCGGTCATGGTAGTCGGCATGGTGCACCCGGCGGGGCAGGGGAGTTTTTCCAAAAATCTCCCCGGCGAGCGCCTCCGATCGGGGCCCGCTCAAGCGGATGAGAGCCAGGGCCGCCGTGCCGACGGGCGTGGCCAGCGCCGCAATGGTGTCGGAGGGAGAAACCATGCTTTCCACGCAACCGGTTGCGTGCGGAAAGGCAAAACAAAGACATTCGCCGGCCGCCTGCGCCTCCGCCGCGACCGCTGCCGTCATTTCCCGTCAGTTGCCTCGCGGCGCGAACAGTCGGCGCACGAGCGTTTGGAAGGGGGGAGGGCGCGGGCCGGTTTTTTCGATCACGGCAAAATATTCAAATTGGTTTTGCTCCGCTTCGATCTCGTAGATCATCTTCTGACTGATTTTCAGCAGCTGGAAGGCTTGGTTCAAAAACTCGGCAAACTGTGCCGTGTCCCAGATGTTCAGGTGCTCGCGCCGCTGCATTAAAAATTCAAGGTACTTTTCCAGTTCCGGCGCGGGAAGGCGCAGCTTGTCAGGATGGTTATACTTCGCCACATCGAAATAATCGCGCGGCGCCGGCGTGTCGATGCGCCGGACAAAAACATCTCTCAAGACGGTCCATTCCGTCAGCGGGCGATGGAGGTCGAAGGTGAAATGTTTGTCGGGAATGGCCAGCGCTGCCCGTCCGCCCACTCGCAAGACGCGAAAGATCTCGCCCAATGCCTTGATCGGATTTTTCAGATGTTCGATGACATGGCAGCAGACGACAAAATCAAGCGAGCCGCTGGCGAAATGGGCGAGCCCTTCCCGCTCGATGTCCAAACACACGTCGACCTTCGGCAGGCGGGCGAGGTCAACCTCGGGAAACAATTGCCGGGCCTCCTCCAGGCTGAGACGGTCGCAATGGATGATTTTGGTCGCGTGGGGAAGGAGGGCGGGATGTTCGAAGCCGCCGATTTCGATGCCGGTTCCAGTCAGCAGGGCATAGCCCGGCTGACGCAGTTCGAGAAATTTCATGGAGGAGGTCTGGCGCGCTGGAAGACGCCCGACGTCTGGTGACGGGGGACTAATCTGCCGGCTCTGCGCCGGTCACACTTGCGCCGCCGGTCACGTTGGCCTTTTCCAGCACCGCTTTGGTGATCTTTTCAGCGAGTTCGGGTTTTTCCTTGAGCGCCGCCTTGGCGGCGTCGCGGCCCTGGCCAACGAGCTCGCCTTGATAGGCGATCCAGGCGCCTTTTTTCTCGAGAATCTTATACTCCAGGCCCAGGTCGAGAACCGAGCCCATGCGCGAAATGCCCTCATCGAACACGATGTCGAATTCGCACTCGGTGAAAGGGGGCGCGACCTTGTTTTTCACGACCTTGATCTTGGTCCGGTTGCCCACGACCTTGCCTTCCGGCGTCTTGATCTGGTCCTTGCGACGGATGTCGATGCGGATCGAGGAAAAAAACTTCAAGGCACGGCCGCCTGGGGTGGTTTCCGGGTTGCCGAACATGACGCCGATTTTTTCGCGGATCTGGTTGGTAAAGATGCACACGCACTTGGTCTTGCTCACGACCGCGGTGAGACGGCGCATCGCCTGGCTCATCAGGCGGGCCTGCGAGCCGACGGTGGCATCGCCCATCTGGCCGTCGAGTTCCTGCTTGGAAACGAGGGCGGCGACGGAATCGACGACGATGACGTCGATGCTGTTGGAGCGGATGAGCGTCTCGGTGATGTTGAGCGCGTCGTCGCCGCTGTCGGGCTGGGAAATGAGCAGGTCGTCGAGGTTGACGCCGACCACGCGGGCGTACTTCGGATCGATCGCGTGCTCGACGTCGATGAATGCGGCGAGGCCGCCCTTGCGCTGCGCCTCGGCGATCACGCTCAGGCAGAAGGTCGTCTTGCCCGATGACTCGGGGCCGTAAATCTCGATGATGCGGCCGAGCGGCAGGCCGCCCCCGAGCGCGAGATCGATGGCGAGCGAGCCGGTGGAGAGCGTCTCGACGTTCATCTTCGTCGCGCTGCCGAGGCGCATGATCGAACCCTCGCCGAACTGCTTGGTGATGGAAGAGACGGCGAGCTCGATGTTTTTGTCCCGGGCAGCGGTGACGGGGGACGGGGCGGCTTTGGCAGGAGCGGCTTTGGACATGGCAAAAGCAAGTTGAGATTAGAACGGAGCAGAAGCGCAGACAAAAATTTCCGAGGCCAGCCGAGGGTGCGGCGCCGGCCGGCCCGGATGTTTTTGATTTCAGTGCACCGGCGGAGCGCGGAAGGCAAATGCGAAAATGACGGCGAGCAGAACGAGAACGAAACTCACCGCGTAGTTCCAAGCCAGCCGTTCGCCGAGAACGAGCCACGCAAAGACCACGAAGACTATTAGCGTTATCACTTCCTGAATGATCTTCAGCTGATAACCACTCAGGCCGTTGTGGTAACCGATGCGGTTGGCCGGGACCATGAAACAATATTCAAGCAGGGCGATGCTCCATGCCATGAGGATGACAAGCCAGAGCGGCTTGCCTTCGAAAACCCGGAACTTGAGCTGGCCGTACCAAGCCAGGGTCATGAAAATGTTGGAACAGGAAAGCAGGAGGACGGTTTTCATTTTTTATAGCCGTAATAATCAAGGAACCATTGCACGAAATGGCGCAAGCCGTCCTCCAATGGCGTCTTCGGGGCATAACCGATGGCGGCGTGCACGCGGTCGAGGCTGGCGCAGGTGGCGGGGACATCCGCCGGCTGGGCGGGGAGGAGGTTGAGCCGGGCGGACCGGCCGAGGAGCTCCTCCAGCATGCGGACGAAAAGCCGGACCTCGACGGGCCGGTGGTGGCCGAGGTTGAAAATGCGGACGGGCGGGGTGGGGCGGGCGGCGGGCGGATAAAGCAGCATTTTCACCACCCCATCGACAATGTCGTCGATAAAGGTGAAATCGCGCTGCTGCCGGCCCTCGGCAAAGAGATCGATCGGCTGATCCTCGCAGATGGCGCGGGCGAAAAGCGTCGGGGCGGTGTCGGGGCGGCCCCAAGGGCCGTAGACATTGAAGAAGCGCAGGCCCGTGAGGCTGAGGCCGAAAAGATGGGCGTAGCTGTGGGCGAGGACCTCATTGCTTTTTTTCGTCGCGCCATAAATCGAAAGCGGATGGCTGGTGTCATCGTCCTCGGCGAACGGCACCGCGGCGGTGGCGCCGTAAACGCTGCTCGAGGAGGCGAAAACAAGATGCTTGGGCGGATGCGCCCGGGCGGCCTCAAGGACGCTGCAGAAGCCGACAAGATTGCTTTGCACGTAGGCGGCGGGGTTTTGCGCGCTGTAGCGGACGTTGGCCTGCGCGCCAAGATGGACCACGTAATCCGGCCGAAAATGCGAAAAAATCCCCTCCAAAGCCGCCGTGTCGGCAAAATCGGCCCGGAGGAAGCGGAATCCTTCGAGCCGCTCCAGCATGGCCAGCCGGGCACGCTTCAGCTCGACGGAATAATAGTCATTGAGATTGTCGAGGCCCAGCACCTCGCAGCCGGGCGCGGACGCAAGCCGTTGGCTGACATGGAAGCCGATGAAGCCGGCCGCGCCGGTCACGAGGATTTTCATTTTCCCGCGTGCCTACCGCATGTGGCTCGAGGCGGCTAGGAAAATCGCAAGGTCCGGTTGGGCCAAAAAATTTCCAAACTTCCTCTTGAATGCCGCCAATCGACTCCTATAAGTTGCACCGCTTTTCACATCGAGCATCGTTTCCGCATGAAGATCAAAGCCTATCTCAAACCGTCCTGCGGCTGGTCCAACGGCGTCCGGGCCATCATGCGCAAATATAATCTGCCCTACGAGGATATCGATATCATCAATCAGCGCGCGAATTATGAGGAGATGGTGCGGAAGTCCGGCCAGCCTCTGTCGCCCTGTGTCGAGATCGACGGCGTCATGCTCGCCGATGTTTCCGGCGAGGAAGTGGAAAACTACCTTCTTGCCAACGATCTTGTGAAACCCAGCGACGCGCAGGCCAGCGTTCCCACCAACGCCGGCTGCTCGGACGAAGACCACGCCAAAATGGCCACCAAAACGATCCGCTTCTTCTGACGCTGAGAGCACGCCGCGCATAATTTTTTACCGGGCCGCTCTCGCCTAGGCCGAGACCGGCCCTTTTTTTGCGCGCGCCCAGCCACCTCACCACCGACCACTCCACCAACCGCCCGACCGACGCTTTCAAATTTCATCCGATGGCGAACATCCACCAGAATCCGGACCGCAACCGCAGCCATGACGCCGCCGAAGCCCGCCCCAGCGGACCGCCGGCCAAGCAGGGCCTTTACGATCCTTGGTTTGAACACGATGCCTGCGGCGTGGGCTTCGTCGTCGATATGAAGGGCCGCAAGTCCAACCGCATCCTGCAGCAAGCGCTGCAGGTGCTGCGGAATCTCGACCACCGCGGGGCCAGCGGCAGCGAGCCCAACACCGGCGACGGGGCCGGCGTGCTGTTGCAGATGCCGCACGCCTTCCTCCAGGGCGCCGCCGGCAAAGCCGGCATTCCCCTGCCGGCGCTGGGCGATTACGGCACCGGCCTCGTTTTTCTGCCGCGCAACGCGACCAAGCGGCGCCGCCTGGAGGAGGTTTTTGGCCAGATCGTCCAGTCCGAAGGCCAGACCGTGCTTGGCTGGCGCACCGTCCCCACCGACAATTCCTCCCTCGGCGAAACGGCCAAGGCTTCCGAGCCGTTTGTCCGGCAGGTTTTCATCGGCCGCAATCCGGCCCTGACCGACCCGATGGCGTTCGAGCGCAAGCTCTATGTCATCCGCAAGCGCGCCTATGCGGAGATCCGCACCGCCACGATCGACGGCGGCGAATTCTGGTATCTCTGCAGCCTTTCCTACAAGACCATCGTCTACAAAGGCATGCTGCTGACCGAGCAGCTGCAGAACTACTTTCTCGATTTGCAGAATCCGGCGATGGAGACCGCGCTGGCACTGGTCCATTCGCGGTTCAGCACGAACACCTTCCCAAGCTGGGATCGCGCCCATCCTTACCGTTACCTCGCCCACAACGGCGAGATCAACACCCTCCGCGGCAACATCAACTGGATGCATGCCCGCCAGTCGCTGTTCGAATCCGAGCTCTTCGGCGAAGATATCAAGAAGATCGTGCCGATCATCAATCCGCACGGCAGCGACTCAGCGATGTTCGACAACACCCTTGAACTGCTCGTCCTCGCCGGCCGCTCGCTCGCCCACGCCATGATGATGATGATTCCCGAGCCGTGG
>Ga0070741_10010610_pt1 | contig 17328 bp, 15 predicted proteins | sample Coa_R1_4_FD_66440 | JGI IMG/M metagenome (GOLD analysis project Ga0070741, IMG submission 66440) | Surface soil microbial communities from Centralia Pennsylvania, which are recovering from an underground coalmine fire - Coalmine... | ecosystem: Environmental > Terrestrial > Soil > Unclassified ...
GTACCCCCCGTCCGGGTCGGCCATGACCTCGCGCACCCAGCGCACGATGCCGCGGGCCGTCTCCGCGTACTCCTCGCCCCCGAACGCGGCGTAGGCGTCCAGGTAGATCCGGAGCAGCTCGGCGTTGTCGTACGCCATCTTCTCGAAGTGGGGCACGATCCACCGGGCGTCCACGCTGTAGCGGTGGAACCCGCCCCCGAGCTGGTCGTGGATCCCGCCCCGGGCCATGCCCTGGAGGGTGCGCTCGACCACGAGGCGGTACTCCGGCTTGGGATCGTCCCACCAGCGGGTGAGCAGGAGCCGCAGGGCGGCGGGGTGGGGGAACTTGGGTTCCGCCCCGAAGCCGCCGTTCACCGGGTCGAACGCCCGGAGCATGCTCTCGAGCGCCCGGTCCACCAGCGCGGCGTCGAGCTCGCCGCCGCCGGCCCCCTCCAGATAGCGGTCCACGGCCCGGCGCAGCGCGGACGCCTGGGCCTGCACCTGGTCGCGCCGGGCCCGATAGGCCTCGAGCACGCTCGCGAGCACGCTCCGGAACCCCGGCCGCCCGTAGCGCCCGTCGGGCGGGAAGTAGGTGCCGCCGTAGAAGACCAGGCCGTCCGGCGTGAGGAAGGCGGTGAGCGGCCAGCCGCCCTGCCCCGTGAGGAGCTGGACCGCGCGCTGGTAGCGCGCGTCCACGTCCGGGCGCTCGTCCCGATCCACCTTGACGCACACGAAGTGGCGGTTGAGGAACTCGGCCAGCGAGGGGTCGTCGTACGACTCCCGATCCATGACGTGGCACCAGTGGCACCAGACCGCGCCCACGTCGAGCAGGATCGGCTTGTCCTCCGCGCGCGCGGCGGCGAAGGCCTCCGAGCCCCAGGGGTACCAGTGGATCGGCTGGTGTGCCGCCGACCGGAGGTAGGCGGAGCCGGCGGAGGCCAGTCGGTTCGAGCTCATCGTCGGGTCCCTCGAATGATGAGTGCTTCCCGCGGCCAGACGACCCGGCCGCCCGTGGCGCGGAACTGCTCGAAGAATCGCTCCATGTCGGCGTCGAGGGACCGGCGGCCCGCCTCGTCCAGGGCGGCGTAGACCGCGGCCATCCGCCCCGTGGCGTTCCGGTGGATCCGCCAGGCCTCGGCCGGCGACGCCGCCTCGAACGGCACCTCGAGCGGGATGGTTTCCACGTTCCCGATCTCGGGCGCGAGCCAGGCCGCGGCCTGACCCGGCAGCCCCCACCCAAACGGGTCGTGCGCCGGCGCCGGCTCGTCGGCGTGGCGGAACGCGGTCTCGCTGTAGGCCCGCACCGATCCCTCCGGGGCCCAGGCCAGGAGTCCCAGCCGGCCGCCGGGCCGGAGCGCGCGGGCCGCCTCGCCGGCCGCGCGCTCCGGGTCGGCGGCGAAGATGAACCCGAAGCTCGACACCACCGCGTCGAAGCAGGCCGGCGCGACGGGCAGGGCGAGCGCGTCGGCCGCGGCGAAGTACAACCCTCCGCGCCCTCGGGCCCGCTCCCGCGCCTCGGCCACCATGCCCACGGCGTAGTCCACCCCCACCACGACCGCCGCGCCGAGCTCCCGCGCCGCCAGGGCCGCCGTGCCGGGGCCGCAGGCGATGTCCAGCACCCGGGCGCCGGGGCCGATTCCGACCTCGCGGCAGAGCCGCCGAGCCGCAGCGAGAAAGGTCGGCGCGACGAGGCGCCGGTACTCGCGGGCCACCCGGCTCCACGCTTCCGGCACGCCCAGGGTCATGCCCGCAATCTACGGCCGATCAACGCCGAAGGGGCGGCCGGAGCCGCCCCTTCCCGCCAACCCGCGCAACCTGCCGGCGCCGGGGAGCTATTTCTTCCGGCTGATGGACCAGACGTACGCCGCCACCTGCGCCACCTGCTCGTCGGTGATGTTGGAGCCGCCCCGCGGGGGCATCGGCACCCCGCTCTTCGACTCCTCCTTGGTCACGCCCTTCTTGATGTAGGCGACGATCGACGGATAGGATCCGTCGCTGTGCAGCCACTGGTGGTCCACCAGCTTGGTGGTGGGTCCCAGCATCCCCTCGGCGTTCTGGCCGTGACAAGCGTAGCAGTTGCCGGCGCCGGTAAAGATTGCCTTGCCCTTCTCGATCATGTCCTGGGTGACGCCGGGCGGAAGCCCCTGCGCCAGGACCGGCGCGGCCAGGGCCGGCAGCAGGGCGCCGACCAGCAACACGAGACGCGGGGGCATCCTCATCGTGGGCTCCTGTCGGGATCGAGTGAGCGGGTCGCTACAGAATGAAGCGGATCCCCCGCCCGGTCAAGAACTTACGTGGACCCACCGGGGGGCAACTCCCGGGCCGCCCCGGCGCAGCCCGGGTCTCATTATCCAAGTGCTTGGTACAAAATGACTTACTGGACAAGCGACGGCCGACCCGAAGCGCCCTTGTCCCCCGGGGGGGCCGAGCTCAGGGCCGCGGCGTCCTTCCGGAAGATGCCGGGGTCGTAGGCGCTCCCCGGGTTCCAGAGCACCCAGGACTCGATCCCCAGCTCCTGCGCCGCCCGGATCTGCGCCCGCACCTCGACCGGGGTATAGCGCGGCTTCCCCAGCGTGAAGGCCTGGAGGTAAGGGCGGATCTCGGCCGTCTTCCCGAGCGCGCCGGCCCGCCGCATCCCGTCCTCCAGCGCGCGCCGCACCACCCGGTACGGCTCGCTGTTCGGCCGGCGCATGTCGTAGAAGCCGTGGTAGTAGTGGCTCGGGTAGACCATGGGCAGCACCACGTCGGCGCTGGTCACGAGGTCGTCCCAGAACTGGCCGATCCCCATGTCGCTCGTGGCGCTGGTGGTGAGCCCGAACGCGTCGATGGTGAACGGCACGCCCAGCGGCTTGGTGCGCTCGCGCAGGATGGCGAGCCCGCGCGCGACGCCCTCCCGACGGGTCTCCCCCGGGCGGCGGGCGGGGAAGACCGCCGTCTCCATCCGCGCCCTGGGCTCGTCGGGGAACCGGACGTAGTCGTACTGGACCTCGGCGAAGCCCATCCTCACCGCCTCCGCCGCGAGCTGGGCGGCGTAAATCCAGACCGAATCGTTGAACGCGTCTACCCAGGCGAAGTTGAGCCGGTCGCGCCAGAGGCCGCCGTTCACGTGCTGGATGGACCACGCGGGCTTTCGGGCGGCGAGGAGCGGGTCCTTGGCGACCACGATCCGGGCGATGGGGTGGATCCCGTGCTCCAGGAGCACCCCGAGTCGCCGCTCCGCGTCGCGGGCCCGCAGCTTCCCGTTCGCCCCGATCGCGACCGCGATGGGGTTCTCCGAGCGGTACGTGAGGTAGCCGGTGTCGTCCTTCGCGTCGATCACGAAGGCGTTGATCTCGGTGGTGTCGGCGAGCCTCACCAGGTCGTAGAACCGCCGGCTCCCGAAGGCCCAGGCGTTGACGTAGATCGCGCGGAGCGGTTTGGGCGGCGGGTTGAGCGGCGGCGCGGGCCAACGGACCGGCTGCGCGGCCGAGCCCGGCAGCGACCGGGTGGGCGGAAGCGGCGGGCCGCCCAACTCGTCGCCCCAGCGTGCGGAATCTTGCGCGACGAGCCCCGCGCTCCCGAGCGCGAGCAGGAGCGCCGTGCAGAAGGCGGTTCGGAGCATCCGAGGATCGGGGTGGCGGCCGGTATCGTGCGTGCACGCCAACTCCGCACCTAAAACGGGGTTGGCGCGATCCTGGTTCCGGCGTGTGACCGGGGATGCTTGCTAGCGGTGCAAATCAGGGGCCCGGCGCGCGCCTCAGGGCCCCGGCGGGAGCGGCGTGATCTCGATGCGGCGGTTGATCGCGCGACCGGCCGCGGTGGTGTCGCCGGTGAGCGGGACGCTGGAGCCGTAGACCCGAGGCACCAGCCGCTGGGGGCGGATCCCCTTCCCGATGAGGTAGGAGCGGATCGCCTCCACCCGGAGGCCCGCCAGGCGCGGGCTATCGGCCTCCGAGCGGGAGTTGGCGGTGTGGGCCCCGATCTCGATCCGGAGCGACGGGTCGGCCGCGAGCGCGGCCGCGAGGGAGTCGAGCGTGGGCCGCACCTCGGGGCGGAGGCGCGCGCTGCCGAGGGCGAACGCGTTCTCGCGGAGCACGAGCGCGCGCCGGCCCGCCGGCCCGGGCGCCGGGGTGGGAGCCGGGGCCGGCGGGGCGGCCGGCGGAGGCTGCGCCGGCTGGCCGGGCCGGGGTCGCGGCGGCGGGGTGCCGGTCTCGCCCGCCGCGCAGCCGAACGCGTTCACCGGCGCCCCGGGCGGCGTATTGGGACACTGGTCGATCCCGTCCAGCACGCCGTCGCCGTCGGAGTCGTTGGGGCAGCCGAGGGCGTCCACCGTGGCGCCGCGCGGGGTGTCGGGGCAGCGGTCGAGGCCGTCCGGGACGCCGTCGCCGTCGGAGTCCACGGGGCAGCCCGACGCGTCCACCGCCGCGCCGGCCGGCGTGTCGGGGCACTTGTCCAGGCCGTCGGGCACCCCGTCGCCGTCGCTGTCGATCGGGCAGCCCGTGGCATCCACCTCGACGCCCTTGGCCGTGCCGGGGCACTTGTCGATCCCGTCGGGCACCCCGTCGGCGTCGGAGTCCACCGGACAGCCCCGCGGGTCCACCTGGACGCCGGGCGGCGTGTTGGGGCAGCGGTCCCGCTTGTCGGGGACGCCGTCGTGGTCCGTGTCGAGCGCCGGCTGGCTCGCCAGCATGAGGCTCAGGCCGAGGTTGGCGCCGAAGTTGGAGAAGCGGAGCGAACTGCTGCTGTTACGGTTGATGACACCCTCGCCCCGGATCATGACGGTGGGGCTGAGCGCGATCCGGAACCCGGCGCCGCCGATGAAGGCGGCCGCGGTCCCGCAGATCACCGGCGGCGACGGCGCGACCGCGGGGCAGGACCCGCCGTAGGTGGTGGACGCGATGCCGATCTTCCCGTAGGCCGAGCTCGCGCTTCCCAGGGGCACGTTGTAGAGCAGCGCGCCGCCGAAGGTCTTCACGCTCACGCCCACCTGCGCGCTCTTGGTCTTGGGCCGCACGATCGAGCCCTCGCCCTCGAGCGAGAGCCGGAGCGGGAGCCACACCCCGAGCCGGAAGAGGCCGCCCGGGCCGGTGCCGAGGTCGGTGGCGTTGTCGAAGGAGAGGAAGGCGCCCGCCGCGCCGGCCTCGATCAGGTACCGGCGCTGGGCGGAGAGCGGAGCCGCCACCAGGAGCAGAAGCAACGCCGTCGGCGGCAGCACGCGGGCCGGCCGGCGCAGGGTCCCACCCCGGGGGAGGCTCATAGCACGATAGATACGCCGCGGCGGGACGGGTGACAAGGCGAGCCGCGCCGGGGACCCGCGCCCGTGCCGGCGTCTGCAGCGGCCGGGGCCGCACCCCGCGGCGGCGTGCTCGGCGCCCTTGGCAGCGCCCCGGGGCGTCACTACGATTCGTCGCGGCGTCGCCCCCGGTCGCGAGAGGAAGCTCGACATGCGTGTGGTCATCGAGTACTGCGTCGTTTGAAACTACCAACCACGGGCCGCCGGTCTGGCGGCGGAGATCAGGCGGGAGTTCCCGGACGCGGAAATCCAGCTCCTGCAGTCGTCCGGGGGACGCTTCGAGGTGACGGTGGACGGCCGGCTGGTCTTCTCCAAGCAGGCGACCGGACGCCACGCGAACCCGGGGGAGGTTCTCGACCTGATCAAGCGGGGCGCGCCATAACCCTTCCGGCGGTCGCCGGGCGCGAGGGTGCAGCAGGATAGATGCGTATTGCCATCTCCACCGGTGGGGGCGATGCGCCGGGCCTGAACGCGGTCATCCGGGCCGTCGCCCTCTCGGCCCATCACCGGGGCTGGCGGTGCTACGGGATCCTCCGGGGCTACGATGGGCTCCTCTGCTTCGACGGGGTGGTGCCGCTCGGCCCCGAGCAGGTGCGGGGGATCACCCACCTGGGCGGCACCATCCTCGGCGCCAGCAACCGGGGCAACCCGTTCCGCTACGTGGTGCGGGATCCCGACGGCCGGGAGCGGGAGGTGGACCGCTCGGACGAGCTGGTGGCCGCGTTCCAGGCGAGCGGGTTCGACGCGCTGGTCTCGATCGGGGGCGACGGGAGCCTGGCGATCGCCTACGAGCTGTGGAACAAGGGGATCCCGGTGGTCTGCGTGCCCAAGACGATCGACAACGACGTGAGCGGGACGCTGCGGAGCTTCGGGTTCGACACGGCGGTGAGCACCGCGACCGAGGCGATCGACAAGCTCCACTCGACGGCGGAGAGCCACGACCGGGTGATGGTGATCGAGCTGATGGGCCGCTACGCCGGCTGGATCGCGCTCACCAGCGGGCTTTCCGGGAGCGCGGACGTGATCCTCATCCCCGAGATCCCCTTCGACATCGCCAAGGTCTGCGACAAGATCCGGGCCCGCGACGCGGCCGGACGGCGGTTCAGCATCGTGGTGGTGGCGGAGGGCGCCCGGCCCCTGGGCGGGGAGGCGGTGATGGCCGAGCGGCGGGGTCCCGGGCGCGCGGACCGGCTGGGCGGGATCGGCGGCCAGGTCGCGCGGGCCATTCAGGAGCGCACCGGGAAGGAGGTGCGCACCCTGGTGCTCGGCCACCTGCAGCGGGGCGGCACGCCCACCACCTACGACCGCCTGCTCGCGCTCCGGTTCGGCACCGCCGCCGTGCGCGCCATCGCCGACCGCTGCTTCGGCGTGATGGTCGGCCTCGCCGGGCCCACCATCGCCCGGGTCCCCCTCGCCGAGGTGGTCGGCCGCCCCAAGAACGTTCCCCTCGACTCCGACATCGTCGCCACCGCGCGCGATCTCGGCATCAGCCTCGGCGACTAGGATCCCCGCTCGCCCATGACCCTCGGATCAGTCGCCCGGCCGGGGCTCCGCTATCCCGCGACCCGGCGGGACGACGTGGTGGAGGTGCTCCACGGCGAGCGGATCGTGGATCCCTACCGCTGGCTGGAGGACGGGGAGAGCGAGGAGACCCGGGCCTGGACCGCCGCGCAGAACGCGCTCACCGAGTCCTACCTCGCGGCCGTACCCGCCCGCCCCAAGATCCGGGCCCGGCTCGAGCAGCTCCTCTCCATCGGGGTGCTTGGGACGCCAGTGCCGGTGCGGGGGCGCTACTTCTACGAGCGCCGGGACGGCAGCCAGAACCAGCCGGTGCTCTACGTCCGGGACGGCGTGCACGGCCCCGATCGGCCGCTGGTGGACCCGAACGCGCTGGATCCCGCCGGGACGACCGCGCTCGACTGGTATTTCCCTAGCGAGGACGGGCGGCTGCTCGCCTACGGGATCTCGGAGAACGGGACCGAGGAGAGCGTGCTCCACGTCCTCCGGGTGGACACCGGCGCGCCGCTCGGCGACCGGATCCCCCACACCCGGGCGGCCGAGGTGGCGTGGCTCCCGGACGGGACGGGCTTCTTCTACACCCGGTTTCCGGCTCCCGGCGAAGTGCCGCCGGGCGAGGAGCACTACCACCGGGCCGTTTACTTCCACCGGCTGGGCGACGATCCCGCCGCCGACCGGCTGATCCTCCGCCCCGAGGAGAAGGAGTTCTGGCCCGGCGTGAGCCTCTCCCCGGACGGGCGGTGGCTGGTGATCACGGTCGCCCGCACCTTCGATCAGACCGATCTCTACCTCCAGGATCTCCGGGCCGGGACCCCGCCGGTGGCGGTGGCGAAGGGGCTGCCGGCGCTGTTCGAGGGCGAGGTGGTGGCCGACCGCCTCTACCTCAGGACTAACCTCCACGCGCCGACCCACGGCCTGTACCAGGTGGACGCCGAGCGACCCGACCTGGGTTCGGCCCGGGAGCTGGTGGCGCCCCGGCCCGACGCAGTGCTGGAGGGCGCGTCGGTGGTGGGAGACCATCTGGTGCTCACCTACCTGGAGCGGGCCGCCTCCCGGCTCCGGCTGGCGCGGCGGGACGGCACCGGGCTGGTGGAGCATCCGCTTCCGGGCCTCGGGAGCCTGTTCGGCGTGGGAAGCGAGTGGGACGGCGCCGAGGTGTTCTACGGGTTCTCGTCCTTCACCGTGCCGCCGAGCGTCTACCGCCTCGACCTCGCGACGGGCGAAGAGACGCTCTGGCGCCGGGTCGAGGCCGACATCGAGCCCGAGCGGTTCACCGTGCGGCAGGTCACCTACCGCTCGCGGGACGGCACGCCGGTCACCATGTTCCTGGTGCACCGCCGCGACCTGGCTCTCGACGGCGACAACCCGACCTATCTCACCGGCTACGGCGGGTTCAACATCAGCATGACGCCGGCCTTCTCCCGCTCGCTCGTGCTCTGGCTCGAGCGGGGCGGGGTGGTCGCGGTCCCCAACCTCCGGGGCGGGGGCGAGTACGGCGAGGCCTGGCACCAGGCCGGCATCCTGGGCAACAAGCAGAACAGCTTCGACGACTTCATCGCGGCGGCGGAGTGGCTGATCGCGGAGGGCTACACCCGGCCGGCGCGGCTCGCGGCGGCGGGCGGCTCGAACGGCGGGCTCCTCGTGGGCGCGGCGCTGACCCAGCGGCCGGATCTCTTCCGTGCGGTGGTCATCCAGGTGCCGCTGCTGGACATGCTGCGGTACCACCGGTTCCTCATCGCGCGGCTCTGGATCCCCGAGTACGGCTCGCCGGACGACCCCCAGCAGTTCGCCTGGCTCCGCGCGTACTCTCCGTATCACCGCGTGCGGGACGGCACGGCCTATCCCGCGGTCCTCCTCGCGACGGCCGAGGGCGACACCCGGGTCGACCCCATGCACGCGCGCAAGATGGCGGCCCGGCTCCAGGCCGCCACCGCCTCGCCGCACCCGGTGCTGCTCCGGCTCGAGTCCCGGGCTGGCCATGGGGCGGGGAAGCCCCTGGCCAAGCTGCTCGACGAGTACACCGACATCTGGAGCTTCGTCTTCCGCGAGCTGGGCGTGGAGTGGTGAACCTGCCGGAGGGAGCGATCACATGAACCAGCGCCCGGTCCTGCTCCAGCATCCCGCCGAGTGGATCGCCGTCCTGCGGATCCTGGTGGGGCTCTACTTCGTGAAATCGGTGTACACCAAGCTCACCATCGTGCTGGTGGGCGGGGTGCTGCCGGTCCCCGCAGTCTCGGAGCGGTGGTACGCGGTGATGCCCAAGCTCGTGGCCCGGCAGGCCTCGGAGAACCCGATCCTCTGGTACAAGGACTTCCTCGAGCACACCGTGCTCGGCCACGTGCATCTCTTCGCCAACCTGACCGCGTGGGGCGAGACGGCCGTGGGGATCGGGCTCACCCTGGGGCTCGTGACCGGGCTCGCCTCGCTGGTGGGGTTGGTGCTGGTGACCGCCTACGGGCTCGCCACCCAGTGGATGTCGCCGGGGCAGCTCGGCTTCCACCTGCTGCTGTTCGCGCTCATGCTCGCGTTCTTCGCCACCCGGGCCGGGCGCCGGTGGGGGCTGGACGCGCTGATCGCGCGGCGTCCCAAGAGCGCGCTCGCCCGGCGACCGTTCTCCTGAGCGCGGGCGCCCGGGTCAGGAGGTGGCCGCGCCGCCGGGCGGCGGGCGGCCGATCGCGACACCCCAGGGGCTCTGGCCCACCGGCACCCGCGCCACCACCTCGAGCGACTGGGTGTCCACCACGCTCACGTCGTTCGAGGGCCCGTTGGCGGTGTAGAGCTTCTTCCCGTCGCTGGTGAGGGCGAGGCCCCAGGGCCGCTGCCCCACCCGCACGGTGCCGATCAGCTTGTCGGTCTCCGCGTCGAGCACCGCCACGGTGCCGCCGCGCCCGTTCGAGATGTAGATCCGCTTCCCGTCCGGGCTCGCCACCGAGCCCATCGGCCTCGAGCCCTCGGGCATCTTCACGGTCGCGACCGCCTTCCGCGCCGCGACGTCCACCACCCACACGGTGCCGTCCACCTCGGAGGTGACGAACGCCTTCCGGCCGTCCGGCGTGAACGCGACCGACCGGGGCCGCCGGCCCACCTCGACCGCGCCGAGCACCTTGCCGGTCGCCGCGTCGATGATGGTCACGTTGTGCGCCGTCTCGCCGGTCACCCACACCGTCTTGCCGTCGGGGTGGACCGTGACGCCCTCCGGCTCCTTCCCCACCGGTACCGTGCGGAGCACCTTGCCGGTGGAGACGTCCACGATGGACGCCGTGCCGGCGTCCTCGTTCGACACGAAGAGCCGGGTGCCGTCCTCCGAGATGTCGAACGTCTCGGGGTCCGATCCGCCCGGCAGGACCCGGACCACCTTGCGGGCCGCGGCGTCCACCACCGCGATCCCGTCCTTGCTCTTGTCGGCCTTGAGCTTCTCGCACTCCTCGTCGGGCATGGCGGGCGGGCACTTGGGCGAGCCGCTCAGGGCGACGTACACGGTCCGGCCGTCGTCGCTCACCCGGACCCCCCGCGGGCGGGTGCCGACCGGTATCGTGGCCAGCACGCGGTCGGTGGCCACGTCGATGATGCTCAGGTCCCGCGAGTCCTCGTTGGTGACGTACGCCACCTCGGCGGTCGAGGACGCGGCCGCGGTCTCGGGGCGCCCGCTCTCCGCCTGGGCCTCCGAGGACCCGGCGGGCCGGCTCCGGGAGCAGCCCAGGAGCGCGGCCGCGGCCGCGGTGAGGAACAGGGTGCTATTGCGCATCGAAGATCGCCTTCTCCCGGTTGCGGGCCTGGTCGAGGCCCTTGATCTGGCCCCGCCCCGCGATGGCGCGGAACACGGCGCCGTTCAGGTCCGCCTTGGCCAGGTTGGCCCCGGTCAGGTCCGCCCGGGTGAAATCGGTCTGGATCAGGTCGGCGTTGCCGAGGTCGGCGCCGGCGAGGCGGGCGTTGGCGAGCTTGGCGTACGACAGGTCCGCCTTGTACAGGTTGGCCCCGGCGAGGTCCGCCCCGGACAGGTCGGCGCCGACGAAGGTGGCGCGCATGACCCCCATGGACTGGTTGCCGGGGTCGGCGCCCAGATTCGCGTCCCGCAGGTTGGCGCCGGTGAGGTTGGCCGCCCGGAGATACCCGATGATCCGGGTGCGGGCGAGGTTGGCGCCGCTCAGGTTGGCCTGCTCGAGGATGGTGGCGAAGAGGCTCGCCCCCTCGAGGTTGGCCCCGCTCAGGTCGGCGCGCCGGAGCACGGACCCGTCGAGGTTGGCCCCGCTCAGGTCCGCCTGGGCGAGCACCGCGTCGGTGAGGTCGCAGGTGAAGAGGTTCGCCTTGACCAGCTTGGTCTTCACCAGGCGGGCCCGGGCGAGATTGGCCCGGCGGAAGTCCACCCCGCTCAGGTCCAGCCCGCTCAGGTCGGCGCCCGAGAGGTCCGGGGGGCTCGCGTCGGAGGCCGCGGCGAGCCGCTGCTTGAGCGCCTCGGCCGTGAGGCGTTCCTCCCGGCCCGGGCCCTGCGCGGCGCCGCCCCCGGGGGCGGCCCCGAGGAGGGCCGCGGCGAGCGCGAGCGCCGCGGCGAGGCGTGCACCGGCTCCGGTCACGGCGGCCCCATCAGCTGCTGCTCTTCTCCGGCTCCGACCTCACCGCCGGCCGGCCGGCGTGGATCTTTCCGTCCGCGCGCCCCTTCAGGTACGCGTAGATGTCCTGGATCTTGTTCATCTCCAGCCCCAGAGCGCACCAGGAGGGCATCCCCTTCTCGGGCCGCCCCGCGCAGACGGTCTGGATGAAGGCCTCCTTGGTCGGGATGGTGCCGCCCTCCTTGAGCGAGACGATCAGCGCGGGGGCGAAGGAGGTGCCGACCCCGAACTCGCCGTGACAGCGCGAGCAGTTGAGCTCGTACTGCTTCCATCCCTGGTACGCCTCCACCGAGATCGTGTCACGAGGGGCGCTGTGGTACTCCTTGAAGTAGGATTGGCTGGCCTGGGCCCGGGCGGCGCCCGGGGCTCCCGCCAGGGCCAGGCCCGCGGCCAGGGCGAGCACCAGCCGGCGGGGCAAGGCGGGGGAGGAAACGCTCATCGGCTTGGGGATCCTTTCGCGCGCTCGGAGGGTGGAAGGGCGGCCCCGGCCCGCTGGGCCGAATCGCCGGTCATCGGCAGGACCGGGACGTTGTACTCTTTCAGGATGGCCTCGATCTCGGGGCGCTTGCGGTCGAGCACCCGCTGGAGGCTGTCGCGGAGCTCGCGGTCACGCCGGCGCACCCCCATGGCGATGTTGTACTGCATGGGGTAGCCGGACAGCGAGTCGCGCGGGGGAAGCGGGATCAGCACCAGCGGCACCGGCGACCGCTTGGCGAAGTAGCCAGCCAGCGGGCCCCAGACGATAGCCACGTCCACCTGTTTCTCGGCCACCGCCTTGATGATGTCCTCCGGCCGGGTGTCGCTGCTGTAGAAGGTGCCGAATCCCTTCAGGTTCCCCACCACGCCGTGCTGGCTCAGCGCCATCGCCGGGGGCGAGTTCTCCGCGTCCGAAGTGTAGAGGTTCACGCCGATGGTGAGCTTCTTGAGCCGGGGGTCGTCCAGCGACTTGAGGTCCTCGAGCCCGCTCCCCTTGCGCACCACGAAGACGTACCCCGAGCGATAGTACGGCTTCGTGGTGGCGGCCATATCGAGCTGGGTGGGGGCCTCGATCGCGAGGTCGCAGTACAGCCCGTTGAGGACCCGGAAGTATCCCCGCCGCTGCGGGAACCAGAGGTACTGGAGCTTCGAGTTCCATTCCCGGGCGATCAGCTCGGCGAGCTTGTTCTCGAACCCTTCGCCCTTGTCGTTGGAGAAGGGCATGTTGTCGGGGTCGGCGCACACCCGGAGCACCCCGGGCTGGGGCGGCGAGGGGCGCTGGGCGGCGGCCGGGGTCGCCAGGGCGGCGCCCGCCAGACCGGCGAGGAGAAGCCATCGGCACGACGAAAGCTGCGGCATACACACCTGCACTCTAAGGTCCCGAGAACGACAGCGCCGGAGCGGTCAGCACTCCGGCGCTGTCGCTGGTCCTTCGAATTTAGCCCGGTTGGGGAACGCCGGGAGATCCCCGGCGCCCCCCTCCGGATCCGGCCGTTCCTAGAGCGAGAAGACGGTCAGGACGCCGCCCTGGTTGGAGAACTGGCCCGCGTCGCCGAAGGCGCCGAGCGCCCCGAGCCCCGCGGTCGGGTCCTCGGCTCCGATCCCCGCGGCCACGCCGATGCCGGCCCAGCCGCCGATCCCCGAGAGCACCGCGACGTACTGCTTCTTGTCGGGCCCCAGGTAGGTCATCGGGTTGCCGATGATGCCCGAGGGCGTCTTGAACTGCCAGAGCACCTTGCCGCTCTTCTGGTCCACCGCCTTGAGCCAGCCTTCCATGGTGCCGTAGAAGACCACTCCGCCGGCCGTGGTGAGCGCGCCGCCGTAGGCCGCCAGGTTCTCCTTGATCTCCCACTTCTGCGACCCGGTCATCGGATCCCAGGCGATGAAGCGCCCGCGGTGGCCGCCCGGGCCGGGGAACATCCGCACGATGGCACCCACGTAGGGCTGGCCGGCCGTGTACTTCACCTCCACGCCCTCGTAGTCCATGCAGATGTGGTTGGTCGGGACGTAGAAGAGCCCGGTGAGCGGGGAGTAGGCGGACGGCTGCTGGTCCTTGAACCCGATCGCGGCGGGGCAGATCCCCTCGGTGTTCTTCTTCGAGGTGGTGCCGTACCGCGGATCGCGCTGCGGGATGCCGGTCGTGAGGTCCACGCTCTTGGCCCAGTTGACCGGCCCGTAGGGCTTGGCCACGATCAGCTTGCCGTTGGTGCGGTCGATCGTGTAGGCGAAGCCGTTCCGGTCGAAGTGCGCCAGCAGCTTCTTGCCGCCGCTCTCGAACAGCACGTTCTCGTTGACGCCGTCGTAGTCCCACTCGTCGTGCGGCGTCATCTGGTAGGCCCAGACCACTTCGCCGTTGTCCGGCTTGCGGGCGAAGATGGTCATGGACCACTTGTTGTCACCCGGCCGCTGGTCGGGGTTCCAGGTCCCCGGGTTCCCGACGCTGTGGTAGTAGATGTCCAGCTCGGGATCGTAGGAGTACCAGCCCCAGGTGGTCCCGCCGCCCCGCTTCCACTCGTCGCCCTGCCAGGTCGAGACCCCGAGGTCCTTGCCCTGGTGCGACTTGTAGTTCGAGTTGGCGTTGCCGTTGACGATGCCGACCTCGTCGTCCGGCCCGGTCGAGTACTTGGTCCAGACGTGCTGGCCGGTGTTGGCGTCGAAGGCCGAGACCCGGCCCCGGACCCCGAACTCGCCGCCCGAGATCCCCGCCACCACGATCTCCTTGCCCGACTTGGTCTTGATGTAGATCGGGGCGTTGGTCATCGTGGCGCCCTGCTTGTAGCCGGTCGCCTCGGTGCCCGCGCTCGACTTGTCGGGGTGCTTCGCCTTCCAGAGCTCCTTGCCGGTCTTGGCGTCGAGCGCCAGGAGCTCGCCCTGGAGCAGCTGGATGTAGATCTTCCCGCTCGGGCTGTAGGCGGTGCCCCGGTTCACCAGGTCGCAGCAGGCGATCGGGATCGCGTCGGGCGACTGGTTGGGCACGTGCTTCCAGATCTGCGGGGCGCCCGGCTTGGAGAGGTCGAGCGCGTAGACGATGTTGGGGAACGAGGTGTGCACGTACATCACGTTCCCGACGACGAGCGGGTTGCCCTCGTGACCGCGCAGCGTGCCGGTCGAGAACGACCACGCCGCCTTGAGGTTCTGCACATTCGAGGTCGTGATCTGCTTGAGCGGGCTGTACCGCTGCAAGCTGTAGTCCCGACCCGTCATGTGCCACTCGCCCTCGGGGGCGTTCAGGGTCCACGCCCCCGAACGCGCCTGCTGGGCGCTGGCGACCGCCGCGAACGTGCAACTCGCGGCGATGCCGGACAACACCTTCCGGGTGAAGCGGTTCATAACTGACCTCAGGATGAAGGGTGATTCTCCTACTGCACTACAAGCCTTCCGGTGTTGCCTGTGGTGCGCCGGTCGGGTCGCCGAGCCCCCGGGACGCCCGGGCCGCCGGAGCGGCGCTCACGCCGGGCCGCTCGGAGGGCCCCGCTCGATCGCGGGGGCCAGCCAGAACCCCCCGGCGAAGGGGCTCCGTACCGGGGTACGCGAGAGAGGAACGTGTTGGATGTACGCAGAGACGTGGCGACAGATCTGACGGGCGCGCGCGATGGCGTCGGAGGTGGGTCGGCGACGCAGGCGCCGCCCGTGCCACCCGCTGGACCACAGTCCGCCGGACCACGGGCAACCGGAGCCGGTCGTCCCCCGCGTCGTGGCAGCGAATGGAAAAACCCCCATCACAAAGACCTCGGCTGAGCGCCGTCTACCGCTTGTCGGTCAGGAGAAGCGCGCCTCGGTTCCGGGCACCTCGGCTGGCACGCTTAGGGTTTTTTGAAATTTCAGCTTTCCCGCCGCGGCGGCGGGGGAACATTCTTGGCCACAGGAATGTGGGGCTAGACTATACCGCTCGCCCGGCCAACTGTCAATCAGCCAACACGTTTGTAGCTGCGCGCCAGAGCCGGGCGCCGCGATTGGCGAACCCGCCCGTGTGCACGGTGCCCCCGGCCCCGCCTCCGCCCCCTTGCATTTTCATGCGCTCCCGCACCGCCTCGGCCAGCCTGCCGGCTGCGCCGTCCCCGGCCGCGACCGCGTAAGCCGTTGGTCCCCATGAGCTTTGGCCCACGCCGGGAGCCCCGGCGCGCCGCAGCGCCTCGATCAGGCCGGCGGTCGCCCCCGGGGCGAACACCCCGCCCTGGCTCGCCGCGAACCAGCGGCCGGTGATCTCCTGGATCTCGGAGAGGGCGGCCCCGAACGCCGCGAGGTCGCCCTCCACGATGCCCGGCAGGAGTCGCATGAGGACGAGGTGCGCGACCCGCTCCACCTCCCGGGCGGGCGGCGGCGGGAGTCGCCGGAACGCCTCCGCTTCCGCGTCTCCGGACGGTCCCCTCGGCGCGGCCGGGATGGCGACCACGTAGCGCCAGGCCGGGGGCAGCGGGTAGCGCGCGAGCAGCGGGGCGATCCCCTCCGCGCCCTCCCGGCGCCCGCCCTCCAGCACGAACCCGCCCTGGGCGAAGACCCAGGTCCCCACCCCCGAGCGCCGCCCGCGATTGACGGCCCGCGCGAGCGCCGCCGGGTCGCGGGGCAGGTCGTACAGCTCGGCCAGCGCCCGCCCCACCGCGAGGCCGAGCTGGGTCCCGGAGCCCAGGCCGGCGTGGGCGGGGATCGCCCGATGCACCCGGAGGCGCACCCCGCCCGGCCGCCCGTGGTACTCGAGGAACCGGCGGGCGAACTCGGCCGCCCGCTCGGCGTCGGGCCCGTCGGCTTCCACCCCGGCCGCCGGCACCGCCTCGAGCAGGAGCGACGGCTCCGGGATCGCTGCCCCGAGCCCCCCGAACCGGCGGCCGAGGTCCCCCCGAAGATCGAGCACGCCGAGGTGGAGCCGGGCGGGCGCCTCGACGAAGACAGCGTCGGCCCGGCCGGCGCTCACGCGGGCACCCCGCTCGGCAGGTTCCGGGCGATGTAGTCCCGGAGAAGCTCCCAGGCCTCGCGCTCGCGGGGACCGGCGGTCTTCTCCACCGGCGACTGCAGCCGGGCCAGCTCGTCCCGGATCTGCGCCGCGGGCAGGAGGTGGACCCGGGTGGCCAGGATCGCGGCCTCGAGCACCGCGTGGCGGGCCCGGTTGAACCCGATGAACTCCCGCCGGACCCCGCGGTGCACCACCCGGGTGTCGATCCGGGAGCGGGGGGGCGAGGCGTCCACCGCGAGCACCTCCACCTCGCGCCAGGAGCAGGCCGCTTCCAGCACCGCGCCCCGCACCGCGACCGCCGGGGTCCAGGGGAATTCCGGGCTCGCGATCGCGCTCCGCGCGAAGATCAGCACGTCGTCGGTGAGGTTCACGACCGCCGCCCGGGTGGCCGAGACGTTCCGGAACGTGGTGGTCTCGAGGTAGGGCTTGAGCACGATCCGCTCCTCGCCCCACTCCACCCCCATCGGCGCGAAGTTGACCGCGCCGTCCCGGTCCATGGAGGTGACGATCGTCTCGATGATCATGAGCCGTCAGCCATCAGCCGTCAGCCGTCAGCCATCGGCCGTCGGCCGTCAGCGGTCGATGCGGCCGGAGGAGGTGCCGGCGTACCAGGGGGCCTCGTGCGCGCGGGAGGCCCGCCTCCGGTCCAGCGACCCCTCCACCGGCTGGCGGCCGACGGCCGATGGCTGATGGCCGGTACCCCAGCCGTCCGCCATCTCGGGCAGCTCGCTCGACCTCGCGCCGCGCCCGCGCAGGAACCGGTCGAGCATCCGGTAGCCGTACTGGGTGAGAACCGATTCCGGGTGGAACTGGACCCCGATCACCGGATGCTCCAGGTGCTGAACGGCCATGATCTCGCCGTCCTCCGCCGTGGCGGTGACCCGGAGCCCGAGCGGCAGCGACCCCGGCGCGATCACCAGCGAGTGGTAGCGCGTCGCGGTGAACGGGGAGGGCAGTCCCTCGAAGATCCCGGTGCCGTCGTGCCGGATCTGCGAGGTCTTCCCGTGCATCGGCCGGCGGGCCCGGAC
>Ga0070741_10010611_pt1 | contig 17326 bp, 16 predicted proteins | sample Coa_R1_4_FD_66440 | JGI IMG/M metagenome (GOLD analysis project Ga0070741, IMG submission 66440) | Surface soil microbial communities from Centralia Pennsylvania, which are recovering from an underground coalmine fire - Coalmine... | ecosystem: Environmental > Terrestrial > Soil > Unclassified ...
CGCGTGAGCCGGTCGCCGCTCACCCGAATGGTGGTGAGGTTCTCATAGCGGGCGCCCTGGAGAAAATTCCGCGGCAGCGCCATGGAGTATTGAAGGGTCAGTCCGCGCTCCCGCGCCGCGTTCGCCATGCCGTCGGTAAAGGCAGCGTTCGTCGCGGGGCTCGAGAAAAGTTCGGGTGAATGTTCGTAGATGACGTTGAGCCAGTCCTGCTCGTACGTCACTACGCCGGCGGAAGCGAGGTAACCGATGATCTCCTTCCACCACGCGAGATCGACCGGGGCGAATCCCGAGATGCGGTAGCGCTCGTGATAGGGGCTAGCCGGATCGACCCAGCGGTTGTGTGTGATGAGTGGCAGACCGACCTTCTGCTGAAAGCCCGCCAGACCATCCAGGAAGAGCGCCGGATGCGCTTGGTACTTGAGCAGGCCGCCGTAGCGATTCCATTCCCCCGCGGGTAACGCGGGATTCATCGGGCGTCCCGTTTTGCCCCTTGGATCCGTCAGACTCTTGTAGTACCACCAGCTGTCGAGCTGCAGATAGCGAATGGGAATCGCCTCATCGCGGTAGCGCCGCACCAGCGCCTCGAGCGTCCCGGCGTAACCGAGCCGAGGGTCGTAGTCGTAATAGTACTGTGCGCCGTGGTCGGTCCAGTACCCGAGGTAGCGCAAGCCGGCGTCGGCATCGTTCACCGGTCGATGCGCGCCTAGGAGTGCGCACAGCGCGCTGCCCCATGCGTCCCAGGTCGCATTCACTCCCGGGCCGATGACCATGAGCGTCATGTGCCTGAAGCCGGCCGGCAGCGATGCGACCGAGCGGTTGAGGCCACTGGCGATTTCCGTCCCGTCGTTGCTCCACATGCTCGCGATCATGAAATTCGCGGCCGGTGACAGCACCGCGGCGTGTGCGTGCTCGTCGTAGAGCAGCCACGGCGTGCCGGTTTGCTCGAGCGCAAAACTCGCTGGAGCGAACGCATCGTTTGCATAGCTGAAGTGGTGCAGGTTCCTCGGCGCTTCGCTGAAGTCGGGGAAACGCACGACCGCGGCGTCGGAAACCGCTTGGTCGGTGGAGAGGGTGAACAGCATAACCGGGCGGTCGGCGTAGGCGCGGATGCTGCCCCTGAGAGCCACCGGATGTTTCCAGCGAAAGCTCAACTCTCGGAACGCTCCGAGCGGATCCCGTCCGTCCTTTGCCACGACGGCCGAAACTGCGCCGCCGAGGTTCCCGGCGAACGTCCAGCCCGCCTCTTTACTGCTTACCTCATAGCGACCCGAGTCTGAATCGATGTCGGCGACAAGGCCCGCGGAGCCCGCCACGCTTTGACGGGCGGAGCCCCCGGCGTACGCCGCGAGCGGCGATGCAAGCGACAGCGCTGCGCAAAGTACAAGCAGGTTCGGAAGGTGCCGGCTTGGACGCATGATGTGCGATTGTGCCTCAATGCTTGCGGGGACATTGCGTGCCGATCAAAGACCAACGCGGCGGCTATGCTGGAGCAGCAATTTTGGAATTACGCGCCGGTGTGGTTCTGGCTGGGCAGGTCGTTTACCACAGCGCGCACGGGTTGCTTGTCGTGCGTAGACTTGCGCGCGCAGATTCGCCAGATTCTGGGCGAATCACGAAAAATACCTTAGGCGCGCCGACAGGCATCTGCAGCGCGCGCGGCAAATGCAGAGCTACTTAAGAAGACACCCGCTTCAGTAGCTCAGTAGCGTTTCCGGCGAGCGTTGGTTTGCGACACGCCACTATCTGGACGGGAAGCGCGAATCGGGCTGCCGATTTGGCACTCGATGGCAACGTTGACTCACTCGCGGAATGGATCTTTGCACGATCGGCGCTGGGCCGTGCATCTTGCAATTGCGGCGCTTGGCCCCATCACCGGTGCTAGGATGCGGCCGCGAAAAGATTAACAATCCCGCCCCGAGCTGGCTTTCCGCCTGCTCAAGCATCCTGATCTCAACTCTAACTATTGGATCTATTATTTTGATTTTTAAGGAAATTATGGTGCCCGGGAGAGGACTCGAACCTCCACGGTGTTACCCGCTAGTACCTGAAACTAGTGCGTCTACCAATTCCGCCACCCGGGCTCGCCAAAGCATTGGCGATGGAAGGCGCCGAACAGTACGCACGGGGTCGAGGGCTGTCAATTGAAAGCGCGCCGCGGGAAATTCGGTACCGGCACCCGGGGTTCGCGTGCTACCCAGTCGGGCCGTGCTCACGCATCCGGCAGCGCACGCCAGGATCGGACCCTTCGCCACCCAACGCACAACAAACGTCGCACGGGTGCGGACGACGGCGCTTCGATGGCCGGCGTCGTTGAAGGCGTCGTGAGCGCAAATCGTGCGGGCTACGGCTTCTTGCGCGTCGAAGGCATGAAGGACAGCGTCTTCATCCCGCCCGGGGAGATGCGCGGCGTCATGCATGGTGACCGGCTCAGGGTGAAGCTCGCCCGCGATGCGAGCAACCGCTATCTCGGGACGGTTGAAAAAATCTTGACGCGCGGCGTGAATAGCTTCCTGGGGACTGTTGAGCTGCAAGGCCGGACCCCCTGGATCAACGCAGCCGATCGCCGTCTGCAGCTCCACTGTGCTGTCTCCCCAGCCGAGCTCGGCGGCGCTCGCAGCGGTGACTGGGTCATCGCACGCATCATTCGGCATGCGACCTCAACCGCACCGGCCCATGCGGCAGTGGTGAAGCGACTCGATCCGGACCGACCGGTCGAGCTCGCCACCGAATCGGCAATCGCACGCTTTGACCTGCCACACGAGTTCTCTTCCGCGGCGCTGCGCGAGGGACAGGCCTGGGGCGAGCACGTGGATCCGGCCGAAGCGCGCGCGAGAGAGGATTTGCGCAGCTTGCCACTGGTGACCATCGACGGCGAGCATGCTCGGGATTTTGACGATGCGGTTTATGCGGAGCCGCATCCCGAAGGGTTCCGGCTCATTGTCGCGATAGCGGATGTGAGCCACTACGTGCGACCGGGCACGGCGCTCGACGTCGAAGCCCGCGAGCGCGGTACCTCGGTCTATTTCCCGACCCGGGTGCTGCCAATGTTGCCGACGGCGCTGTCGGATCATCTGTGCTCCCTCGCACCTCATGTCGATCGGCTCTGCTTCGCGGCCGACATGGTCATCACCAGGAGCGGCACGCTGAAGCATTCACGGTTCTATCCAGCCGTGATGCGCTCGGCCGCAAGACTGACGTACACGCAGGCTCACGAGGTTCTCTTCGAAGGCCGCCCTGCGGCACGGTCGGCACTGGGTCCGTTGTCGGATCGGCTGTTGATTCTGGTGGACGTCTACCGAGCGCTGCAGAAGGCACGCAATCGGCGCGGAGCTCTGGACTTCGACGCTGCGGAGGCAGAGTTCGTGATCGATTCGGCGGAGCGCATCCGCGCCATCGAGCTGCGCTCGCGCAATGATGCGCACCGGCTGATCGAGGAATGCATGATCGCCGCCAACGTTGCGGTCGCTCAGGAGCTGAGCAGGACGCATACGCCCTCACTGTATCGGGTGCATGCGCAGCCCGAAGAGCAGAAGCTCGAACGGCTGCATTCAACGCTGCATGCACTGGGCATTGAGGCCCAGATTCCCGAGAATCCCACGACTCGCGACCTGCAGGCGATCACTCGGCGGTTGGGGACCTCGGAAGCGCGGCCGTTCATCGAGTCCCTGATCGTGCGGGCCATGCCGCAAGCCGTGTATCAGCAGACCAACATCGGGCATTTCGGGCTTGCGCTGTCGCACTATGCCCATTTCACCTCTCCGATCCGGCGCTACCCGGATCTCGTGGTGCATCGGACTCTCAAGGCTTTGATCGGCGCGCGTGGACCGGCAGCAGTGCATTACGACAGCGGTGAGCTCGCCACGCTCGGAGAGGCGACATCCCGACTCGAGAAACGCGCGGATGAAGCGGACCGATACGTGGCCACCTTCCTCAAATGCACCTATCTGCGGGAGCGGATCGGTCAGACCTTCCACGGGATCATCACGACGGTCGTTGAGTTCGGCTGCTTCGTGCAGATACTGGCTGTGGCAGTGGACGGCCTGCTGCATATCGACAATCTGCGCGACGACGATTACGTCATGGAGGACAACGGGCATGCCTGGATCGGCAAACGGACCAGGCGCAGACTGCGAACCGGCGACTCCGTCCGCGTCGTGGTGACCGCCGTCAATCCGATCGAGGGCCTGGTGGATCTGGAGTGGGTCGATGATGTCGGCTGAGCTCGTGTGAAGACGACCGAGACGATCTACGGTGTGCATCCTGTCCGGATGATTCTCGAGAGACGGCCCGAGCAGGTCGTTGTCGTGATGCTGACGGATCGGCGCGATGACCCCCGGGTGCGCGAGATCGAAGAGATCGCCCGAAACCAGAGCCGGCCCGTGAGGCGGGTTGATGCGCGCGCGCTGCAGCAGCAGCTCGGGGACGTGGCTCACCAAGGAGTGGCGGCCGAAATCTCACCTCTGCCTCCCTGGTCCGAGGATCAACTGCTCGATGCTCTGGGCAGGGTGCGGGATCCGCTCCTGGTGGCGCTCGATGGTGTTCAGGATCCGCACAATCTCGGCGCCTGCCTGCGTACCGCCGATGCCTGCGGCGCCCTGGCGGTCATCGTTCCGCGGGATCGCGCGGCACAACTGACTCCGGTCGTCCGAAAGGTCGCCGTCGGTGCCGCTGAGACCACGCCGGTCGTGGCGGTCACCAACCTGGTCCGCACGCTGAAGTTGCTCAAGCAGGCGGGTCTTTGGGTGGCCGGGGCCGATTCCGAGGGCGACAAGCTGCCCCACGAAGTGGATCTGAAAACGGGCATCGTGCTGGTGCTCGGGGCGGAAGGGGCCGGCTTGAGGCATCTGACCCGCCAGAGCTGCGACTGGCTGGTCCGGCTGCCCCGGCTGGGGGCGGTCGAGAGCCTGAATGTCTCGGTGGCCGCCGGCATGCTGCTCTACGAGGCCGTACGGCAGCGGGGCAGCGGTTAACCCGGGCTGCGCTCGCAGCGGGTAAGTCGGGCTGTGCTGGCAGCGGTTATCCTGATTGTGTATCCTTCGCGGCCCTGCGCCGGATACCCGGCGTTCTCCTTGCCGCACCTCGCTGACCTCGCGATGGACGGCTGCCCGCTGGCGAAAGCCTCGATGCAAGTCGGGCTGGTGCCGGCCACTATCCGTAAGGAGTCATCATGAGGCATTACGAGATCGTCTTTCTCGTGCATCCCGATCAGAGCGAGCAGGTGCCCGCCATGATCGAGCGCTACAAGGGCATGATTGCCGCAGGCGGCGGCCACGTGCACCGCCTGGAAGACTGGGGCCGCCGCCAGCTCACCTATCCGATCGCCAAGGTCCACAAGGCGCACTATGTGCTGGTGAACATCGAGTGCGATCAGAAGACGCTCGATGATCTGACCGGCGCGTTCCGTTTCAGCGATGCGGTGCTGCGACATCTGGTGGTCAACATGGATAGTGCGGTCACCGAGCCCTCGCCGATGGCCAAGGCCGCGGACGAGGAGGGTGACGGCAGCCGGCGGCGCGAGCGCCGGGATGAGGACGGTGGCGATGACGATCGCCCGCGCCGCGATCGCTCGCGTGAAGAGAGTTCTGCCTCGTCGGCTGACGATGAGGATAGCCCGGCGGGCGAGAGCGCCTGAGCGCCCCCTGCATCGGCATAGCATTCGAGGATATCTGTAATGGCAATGAGCAAAGAGCGCTCCGGCGGGAGCGGGGGCGGCGGCGGCGGCGGCGGCGGTGGCGGTGGACGTTTCTCACGCCGCAAGAAGTTCTGCCGCTTCACGGCCGAAGGCGTGAAGTACATCGATTACAAGGATCTCGCGACGTTGAAGGGTTACGTCACCGAGACCGGCAAGATCGTTCCCAGCCGCATCACGGGCACCAAGTCGTTCTATCAGCGACAGCTCGCGGTTGCGATCAAGCGCGCCCGTTTCCTCGCGCTGCTGCCCTACACGGATCAGCACTGAGGCGAAGCCATGGAAGTCATTCTGCTGCAGAAGGTCGCCAACCTCGGCAACATCGGCGATCGCGTCAAGGTGAGGTCCGGCTTCGGCCGCAATTTCCTGCTGCCTCAGGGGAAGGCGACCCTCGCGACGCCCGCCAATGTGGCGCGCTTCGAGGCGCGCCGGGCGGAGCTCGAGGTTGCCGCCCGCGAGCACCTGTCTTCCGCAGAGGAGCGGGCGACGGCGCTCAAGGACTTCAAGCTCCTGATCCCGGCCAAGGCGGGGACCGAGGGAAAGCTCTTCGGCTCGATCGGCACCAGTGATATCGCGGAAGCCATCAGTCGCGCGGGGTTCAAGGTGCAGCGAAGCGAGGTGCGTCTGCCGAACGGGGCGTTGCGCACCTTAGGCGAACACGCGATCACGTTGCATCTGCACGCTGACGTGGACGTGCCGCTCGCGGTCTCGATCGTCCCCGAAGAATAAGCCGAGGGGGCTCGCGCAGTGGCCGGTCCCGCCAAGGTGCGTCGCGATACCGGCGGACTGACGTTGGCGGATGCGCCGGTCCCTCCACACTCGGTCGAGGCCGAGCAGGCGGTGCTCGGCGGGTTGCTGCTCGACCCAGCCGCCTGGGACAATGTTGCCGACGTCGTCATCTCCGGCGACTTCTATCGCTCCGACCACCGGATGATCTTCGAGGCCATGGGCTCGCTCGTGGCCGGCGGCAAGCCGTGTGACGTCGTGACCGTGGTGGGCGAGCTCGAGCGCACGGCGAAGCTGGAAGGAGCCGGCGGGCTGGCCTATCTCGGCTCTCTCGCGCGCGACACACCGACCGCCGCAAACGTTCGGGCGTATGCCGACATCGTTCGCGAGCGCTCCGTCTTGCGCCAGCTCGTCCACGCGGGCACCGAAATCGCTTCCTCCGTGTTCAACAACGATGGACAGACCGCGCGCGAGCTCGTGGACCGAGCCGAACAGAAGGTGTTCGAGATTGCGGAGAGTGGCTTTCGTGGCGCCAGTCAGACGATGGCCGCACGCGTTCTGCTGCCGCCCCTGATCGACCGCATCGATGAGTGGAACCAGAACCCTGAGGGCATGCGAGGTCTGCCGACCGGTTTCATCGACTTCGATCGCAAGACCGGCGGGCTGCGCCCCGGTGACCTGGTGATCGTGGCGGGACGGCCGTCGATGGGCAAGACGACTCTGGCAGTCAACATGGCGGAGAATGCCGCGCTCGATGTGAAGACGGCTGCGAGCGTGGTCATCTTCAGCATGGAGATGCCGTCCGAGCAGCTTCTGATGCGCATGATGTCCTCGCTTGCGCGCGTGCCGCTCGGGAGCATCCGCGCCGGTCGCATGTCCCCGGATGACTGGACTCGCCTCACGGGCGCCACGCAGCAGCTCGGCAACGCGCGCATCTTCATCGACGAGACCCCCGCCCTGACGCCCACCGAGCTGCGAGCACGGGCGCGGCGCCTCAAGCGCGAGCACGGTCTGGATCTGGTCGTGGTTGACTACCTGCAGCTCATGCAGGTCCCCGGGACCAAGGAGAATCGCGCCACGGAGATCGCCGAGATCTCGCGGGGATTGAAAGCCCTGGCCAAGGAGCTGGCGGTCCCGGTTATTGCGCTGTCGCAGCTCAATCGCGGCGTCGAGCAGCGGCAGGATCGGCGTCCCGTGATGTCGGATCTGCGTGAATCCGGTGCCCTGGAGCAGGACGCCGATATGATCCTGATGATTTACCGCGAGGAGGTCTATGACAAGAATACGACCAAGCGGGGAATCGCGGAGATCGACCTCGCCAAACACCGCAACGGCGAGACCGGGCAGATCATGCTGACCTTCCGGGGCGAATTCTCACGCTTCGAGAACCACATGCCCGATGCTTACGCGGAAGGCGTGCTGCGGTGAGTCGGCTGATCCGGGCGGTGATCGACGCCCATGCGCTACGACATAACCTGAGGACAATCCGCGAGCGCGCGCGCGGCGCCCGGGTGATGGCCGTGGTCAAGGCCAATGCTTATGGACACGGGCTGGTCCCCACCTCGCTGGCTCTTGCCGAGGCGGATGCGTTTGCCGTGGCGAGGCTGGAAGAGGGCTTGGCGCTTCGGGGCGCGGGCATCACCCAGCCGATCGTGCTGCTGGAGGGCGTGTTCGCACGAGAGCACCTCCTCGAGGCGGCACGTCACGGCTTTGACCTGGTCGTGCACGATCCTCTGCAAATCGAGCTGCTGGAGGAATTCGGCGGCGCGCATCGCTTCCTGCTGTGGATCAAGATCGACACCGGCATGAACCGGCTCGGTTTCCGCCCGGAGGAGTTTCCCGCGGCGCTCGAGCGTGTGCGGCGTCTGCAGCCGGCGCCTCTGGAAATTCGCTTGCTGACCCATCTCGCCCGTGCCGATGAACGCGATGATGTGATGACCCGCGAGCAGCTGCAGCGCTTCCAGAGCGCGGTTGGCCACCTCGACTTCGCCACCAGCATTGCCAACTCGGCCGGCCTCTTCGGCTCGGTCCCGCTCGGTTGCGCCTGGGTGCGACCCGGGCTCGCACTCTATGGAGGCTCGCCTTATCCCAAGGGCTGCGGGCTGGATCTCGGCTTGCAGCCGGTCATGAGCCTGGAGACCTGCGTGATTGCAACCCGCAAGGTCGTTCGGGGTGAGACGGTCGGATATGGCGGAAGCTGGCGAGCCCAGCGTGACTCCGTGATCGCGATCATCGCTGCCGGTTACGGCGATGGCCTCGCCCGCAATCTGCCCGGCGGAACCCCGGTTCTGATCGACGGCAGCCGCGCACCGATCGCTGGACGAGTCTCCATGGACATGATCGCCGTGGATGTGACCGATCTTGGAGGCGTCTACGTCGGCACGCGTGTGATGCTGTGGGGCAATGGCCTGCCGGTGGAGGAGATCGCCCGCCACGCGGGCACGATCCCTTACGAGCTGCTATGCGGGGTCAGTCAACGCGTGCCGCTGGAGCTCAGTTGACGAAGAATCCCATCTTCACGCCCGCAAGCTGAATCACATCGTTGTCGGCAAGTCGGGTGGCCTGCGCCCCGATCGCCGTGCCGTTCAGCAGCGGGAAATCGTTCTCCTTGCCGCTGTCCACATGGACGATGTAATAGCCCTCGGCCCGGCGGGTAATGGCGGCAACCTGTACACCGGGGCGGCCCAGTGTGGTCAGCGCCTTATTGAGCTCGAGCTCGCGGCCTGCGAAGGCGCCTGAGAGCACCTGCAGTTTGGCCTTCTTGAGCGCGGCCCCATCGCTCAGCGCGCGCGATCTGCCCGTGGCGGATAGAGAGGGCGAGGCCTGCTCGGCGGCTTCGTTCGCCGCACGGACTTTTTCGACCGGCCGCGAAGAGGGCTGGATGACCATCGTCTTTTCGAATTCGTCTTGAGCCTCGTCGTCTTCCACGAAGCGCAGTTGGTGATGTCCGACGGTGACGACGTCTCCGTGCTGCAGTGCGTGCTTCTTGATCAGCTTGCCGTTGACATAGGTGCCGTTGGTGCTGTTCAGGTCCTCGAGGAACGAGTCGTTCAGGATATTGATGATCAGCGAGTGATGGCCGCTCACGGCGGCATTGTCGATGCGGATGTCATTGTCCGGGAGGCGGCCAATCGTGTACCGCTCCTTGTTCATGTTGTATTCCGCCATCACCTGGCCATCCAGGCTCAAGACCAACCTTGCCATGTGCGTGCCTCTGTCAGCCGAACCAGCCCAGGATCCTGTCGAAAATGCGCGTACGCGCCGGAAACGCCTCGATGATCTGCGCCATCACGACCGAAACGTTGTCGCGGCCCCCGTTGTCGTTCGCCAGTTGAATCAATTGCTTGGCGACGGTATCCAGATTATCACCAAAGGTGTTTATGGTTAAATGAATATCTTCGTCTTCCACCATATCCGACAGTCCGTCCGAGCAGAGCATGTAAGCATCGCCCTTCTGCACGGGGACCTCTTGAATCTCCACGTCCACGTTGGGCTCCACTCCCAGGGCCCGGGTGACGTAATTCTTGTTCGCTGCTCGCTGCGCCTCCTCGGCTGAATAAAAACCACGATCCACGAGCTCCTGCAGCAGCGAGTGATCCATCGTGACCTGCTCCAGCTTGTCGCTTCGCTGACGGTACAGGCGCGAGTCACCTACATGCGCGATCGTGATTCTGTTGTCGAAGAACAGCGCCGCGACCACGGTGGTTCCCATTCCCTCGCACTGCGGCTGCGTGCGCGCGGTCTGATAGATGATCTTGTTCGCTCGATGAATCGCATCGCGCAGGATGATCGCAGGCCGCGACAGGCCGGATTCGCGATCCTGCAGGTTCATATCCTCCCGCTCCACCTGCTCCCGGACGAGATTCACGATGGTCTTCACGGCAATACCGCTGGCCACCTCGCCCGCGTTATAGCCGCCCATCCCGTCCGCCAGGACCAGCAGGCCGATATCCGCATCGAACGCAATGGTGTCCTCGTTGTGCTCGCGAACCTTTCCGGTATCGGTCAGTCCGACAAAGCGCAGCCTGCTACGCAAGCTCATGCTGCGGCCTGACATCCGGAGGGTCCGCTAAATGTGATACGCGTCACTTTCCCGTCCCCGATCCGAGCCGGCATACGCTAGCATTGCCCCCCAGGCAGTCCAGGCGTCTGTTCACAAACTGGACGAAGAGCGGCCGGCCTTGGCCGCGCATCCTAACCAGTTGACACCTGAGCGGATAGATGGGTCGCGCGAGTGCCGTATTCACCTGTAGCGCCTGTGGCGGCGAAACCCTGAAGTGGCAGGGGCAGTGTCCCCTGTGCGGCGAGTGGAATTCGCTCGAGCAAGCCGCGCCCCGCCCCGGGCGTCCAAAGGCCCAGGGCGCGACGCCGCAGCGTCTGGAGACGGCAACGAGCGGCCGGCAAGCGCGGCTCGCAAGCGGCCAGGATGAGCTGGACCGTGTCATGGGTGGCGGCATCGTACCCGGATCGGTGACTCTGTTGGGAGGTGATCCGGGAATCGGCAAGTCAACGCTGCTCCTGCAGGTCGCTGCCCACGTGGCCGGAACATCGCCCGTGCTGTACGCGAGCGGTGAGGAATCCGTCTCCCAGATTGCGCTCCGCGCCGGGCGGCTCGGCATCGAGGGCAGCCGGGTCGAGCTCGTTACCGAGTCCGGATTGGAAGCCATTCTCGATCTGACTGCGCAGCGCAAGAGCGCACTGCTGGTGGTGGACTCGATCCAGACTACGCAGTCGGGGGCCGTGGCATCGAGTGCGGGAGCGGTCTCGCAACTGCGCGAATGCACGGCCGAGCTGGTGCGCTTCGCCAAGTCGAGCGGCACCGCGGTCCTCATCATCGGCCACGTCACGAAGGAGGGCGCGATTGCCGGGCCGAGGGTGCTCGAGCACCTGGTGGATACGGTGCTGTACTTCGAGAGCGAGGCGGGCAGCCGCTATCGGATCGTGCGGGCCACGAAGAACCGTTTCGGCGCCGTGAACGAGCTGGGGTTCTTTGCCATGACCGAGAGCGGCCTGCGGGAGGTCCGCAACCCGTCGGCGATCTTCCTGGCGCGTGCTCCGGAGCCTGCCGCCGGAAGCATCGTCACCGTGACCCGCGAGGGCGGCCGCCCCCTCCTGATCGAGCTGCAGGCGCTCGTCGACCGCATGCGCTTCGGCGCGCCCCGCCGGGTGGCCCAGGGCCTCGATGCCAACCGCCTCGCGATGCTGCTCGCAGTAATGAACCGTCATGCCGAGCTCTCTTTGCAGGAGCACGACGTATTCGTCAACGCGGTCGGCGGGATCCAGATCGGCGAGACTGCCTGGGACCTGCCCGTGGCGATCGCCCTGGCCTCCAGCCTCAAGGACGCACCGGTCCCCAACAACCTCGTCTGCTTTGGCGAGATAGGACTGACGGGCGAGGTCAGGCCGGTAGCCTATGGTGAAGAGCGGCTGCGCGAGGCTCACAAGCAAGGGTTCCAGCTGGCGATCGTGCCCCGGGAGAACGCGCCGCGGAAGCCGCTGGAGGGCTTGCGTGTGATTGCGGTGCCACGGCTCGCACCGGCGCTGGAAGCCGCCTTCAGCCCGTCGCGGTGACCTCATCGGTGGTGGGGGCGAAGATCCGCACCGTCTTGATCGCATTATCGGCGAGCTGCAGCACCTCGAACTGATAGTCGCCGACCTTGAGCGCCGTGCCCGAGTTGGGAATCATCTCGAGTTGCTCGAGCAGCAGCCCGTTGATGGTCTTCGGCCCGTCAGTGGGCAGGTGCCACTGCAGAGAGCGATTCACCGCGCGGATCGTGGCACTCGCATTCACGATGAACACGCCCGGGCGCTCGATGTAGATATCCTTGTGCACGACTGTGGCTGGATCGGTCGTGAACTCGCCCACGATCTCCTCGAGGATGTCCTCGAGGGTGACCAGTCCCTCGATGTCGCCGTATTCGTTCACGACGAATGCCAGGCGGCGCCTGTTGCGTTGGAATTGCGAGAGTTGCACCGTGAGGGGGGTACTTTCCGGTACGAAGTAGGGCTCGCGATTGCGCGCCACCTCGATCAGCCGCTCCCGTGTCAGGGTGCCGCGGGCCAGCTCCTGGGCCACCCGCTTCATGTGCAGGATGCCATAGAGCTTGTCGAGCTCAGCTTCGTAGACCGGCAGGCGGGTGTGTGGTGTCTGCCTGAGTTGATCGAGGATGTCGTCCCAGTTCTCCCCGACGTCGATCCCGGCGATCTCCTGGCGCGGGATCATGATGTCATTCACCGTGACCTGTCCGAGATCGAGGATCGAGAGCAGCATTTGTCGGTGGCGCGCCGGGATCATGGGCCCCGCTTCCACCACGACCGTGCGCAGCTCTTCGGTGCTCAATGCCTGGCTTGCCCGGCTCGTCTGCCCGACTCCGACGATCCACAGCAGGCCATAGGCCATCCTGTTGGTGAGCCAGAGCACCGGGCGCGTCACCAGCACCAGGGCGCGGTAGATGTACGCGGCGCTCAGGGCAACCGACTCCGGATGGGTCGCGGCATAGATCTTGGGCGTGAGCTCGCAGAAGACGATGACCACCACGGCCAGGATCAGCACGGTGATCGGAACCGCATACGTATAGCCCGTGCGTTGCGCGAGAATGGTGGCGATCGCCGAGGCGAACGCACTGGCCCCTGCGAGAATCACGAGATTTGCACCCAGCCAGTCGTCGGGCTTCTGCAGCAGCCTTTCCAGGAGCCGGGCGGTGCCCTGGCCCTGCTGGGCGCGATGTTTCACGCGGTAACGGTTGACGGAGAGCATGGCGACCTCCGTACCCGAGGAGAACGCGATGATCAGCAGCAGGAGGAGCAGCTCACTCAGCAGGGCGGTCGTCGGGGCAGCATTCAAGGTGCATTCCTCGATCTGAAGCGGCACGGAGGCAAGCCGGCAGTGGTAGTAGCACACGGGATCCGGGCGCGCCAAGCCGGCCGACCGGCCGGGGCGAGAGCGAGCGGGGTGCTCCGGGCAGCCCGCTATAATCATCCCCGGGCGCAGCGAGCGTCCGGCGCGGAATCATCATGTTCGACAATCTCACAGCCCGGCTCGGCCGTACGATCGAATCGCTGCGCGGGCGTGGCCGGATCACCGAGGAGAACGTGGGCGAGACGCTGCGCGAGGTGCGCGTGGCGCTGCTCGAGGCCGACGTCGCATTACCGGTCATCAAGACCTTCATCGATGCAGTCAAGGCGAAGGCGCTCGGCGTCGAGGTGGCCTCGAGCCTCACCCCCGGGCAGGCCTTCATCGGCATTCTTCACCGCGAGCTGGTCGCGCTCATGGGCGGACCGCGCGCCGGAATCAACCTCAGGGCGCAGCCGCCGATCGTCGTGCTGCTCGCCGGTCTGCAGGGCGCAGGCAAAACCACCACGGCCGCGAAACTTGCCCGCTGGTTGATAGAACGCGAGCGCAAACGCGTGCTGCTCGTGAGCACCGATGTCCGCCGTCCGGCCGCGATGCTGCAGCTCGAGCGGCTGTGCGAGCAGATCGGGGCACAGTATTTTGCGGCGCAGGCTACCGAGAGGCCGTCGGGGATTGCGCGGGCGGCTGTCGAGGCGGCCCGACGGGGCGTGTTCGACGTGCTCATCGTGGATACCGCGGGGCGATTGCACGTGGACGAGGCCTTGATGGCCGAGGTGCGCGAGATCGACACCGCGGTGAGCCCGGCGGAGCGGCTGTTCGTGGTGGATGCGATGGCCGGTCAGGATGCCGTGAACTCCGCGCGCGCATTCGGTGCAGCGCTCGATCTGACCGGCGTCATCCTGACCAAGGCTGACGGGGATGCCCGAGGCGGCGCTGCCTTGTCAGTCCGTCAGATCACGGGAAAGCCCATCGTTTTCGTCGGCGTCGGTGAAAAGACGGAGGCCCTCGAGCCGTTCGATCCGGAGCGCATGGCATCCCGCATCCTCGGCATGGGGGATGTAGTGAGCCTCGTCGAGCAGGTGCATCGGCAGGTGGACACCCAGGAGGCCGAGCGGCTTGCGCGCAAGGTCGTCAAGGGGAAGGGCTTCGACATGATGGATCTGAGGAGTCAACTCGAGCAGCTGCAGAAGATGGGTGGCGTGGGCGCCCTGCTGGACAAGCTGCCCACTGCGGCCATGTCGAAGAAGGGGGCCGTATCCGCCGACCAGGGCGATCGCGACGTGCGCCGGCAGATTGCCATCATCAATTCGATGACCCCCCGAGAGCGGCGCCATCCCGCCATCATCGATGGCTCCAGGCGCCGGCGGATCGCGAACGGCTCCGGAGTGCAGGTGCAGGATGTGAACCGGCTGCTGAAGCAGTTCATGGAGATGCAGCGCGTCATGAAGAGCATGAAAGGCGGCAAGCTTCGCCAACTCATGAGTGCGCTGAAAGGCGGCCCGCCAGGGTTTCCAGGGCGCTAGCCGGGGTGAGTGGCCTGAATGGTGGGGGCCGCAGGAATGGCCTGCTGCTCTTCGCGGGCAAAGACCACGTTTTTTGCCCGCGGGCGTGACCTCTTCCGATGGCCTGGCCGGCCTGGATAGGTCTGGCCCATCCAGGCCAATACCAGTAGAATCGCCGGTCTTTTGGGCCGGATCGGCCCGAAATCTGCATGAGAGCGATACGAGTATGGTGACGATACGCCTGACGCGGCGCGGTGCGCGCAATCAGCCCTTCTACCACGTGGTGGTGACCGACAGCCGCAAGCGCCAGGGCGGACCCCGCCTCGAGCACGTGGGCTTCTTCAACCCGATTGCGCGCCGCAGCGAGCCCAAACTGAAGCTCGACCTGCCACGCATCGATTACTGGGTGAGCAAGGGCGCTCAGCAGTCTGAGCGCGTGCGCTCGCTGGTGGCTTCCTACCGCAAGCAGGCTACTGCCTGAGGGCAGTCAGCCCGCCGGTGGCGCCACCGTGGGCTGGGTCGAACTCGGGCGAGTGGGCGCACCTTTCGGTGTGAAGGGTTGGTCACACGTCGATTCGTACACCGATCCGCCGGAGGGCCTGCTGAGGTATGCGCAGTGGGAACTGCGACTGCCGTCCGGGGAGCGGGTCACTCGGCGCCTGGCGGAAGGTCGGCTCCACGGTGAGCGACTCGTCGCACGGCTGGAAGCAGTGGAAGACCGCGATGCTGCCGCCGCTTTGAGCGGTGCGGTGATCGAAGTGAGCAGGGCGGAGTTGCCGCCGGCCGGCAAGAGGCAGTACTACCAGGCGGACCTGGTGGGGCTCCCAGTTCGCAATCTCGAAGGGGCGCTGCTCGGAACAGTAGCCCATTTCGTGGAGGCGACGGCTGCGCCGCTGATGGTTGTGAAAGATGCTGCAGGGCGGGAGCACTGGGTGCTGGCCACGCCGCGGCATCTGCACAGGGTGGATCTCGAGGCAGGGCTGATCGTGGTCGACTGGCCGGTCGAGCTCGAATAGCAGCAGGTGCGGCCATATGCGCATTGAGGTCGTCACGTTGTTCCCGCAGATGATCAGCGGGGCACTGGCGTACGGCGTGGTCGGCCGGGCGATCGAGCGGGGCCTGCTGGCCGTGGGCACCGAGGATCCACGCCGGCACGCGCAGGACGTGCACCGCACGGTGGACGACCGGCCTTATGGGGGCGGCCCCGGCATGGTGCTCAAGCCGCAGCCCCTGCTCGCTGCGATCGAGGCGGCGCATGGGCGGCTCTGCGAGGGTAGTCCGCGGATTCATTTGTCTGCGCAGGGTGAGCCGTTCGATCAGCGGCAGGCCCGGGAACTGGCGGCTCTGCCCGGGTTTGCGCTGGTGGCGGGCCGGTACGAGGGTTTGGATGAGCGGATCATCGAGCTCGGCATCGATCGCGAGCTGTCCGTGGGCGACTACATCGTCTCGGGCGGGGAGCTGCCGGCGCTGGTGGTCATCGATGCGGTGGCGCGGCTCCTGCCGGGAACTCTCGGGGATGAACGCTCGAGCGAGGAGGAGTCCTTCGCCGCCGGGCTGCTCGACTGGCCGCACTACACGCGGCCCGAGGTGTTCAGAGGCCTGGAGGTGCCGCAGGTGTTATTGTCGGGCAATCACGCCGACATTCAGCGCTGGCGCCTGGCGCAGTCCGTCGAGCGCACCTGGCGGCGGCGGCCGGACCTGATCGCCGGACACGGACTCGCGCCGGAGGCGAGCCGTCTGTTGAATGAGTTTCTCGCCGCGCGTGCGGCGGGGTCAGATCGAGGATCGAGAACATGAGCAGCAAGATCGTGCAGGAAATCGAGAAAGGTCGCATGACGCGTGAGGTGCCCGACTTCAAGCCGGGCGACACGGTGGTCGTGCAGGTGAAGGTCGTGGAAGGGGACCGCGAGCGTGTGCAGGCGTACGAGGGTGTCGTGATTGCCAAGAGCAATCGCGGTCTCAACTCGTCGTTCACCGTTCGGAAGATTTCGCACGGCGAGGGCGTCGAGCGCGTCTTTCAGACGCACAGCCCTGCCATCAGCGAAATCTCCGTGAAGCGCCGGGGCAGCGTGCGACGCGCGAAGCTGTACTACCTGCGCGACCTGTCGGGCAAAGCCGCCAGGATCGAGGAAAAGATCTGAACCGCCTGCCGGTGGCGCTCGGCGTGAATGCGGTGGCCGCGGCTGCCGCAGGGGCCGCAGCGCGCCTGTTTGCGCGTCTTCCGTCTCTACGTCTCGGGCCTTCCCCTCTCGGGTAGTCCAATGCGCATACTGCGTATGATTCTCTTGGGACTGTGGCGCGGCCTGGATGGCCTGCGCAAGTTCCTGCACCTGCTGCTGCTGCTGATCCTCTTCGGGTTCATCATCGGCGCTCTGCGCGGCGCGACGCCGAGCATCCCGGCGAAGGCGGCCCTGTTGGTCGCTCCCGAGGGCGAGATCGTCGAGCAGTTGAGTGGCGATGCGATCCAGCGCGCCCTCCAGCAAGCGCGGGGTCAAGGGCGGCCGGAAACCCTCCTGTGGGATCTGACGGATGCGATCCGCGCGGCGGCGAAGGACA
>Ga0070741_10010612_pt1 | contig 17326 bp, 15 predicted proteins | sample Coa_R1_4_FD_66440 | JGI IMG/M metagenome (GOLD analysis project Ga0070741, IMG submission 66440) | Surface soil microbial communities from Centralia Pennsylvania, which are recovering from an underground coalmine fire - Coalmine... | ecosystem: Environmental > Terrestrial > Soil > Unclassified ...
CCGAGGTAGCCCAGCACGGCGCCGAAGCCCACGCGCTTCGAGAGCGGAACGAGAATGACCGCCGCCGCGAGCAGCAGCACCACTTCCAACAGCCGCGCTTCGTCCATGCCGCATGCCCCCTTCGCTCAAGTGCCGGAAAGACGTAACTCTAGCGGATCGCCGGAGTAAATGGGTGGCGAAAGCGATTCCGAGGCTCGACCCTCCGCGAACCGCAGACATCGACGGCGTATGACCGCACAATAGGCGGGCGCGAAGCGCGTTCGCACGATAGGAGCACGAATGAAAGCCGTCCTGGTATTGGTCTCGTTATGGCTCGCCGCGCCTGCGTTTGCGACGGAAATCGCGAACGTCCAGGTACCCGAAACGGTAACCGTTCAAGACACGGCGTTGGTGCTGAACGGGGCCGGAATACGATCGCGGTTCTTCTTCAAGGTCTACGTGGGCGCGCTGTACCTGAAGGCTCGAGAGAGCGGCGCAGAGAAGGTTCTCGCCGCGCCGGGGCCGAAGAGTGTGCGGCTGCACATCACGTACGGAGAGATATCGGCGGACCAGCTGACCGAAGCGCTGAACGAGGGATTCACCGCCAACCACACGGCGACCGAGCTGGAAACGCTCAAAGCACGCATCGCGCAGTTTCGCGCGATGTTCCCCGTCGTCCATCGCGGCGACACCGTGCGTCTCGATTTGCTCGCCGACGGCACCACGGAGGTTTGGGTGAACGGAACCAAACGCGGCGTGGTTCCCGGCGCCGATTTTCAGCAGGCGCTGCTCAAGATCTGGCTCGGAGACCATCCGGTGGACAAAAGCCTCAAGCGGGCGATGCTGGGAAATTAACGCAGGCCACTGGCTGCACCGATGAATACGGCAAAGAAAAACGTTTTCCTGCTGTCGATTTGCCAGGCCACCATGATTACGGGCCAGGCGCTGATGCTCGCGGCCGCGCCCTTCATCGGGCTCGCGCTCGCGCCGGACAAATCGCTCGCCACGCTTCCGATCGGCCTGCAATTCGCCGCGACGCTGTTCATGACGATGCCGGCGTCATTCGCGATGAAGCGCATCGGCAGACGGCCCGGCTTCCTGATCGGCGCCGCGCTCGGCATCGTCGGTAGTTGTCTTGCCGCGTATGCCATTTGGGCCGGCCACTTCGCGCTGTTTTGCGGCGGGCTCGCGCTGAATGGCATGTACAACGGCTTCGGCACTTATTATCGCTTCGCCGCCGCGGACGCGGCCGGGCCCGACTACCGCAGCCGCGCCATCTCGTACGTCCTCGCGGGCGGCGTCGCGGCCGCGCTGCTCGGGCCGAATCTCGCGCGCTGGACGGTCGATAGCATCGCGGGCGCGCCCTTCAGCGGTAGCTACATCGGCTTGGTGGGGGTTTATATCGTGGCGCTGGTGGCGACCGCGTTCGTCGATATTCCGCAACCGACGGCAGCGGAGCGCGTGGGCGGCGGCCGCCCGCTCAGCGAGATGGCGCGTCAGCCGGCGTTTGCGGTCGCCGTGTTCGGCGGCATGATCGGGTATGCCGTGATGAATCTCGTCATGTTGTCCACGCCGCTCGCGCTGCACGAACATCATCATCCGTTCGGCGACGCGGCGTTCGTGATCGAATGGCACATGCTCGGCATGTTCGTGCCGTCGTTTTTCACCGGCCGCCTCATCGCCCGCCACGGAACGACGACGATCATGCAGTGGGGCGCGATCCTCGGCGCGCTCTGCACCGCGATCAACCTCGCGAGCGCCGAACTATGGGCGACCTGGCTCGCGCTGGTATTGCTCGGGATCGGCTGGAATTTTCTTTTCGTCGGCGCGACGACGCTCCTGACCGAAACCTACGCACCCGCGGAAAAGGCCAAGGCGCAGGCGCTGAACGATTTCCTGATTCTCGGCACCGTCACCACGACCGCCTTCTCGTCCGGCCCGCTGCATCATTACTTGGGCTGGGAGCTGGTCAACGCGAGCGTGATTCCGCTGATCGTCGCCGTCGCCATTGCCGTGACATGGCTCAAGCGCCGGAAGCAGTCGACACCCGCGGCGGCGACCGAAACGGCGAATAGATAGAGCGCCTCTCGGCACCCGACGAAGAGCCTCGCGAGGTTCAGCTCTGCGCTGTATTTCGCGGCGGCGCGTTCAACGCACCCTGCTCACTTCGGCGCGTAGTCGTACTTCCCGTTCTTCCACACGTACACGACGTACCCGGGCGCGGTCACGTCGCCTTTCGCATCGAAGCTGATCTGGCCGAGCAGCGTGTCGAACTTCTCGCCGCTCCGAAGAACCTTCGCGACCGCATCGGCCTTCGTCGATCCCGCCTTCTGCACCGCCTGCGCCCACGCTTGAAACGCGCCGTAAGAATAGAGCGTGTAGCCCTCGGGCTTGTAACCCTGTTTCAGAAATTTATCGACCACGGGTTTCGCCATCGGGTTGCGCGCCGGATCGGGGCTGAACGTCATCATCGTGCCCTCGCCCGCGGATCCCGTAATCGCCCAGTACTCCTCGGTCACCAGCGCGTCGCCTCCCATGATCGGCGCCTTGAGCCCTTGCGCGCGCGACTGGCGCGCGATCAACCCGGCTTCCGCGTGATAACCCCCGAAATAGATGAGCCCGATATTCGCGGACTTGAGCTTGCTGACGAGGGCCGAATAATCCTTCTCCCCCGCGGTGATCGCCTCGTACAGCGCTTCTTGTTTGCCGAGACCGTTCAACGTCTTCTTGGTTTCGTCCGCGAGTCCTTTGCCGTACGTGCTGCGATCGTGCAGGATCGCGACGTTCACGTTCTTGTAATGCTTGGCGATGTACTCGCCCGCAACTTTGCCCTGCTGGTCATCGCGCCCGCAGGTGCGAAAGACGTTCTTCAGTCCGCGATCGGTGAGCTGCGGGTTGGTCGACGCGGGCGAGATCTGCAATACGCCCTCTTCGTTGTAGACGTCGGATGCCGGAATCGACGTGCTCGAACAGAAATGTCCGGCGACGAATACGACTTTGCGGTTGACCATTTGATTGGCGACCGCGACGGCCTGCTTGGGATCGCACGCGTCATCGCCCACTTCCAGTATCAGCTTCTGACCGAGCACGCCGCCCTTGGCGTTGAGATCGACCACCGCCATCTCGCTGCCGCGGCGCATCTGCTCGCCGAACGCCGCTTGCGGGCCGGTCAGCGGACCGACGATCGCGACGCGGATATCGGCGGCGGCGACCGCGGACACGAGCAGGCCGGCAAGGAAAGTCACCCTACGTAACGTCATTCGTTTTCTCCTGGAAGACAGCGGGACTAAACCCCGCGGGGATTTTTGAACAGGCCGTATCTTAGGTAAGAGGACGGCGAGCGCCAATAGCAGTAGCGGCCGTGAACTGGCAAGCCGCCTGGCAGCGCCTTCGAGGTGCCGCGCCACGCGCTTGACCTTGCCCTTGGGGGAGACGCTAGAGTGCCGCACATGAGGGATGTCTCCCGCCTCCTTTCGATCGGTGAATTCGCCGCCGCCACGCAGTTGTCGCCCAAGGCACTGCGCCTCTACGACGAACAGCATATCCTGCGCCCGGCGGCGGTGGACGCGGCGAGCGGCTATCGCTATTACAGCCGCGAACAGATCGCGCTCGGCCGGCTCATCCGCGTTCTGCGCGACATGGAACTCCCGCTTGCCGACGTTGCGGAAGTGGTGACGGCAACCGGCGCGCGCGCGGAGACGCTGCTGCATCAGTTCGCGCTGGAGAGCGAGCGGCGCTTCGCGCGGCAACAGCGCGCGCTGCAGACGGCCACGGCGCTGCTGCGCCAAAGCGCGCCGGCCGAGCTGCCCGCGATCACGGAGCGCGAACGCGCCGCCGTCACCATCGCGGTGCAGCCGTTTCTCGCGGAACGGCGCTTTCTGCGGGAGCGCTTTCAAAGCGAGGCGGCGAAGGCGCAGCGGTCGACGGCCGCGGCGGGGCTCGCCTCGGCCGGTGAACCCTTTTGCATCTTGATCGATCCGCCCTCCGACGAGGACGGCCGTGTCGAAGCGGCGATTCCGCTCGCCGCGCCCGCCGGCATGCCGCACGGCATCACGATTCGGCAGCTTCCGGCCGCGACCTGCGCCGCGCTCGTCGTGCCGGCGGCCGACGCCGGCATCGGCGATCTGACCGGCGCGCTCGATGCCCTCTTCGACTGGTTCGATCGACGCGGCCACCGCGCCCTCGATGCGCCGGCGCTATCGTTCCTTGGCGGCGCGGACGGGCGCGCGGAGCTGACCTGGGCGTATGAAGCGGCTGCTTCCGCTCTTAATAGGAGGTGAACATGGCGACGGCGATTTCCGCTGACTCGTTGTATGCGCAGCTCGGTTTGCCGGTGGCGCCGACGATCGTCGATGTACGTGAGGACGAAGCGTATCGCGCGCAGCCCCGTCTATTGCCCGGCGCGCGGCGCGGTCATCCGGACCAGATCGCGCAATGGGCGAAAAGCTTGCCGCGCGCGCGGCCGATCGCGCTTTACTGCGAGCACGGACGGCAAGCGAGCCAGTCCGCCGCGCAAACGCTCGCCGCCCTCGGCTACCAGGCCGCTTATATCGAAGGCGGCATCGCGCGCTGGATCGACGCCGGTCATCCGACGATGCGCCTGCGCGGCGAATTCAACGTGCCCGGCGGATCGCGCTGGGTCACGCGCGAGCGTCCGAAGATCGATCGGCTCGCCTGCCCGTGGCTGGTGCGTCGCTTCATCGATCCGGACGCGCTGTTCTTTTACGTGCCGGCGAATCGCGTGCGCGCCGAAGCCGAGACGCTCGGCGCGCAGCCCTACGACATCGCCGATGTCACGTTTTCGCACCGCGGACCGCGCTGCAGCTTCGATGCGTTTCTCGACGAGTTCGATCTGCGCGATCCGGTGTTGGACGCTGTCGCCGACATCGTGCGCGCGGCCGACACCGGCGAGCTGGCGCACTCGCCGCAGGCGCCGGGCCTCCTGGCGATCTCGCTCGGTCTGTCGGCGAACATTGCGAATGACGTCGTGCTGCTGGAGCAAGCCATGCCGCTCTACGACGCGCTCTATGCGTGGTGCAAAACCGCGCGCACCGAAATCCACGCCTGGCCCAAGAAGACCTACTGATGAACGCGTCCGCTGTAGCGAACGACGTAACGCTTTACGGATTTCATAGGAGCACCTACGTGAGCGTTGCCCGTCTGGTGCTGCACGCGAAGGGCGTGCCCTTCGCGTTCCATGACACCGAAGAGGAGATGTACACGACGCAACATCGCCAACGCCATCCGTTCGGCCGCGTTCCGGTGCTGCAGCACGGCGACTTCTGGTTGTACGAAACGACGGCCATCGCACGCTACGTGGACGAAGCTTTCGAGGGGCCGTCGCTCACGCCGACCGATCCCCGTCGGCGCGCGAAGATGAATCAATGGATCGGCAACCTCGACGCGTACTTTTATCCTTATATGATCTATCACGTCGTGCACGAGCGTATGATCTTTCCGGAGCTCGGTATCGACTCCGATCCCGCGGTGGTGACCCATGCATTGCCGAAGTGCGAACATGCCCTCTCGGTGCTGGAGGCGGAACTGAGCCATGCGCGAGCTTTCATTGTCGGCGATCGGCCGACCGTGGCGGATTACTTCCTGTTGCCGACCCTGACTGCCTTCGGGTTCGTCCCGGAAGGAAAGGAAATGCTGGAGCGCGTTCCGATGATAAGGGGGTGGCTGGCGCGCATGGCGGCGCTGCCCAGCGTCGTGGAATTTCGCGCCACGCTTCCACGGTTTCGACCGATCGAGCACGCGCGGCGCTGGTCACAGCATCACCGCCCGGGCGTGAGGTGATCGCTGTGGCCATCGACGCCGCGCGCCAAGTGCCAGCCGAGGCGCCCGCCCCCGTCGCCTTCAGCGAAGCGCTGCGCTACTGGTTTAAGCTCGGCTTCATCAGCTTTGGCGGACCGACCGGCCAGATCGCGATCATGCACCAGGAGTTGGTCGAGCGCCGGCGCTGGATTTCCGAACATCGCTTTTTGCACGCGCTCAACTACTGCATGCTGCTGCCGGGGCCGGAAGCGACGCAGCTTGCCACCTACATCGGCTGGCTGATGCACGGCGTGTGGGGCGGCATCGTCGCGGGCGGCCTGTTCGTGCTGCCCTCGCTCTTCATTCTCATCGCGCTCACCTGGATCTATCTCGCCTTGGGCGATGTACCGGTGGTCGCCGGCATTCTCTACGGCATCAAGCCGGCGGTGACCGCCATCGTCGTGTTCGCCGCGTATCGCATCGGCTCGCGCGCGCTCGCCAACGGCCTGCTGTGGGCGATCGCGGCGGCGGCGTTCGTCGCGATCTTTGTGTTTGGCATGCCGTTTCCGTACATCGTGCTTGGGGCCGCGGCGGTCGGATACATCGGCGGCCGCGTCGCGCCGGCCGAGTTCCACCTCGGCGGCCACGGCGCCGGCACCTTCAAAAGTTACGGGCCGGCGCTGATCGACGATGCCACGCCGCCGCCCGATTACGCCCGCTTCCAATGGAGGCGCTTGATCGCGTACGCCGCGCTCGGGCTCGCGCTTTGGGCCGTTGTCGAGGGAATGCTCGCGATGCTGTTCGGTTGGGAAGGCACGCTCACGCAAATCGGTTGGTTCTTTACCAAGGCGGCGCTGCTCACGTTCGGCGGCGCCTATGCCGTGCTGCCCTACGTGTACCAGGGCGCGGTCGAGAGCCACCAGTGGCTCACGCCCGTGCAGATGATCGACGGGCTGGGGCTGGGAGAAACCACGCCCGGTCCGTTAATCATGGTGGTCGCGTTCATCGGCTTCGTCGGCGGCTGGACCAAGGAATTGTTCGGTCCCGAGTCGCTCGCACTTGCCGGCATCGCCGGCGCGTCGGTGGCGACGTTCTTCACGTTCCTACCCACCTTTCTTTTCATTTTCATCGGCGCCCCGACGATCGAAGCGACTCGGGGCGATATTAAATTCACCTCGCCGCTCACCGGCATTACCGCGGCCGTGGTCGGCGTGATCCTCAATCTCGCCGTATTCTTCGCCTATCACGTGCTGTGGCCGAACGGATTCGCGTCGCCGCTCGATGCACGCACGCTCTTGCTCGGTTTCGACTGGGTTTCCGCGCTCGTCGGCATCGCGGCTTTCGTCGCCCTTTGGCGTTTCAAGCTCGGCGTTATCCCCGTGATCGGCGCCTGCGCGCTCGTCGGTATGCTTTACCGGTTCGCCGTTTGAATGTTCGTTCCTTGCATGCGGGAAACGCCGTCCACTGGACTTCAAAGGTGTCGGAAAAACGGGGTTACTTTTTAAAAACAACCGGCGCCTGAGGCGCCGGTTGATAAAGAACGAAGCGATCGACTCTACGAAACGAATCAGGCCGCCTTCTTCAAATGATGCACGCCGTTACCGAGCTTGCCCTTTTCCATTTTGTCGAGCTTGTCCGCCGCCCACTTCTGGCCGCCGAAACCAAAGGCCAGCGCCAAGGCGAGCACCGCGCCGCCGAACATGATCAGGAACACGGAATCGAGGATGCGGTCGGGGATGTTGAACTGGCCGATCGCGAGAATCACGACGAAGGCGGTGATCGCGTAGCGCATCAGCCGGCCGACGAGATCGGAGTCCACCATGCCGACGTTACGGGTGTACGTCGTTACCGCATCGGCGACGAAGCGCGCGAAGTACAAACCGATCGTCAGCGTCAGCATCGCGACGATGACGTTCGGCACGAACTCCGCCACCCGATGGAACAGCGTCGAGAGCGCCGTCAGCCCGAGCACGTTGAACGTCGTGAGCAGCGTCATCAAGATCGCGAGCCAGTACACCATCGCCCCGAGCACGTCGACGGTGCCCGTGCGTATGCCGCCTTTCTTGAGGAAGTCGTCGAGGCCGGCCCCGTCCGTCAGCTTATGGAACCGCACGCCTTTAAGTCCCCGCACGACGACGAACTGAAGCGCCTTCGAAACCAGCCATCCAACGATCAAGATAGCGACGGCGCCGATCAGCTTCGGCAGAAACAAACCAAAATCAGACATGAAACTGCGTAAGGATGTCATAACGATATCGAGTTGCTGTTCCATACTGGACCTCCGCATTGTCGGAACTACTGGCCCGAAGTGTAGGCGCTGAATCGAGGCGCGCGAGTTGTGTATCCCATTAGATGTGACGCGTTGCGGCGCTTGCGCCTCAAGCCGGCTGGTTTGAGGCGCAAGGCACACAGGAGGCATTCCGCCATGGACATGGCGCTGCTTTAGAAAGGACTTATTACGGCGGCTACGATCGATTTACGACCGGAAATCCGTTCGGCGGCGATGAACGGTAGCAAGTTTGCGGGGCGCAGAACCAGGATCCACGGCCCGTCGTCCGCTATCAAACTGACTCCGGCGAACACATCAGATCATGGCTGCCCGGTCACGCGCACCGTTTGCGGCCGTGCCGGCCAGACGCCGCGCTCGATCGCTTTGCTCCCTTCGAACACGATGAAACTTTGTGCGCCGTAGTGCGGTAAGGGACGCAGCACGGCGGTGAGCGCCTCGGCATCGCGTACGGACACGACGGCGAGCGGCGCGCCCGGACGCGGCACCATCCAGACCTGCGCCGTGCCCTTGCCGCCGACTGCTTTCGGTCGGGACAGTCGCTCCCGCGCGAGCCAGGCGTCGATATCCTGGTGCAGCCCGATCACCAGCGATTTTTGCGATGGCCCCGGCGCGCCGTCGAGCAGGTGGCGCGCGAGCTGCTCGGCCGGCTGTTTGAGTGCGTCGCTGAGGACAACGACGCTCGCCGCCGGCGCGACCATGACGGCGCGCAGTATGGGTGGCGCCTCGTCGGGCGCGAGGCGGCGGAGTACGCGCAGCTCGGGATCGAGCGCGATCTCGCGCGGGCGCTCTTTCGTTTCAATCGTGAAGCGGGACGTCGGCTCGTTGAAGTCGAAGACATGAGTCGTCGTGCCGTCGACGACGAGAGGAACGCGTACGGAATAAGGCGTTGCGTCCTGAGTCAGCGTGGCGGTCGTGCGCCAACCATGCGCGTGCTTGATAGCGTGCGCGGAGGCGATGCGGACCGCCGGAGCGCCGGGGCGTGTGAGCCATTGGGTGAAAAACGGTTCGAGGTCGCGACCCGAAGCCGCCTCGAAGGCGTGTTCCAGGTCCGACCACGCGGCGATGTGAAAACGCTGCGTGCGCCAGAAGTCGCGCAGCGCCGCTTCGAAGGTCTGCGCGCCGAGCATCTCGCGCAGCAGGAAAAACACCATCGCCGCCTTGCGATAACCGACGATCTGCGACGTCGCGTGGGTGCGCGCGCGAAACGCGGTCAGCGGCTCGTCCTGCCCGGGCGGGACGGCGCTGATGTCGCGCAGCCACGCCAGGCGCGTCTCGCGCGCCGCCGCTTCGCCCTCGCGCTCGCGGTACGCGTAATCGGCCATGAAGGTGGTGAGCCCCTCGGCCCAGTTGCCGCGCGCGTAGTCCACGTACACGCCGTTGCCCCACCAGTCGTGCAGTACCTCGTGGCCGAGCGATGTTGCGCGGATGAACGGGAGCTTGAGCACGTCGATGCCGAGATACGTGAGCGAAGGCATGCCGTAGCCGCTCGGCGTCGGACTCGACACCACGCTGAAGCCGTCGAAGGGGTAGGCGCCGATGCGGCGTTCGTAGAGATCGATGTATTCGGCGACCGAATCCAGGTAACCGGCGGCGAGCGTTTCGATCTCGGGATGAAAATACGCGCGCAGGCGCAACGCCTTGCCGCTCGCGCTCTTATGGGTGCGTTCCTCGATCCGATACAGGCCGATCATAAGATCGATCGCTTCGCCCGGCGCGGCGAACGCGAAGCGCGCGCGATAGCGTTGCGGCGTATTCGTTTCCTCCAAGAGCTTTCCGGGTACGACGCCGACGTACCCGCCGGGCAGCTCGAGCGTGAGGTTATAGGAAGCCAGCGCACCGGGAACGCGCGGGTACCAGCCGCTGTCGCCGGAAAGAAAGGCGGCTTGCTCGAGCGCGCCGCGCCAGCGGATTTCGAGCTGGTCTTCGTTCTGCTTGCGCGACTCGATGACGAACGCGGCGGCGAGTGCGACGTCGGCGGCGCGCGAAGCGGGCACGGAAAGGACGCTTCGGCCTTCGAGCGTGCGCGCCGCCGGATCGATGCGCACTTCGATGTCATAGTGCAGCGCCGCCGCGCGGGCGAGCGGCTGCGGAAACTTGGCGATGAGCTCCACGGTTTCGTCACCGCGGCGTACTTTGATCGGCAACCACGTGCCGGGCGCCTGGCGTTCGATCACTTCGCGCACGTCGCGCGCGTCTTGCACCGGCAGGCCGGCGACTTCGAGCAGCACGTCGCCCGGGCGCAGCCCGGCGGCTTCCGCAATGCTGTTCTTCTGGACCGCGCTGATGCCCACGCTGCCCTCGGATGCGAGTGTAATGCCAAGGCGCGGCCGCGCCGCGCGTGCGTCGGGCGGCGCGTCGACGCCGAACACCGCGTCGGCGAACCCGGCAACGAGCGTCGCGCATTCGGCGTCGCGATCCCACGGCAACAGCACGCCGACGTTCGGCACGCCCAGATCTTGCAACTGATGGGGAACGCCGTAGCCGTACTCGACGTGCCCGCGGCCGAGGATGCCGACCAGCATCGCGCCCGGACGCGCGGTCAGCGCCTCCGCCATCGATTGCGCGAGCACGCGATCATGCAGCGTCTGGCTTTCCACGAATTCTTTGAACTCGGCCGGCGGATGGTCTGCGAGGATTTTCCGCAGCCTCTCGACGTAGCCGGCGGAAGGCGGCACCGGGCGCGTCGCCACCTTCGCGTGTTCGCTCCGCGGGACGTCGAGTGCGACCATCGGAATGCGGTGCATGCGGGCATAATGAAAGAGCGGCAGGTACAGCGCCGCGTCCACGCCCCACGCGTTGCGCCAGTCGGTCGCGGTCAGAAACTCGCTCTCGGAAAGCTCGCCCGCCACCCAGCGGTCGAGCACCGGTTGCGCGCGGCGCTGGAACATTTCGAAGCCGAGGACCATGTCAGGGCGAGCCGCATGTAGCGCGGCGAGTGTGTGCAACTGCCAACGATGGTGCTCGGCGTTGTTGTGGTTCTCGCCGAGGAGCACCGCGGACTTTTGCGCCATTTCGGTAATAAGGGCCGCCGGCGGCACCGGTTTTCCGGGAGCGGCAGGATGCACCCAGGCCGCCACCGGCACACAGTCGGCGGCGGCCGGCACGACGACGAGCGAAATGGCGAGGAGTAAGGCTCGTTTCACCGAGCTAGTTTTCCTGGTTCACGACCGTGGGGCAATCGGGGCCGACCTGTCGGAGACAGGTTGCGCTTGCGGCGGTCGCAGATGAACCGCTCCGATTACACGCCGGTATTGAGCAGGCACGTTGCGGCGGCGCGATCAGCGCAGCACGCTTGCAGCGCCTTGCATACGGCGCCGCGGGTTTCCGTTCTCGTGAAAAGCGCGCTTACCAGACGAGCCGGCCGCCGATCAGTATCAGCATGCAGGCGAGCGCGGAGCGCAGCAGGCGCTCGGGGAAAAAGCTGCTCGCGTGGCTGCCCAAATAAATCCCGGGCAGCGAGCCGATCAGCAGGGTTCCGAGCAGCGTGAAGTCGACGGTGCCGAGGTAAAAGTGGCCGAGCCCGGCGACGGCCGTCAGCGGCACGGCGTGCGCGATGTCCACGCCGACCAACTTTACGGACGGCAGGCGCGGATAGAGCCACAGCAGCGCGACCATCCCGATAGCGCCGGCACCGACGGAAGAAATAGTGACGAGCAAACCGAGCACGGCGCCGGTAGCCGCCGTTGCGAGCGCCAAAGCCTTCGGCGAAAGGTTATGCCCCTGCACCTCGCGTTCGCGGCTGGCCCGCCAAATACGCTCGCGAAACAGAATCGACCCGGCGGTGAGAATGAGCGCGCCGCCGAGGACGGTGCTGATCAGCGCCGACAAGTGTTCGTCGCGCAGCCGAAAAACGGTCAGCGCCCACGTCGTCGCCATCGCGGTCGGAATGCTGCCGAGCGCGAGCCAGCCGACGATGCGCCAGCGGATGTTCCCCCGCCGGCCGTGCACCCACACCCCGCCCGCCTTCGTGATCGAGGCATACAGCAGATCCGTTCCGACCGCGGTTGCCGGCGGGACGCCGAAGAACAGCATGAGCAGCGGCGTCATCAACGACCCGCCGCCAAGGCCGGTAAGACCGACAATAAAGCCGACCACGAATCCGGAAAGCGTGTATGCCCAGTCCATTCGCGCACCTATAGCCAGGACGCGAGCGTAGCAGCGACACCCGGGCAACCGGAAAGAACGAATCGCTAAGGACTAATAACTAAAAGAAGGGTCAGAGTGATTCTTATTTAACCACTCCGATGCGGACCTTCGGCGTTTCAACCAACGGGCTTCGCCGTCGGCTGTCCGCCTTCGAGGTACGCGGCGCGGACTTGGGGATCGGCGAGCAGCTCCGCGCCGCCGCCGGACAGAATGACCTTTCCCGCCGCTAAGACGTAAGCGCGCGACGCGAGCTTGAGCGCGTGGTAGGCGTTTTGCTCGACGAGGAGCACGGTCATTCCCTGCGCGTTGATGTCCGCGATCACGCGGAAAATTTGCTGAATCATCAACGGCGCGAGACCGAGCGAAGGCTCATCGAGCAGCAGCAGGCGCGGCCGCGCCATCAAGGCGCGCGCGATGGCGAGCATCTGCTGCTCGCCGCCGGAAAGCGTGCCGCCGCGCTGGCGCCGGCGCTCGGCGAGCACGGGGAAGAGCGCGTACACGCGCTCCAGGTCCTGCTCGAAGTGCGCCGCCTCCGCCGGCGTCGCGCCGACTTGCAGGTTCTCGAGCACCGTGAGGCGCGGAAAAATTCGCCGCCCCTCGGGCGCCTGCACGATGCCGCGGCGCACGATTTCGAAGGTCGGCAGCCGCGTGATGTCCTCGCCGTCGAATTGGATGCGGCCGCCCGACGCGCGCGGGCGGCCGCAGACTGTCATGAGGAGCGTCGACTTGCCCGCGCCGTTCGCGCCGATGAGCGCGACGATTTCGCCGCGGCGCACGGTCAGGTCCACGCCCTTGAGCGCGGCGATGTGGCCGTAGTGGGCGTGCACACCTTCGACGGTTAGCAACGACTCGGTCATTGTCGTTTCTTGGAGGCAATCGAATACGAACCTAGGCCTTCGAGGAGCTCAGGCCGAACGGTTTTATCGTGGATATCGGTTCGTGCCGAGCCTGTCGACGCACGACTACCGAATGGGTTCAACGCTTCCTCAATTATCACCCAATGCGGCTCAGTCATTTTTTGCGTACCAAATCGCGCGCGACTTCCGGCGGCAGCGCCGTATCTTCCGCCTCGCCGAGATACGCCTTTATGACGGCCGGATCCTGGCGCACGACGCCGGGCGATCCTTCCGCGATCTTGCGGCCGTAGTCGAGCACGATGACATGATCCGAGATGTCCATGACGACGCGCATGTCATGTTCGATCAAAATAATGCCGACGCGCTCGCGATCGCAGATTTCGCGCAACAGCCGCGCGAGCTCGGCGGAATCGTGCGGATTCAAACCGGCCGCCGGTTCATCGAGACAGAGCAGCAACGGGCCGGCGCACATGGCGCGCGCGATCTCGAGCCGGCGCTGATCGCCGTACGGCAGACTGCTCGCGGGATCGTCGGCGCGGTCGATCAGATGCACGCGCTCCAGCCAATGACGCGCCAGCTCGACGGCGCGCTTTTCCGCGGCGCGATAGCGCTTCAAACCGACCAGGCCGCCGAAGGTGTAGAGCGAGGCGCGCATGAGCGCGTTATGCTGCGCGACGATAAGATTTTCGAGCACCGACATCGCCGGAAACAGGCGGATGTTTTGAAACGTCCGCACCACGCCCGCGCGCGCAATGCGCACGTCGCTCAAGCGATCGAGCTGAACCGGCGCCGCTTCGCGGTACAGCGTGATGCGTCCGGCGCTCGGCCGATAGAAGCCGGTCAGACAATTGAACACCGTGGTCTTGCCGGCGCCGTTCGGACCGATCAGCGCGGTGATGGCGCGCCGCTGCGCCTGGAACGACAAGTCGTCGACGGCGGTAACCCCGCCGAAGCGCATGGTCAGTCCGTTCACGCGCAGCAGCGGCGCCGTCACGGCGGCGCGTCCTCGCGCTTCAAGCGCAACGTCGGCTCGCGCGAGGCGAGCAGCCCGTGCGGTCGCCAGATCATGATCAGCACCATCGCGGCGCCGAAAACGACCATGCGAAACTGGGCAAACTCGCGCCCGAGCTCCGGCAGGAGCGTCAGAAAGAGCGCCGCCAGCACCACGCCGATCTGGCTTCCCATCCCGCCCAGGACGACGATGGCGACGATCGTCGCCGACTCGACGAAGGTGAAGCTCTCCGGGCTGATGAAGCCTTGGCGCGTCGCGAAGAACGCGCCGGCGAAGCCGCCGAACATGGCGCCAATGCCGAACGCCGTGAGCTTGGTGTTGCGCGGATTGATGCCGAGCGCGCGACAGGCGATCTCGTCTTCGCGCAACGCTTCCCACGCGCGCCCAACGGGAAGCTTGCGGATGCGCAGCGTGAAGAGATTCGTGATGAGCGCGAGGGCGAGGATTAAAAAATAGAGAAAGACGATGCGGTGCGAGGGGGAGTACTCCAGGCCGAGCAGTTGGTGAAACGCCACCTGGCCCTCGGCCGGGTTGGCGGTGAACGGCAGGCCGAAGAACGACGGGCGCGGCACGCCGGTGATACCGTTCGGACCGCCGGTGAACGACTGCCAGTTGATGATAATGATGCGCACGATTTCGCCGAAGCCGAGCGTGACGATGGCGAGATAGTCGCCGCGCAGGCGCAGCACCGGAAAACCGAGCAGCACGCCGGTGACGCCGGCGAACAGTCCCGCGAGCGGCAGGCATTCCCAGAACGACAGATCGAGATTGATGGCGAGGAGCGCGTAGCTGTAGGCGCCGACGGCGTAGAACGCGACGTAGCCGAGATCGAGCAGGCCCGCGAGCCCGACGACGATGTTGAGTCCCCAACCGAGCATGACGTAAATCAGCACCGTCGTCGCGACGTCGATGACGTAACGATTGGAAAAGGGCAGCACCGGCAGCAGCACGGCAAAGGCCAAGCCCGCCCAAGTGAGCGCGGTTGCCGCCGGGCGCAATCGCATCGCCGCTCGACCGAGCGGCGCGAGCGCGGTCTGCGGCCGCAAACGTTTTAGCGCGCCGAGCAGCAGCCGGCCGACGAAGACGGTGATAACACCGATCACGACCCAGTCGAAGCGCGTGTCGATGCGGATGCCGGTCGGCTCGTCGACCGCGTGAAAACCGATCAAGGGGACGGCCAGCGCCGCGGCAACGGCGGCGGCGAGGGCCGCGTCTGTCAGCGCTTCACGCCAGTCGAAGCGTGCCGGCTCGGGCATCGCCGCCATTCACACTTTCTCCACTTCCGGGCGCCCGAGCAGCCCCGTCGGCCGGAAGATCAACACCAGCACGAGGATGGAGAAGGCGGCGACGTCTTTATATTCGATCGAAAAGTACGCCGACCACAGCGACTCGACCAGTCCGAGCAGCAGCCCGCCGAGGATCGCGCCCGGCAGCGAACCGATCCCGCCGAGCACCGCGGCGGTGAACGCCTTGATGCCCGCGAGAAAGCCCATGAAGAAGTCGACGACGCCGTAATAGAGCGCCACCATCATCCCCGCGACGCTGGCGAGCGCCGCGCCGATCACGAACGTGGCCGCGATCGTGCGATCGACGTCGATGCCGACGAGGCCGGCCATGACCCGGTCCTGCTGCACGCAGCGCTGCGCGCGCCCGAAAGCCGTTCGGCCGATGAGGTAGGCGAACACCGCCATCAGCACCAGCGTCAGCGTCCAGATCAGCATCTGCACGTAGGTGAGGTGCACGGAAAAAACGCCGTCGTCGTAGACGATGAAATCGCCGCGGATCACGGGCTGGAGCGGCTTCACGCGCGCGCCCTGGACGATCGCGACGTAGTTCGTGAGAAAGAACGACATACCGATCGCGGAGATGAGCGGCGCGAGGCGCGGCGCGTCGCGCAGCGGCCGGTAGGCCACGCGCTCGAGCGTCCAGCCGTACGCCGCGGTGAACACCATGGTCACGATCAGCACGATCAGGAGCGCGAGCGGCACGAAGGAAATGCCGAGCACGCCGATCACGCCGAAGGCGATGACGGCGATGAAGGCGCCGATCATATAGATCTCGCCGTGCGCGAAATTGATCATGCCGATGATGCCGTACACCATGGTGTAGCCGATGGCGATCAGGCCGTAGATCATGCCGAGCGTGACGCCGTTGATGAGCTGCTGGAGAAAGTAAGCCATGAGCAGGAATTACGGGCAGCAAGGCTCTAGCATGATGCGAAAACTTTTATGTCGTTGCGAGCGAACCGAAGCCATCCGAAGTCGTTCGTCGTCGCGAGGAGCGCCTTTGCGACGAAGCAATCCCGGTCGAGATTGCTTGGTCGTCAACGACTCCTCGCAATGACACCGCAGGTGTCGGTTGGCTTCCGCTTCGGCTCCTCGCAATGACGACCTTCGTAATTTTGCATCAACCGGCCGGTGGGAGTTGGCTCGTTCCGGGGAAGCTTACACGCCCTCAAGGCACCCGCAAACGTGCCAGCGCCGTCGCGAGCGCCCCGAGGAGGGCCGCGCCGGCTTCATCGGCGCTGCGCCCGAAGCCGATAACACCGTCCTCATGCCCGCCCATGACCAAGATGGGGTTACGGCGCAGCTGCCCGCTGCGCAGCAAGCGCCGCATTTCCGCCGCCATGGCCGGCGTGCCGTAGGCGACGTGGGGCGCGGTACGCGGCAGCTTCAGCGCCCGCGCCTGACGCCAGATGTCCGGCGCGTGCACGTGAAAGACGAAACGTATCGACGCGTCGAGCGCGTAGAGCATCCCGTGCGTGAGCGATTCCGACGACGGCGCGATCGGCCCTTCGGCTTCCACGCGATTGCGCTCCGGATAACACGCCGTGACGACGGCGAAATGACGTGCGGCCAGCACCGGAAGTGCGCCGGTCTGCGTGCCGCTCACGGCAAAGCGCGTCGCTCGTCCGCGCGCGGGCAGGCGCTGGCTGACGTTGCCGAAGCCGACACCACCGTAGCGCGCCGGATCTTGCCCGATCAGTCCGAGCCGCCAGAGGATCATGCGCCAGGCGATAAGGTCGCGCAGTTGCCGCCGCGGGAACGGCGCGCTCGGGCGGTGGACCAGGTCGAACTTGGTGACGCCCTCTTGCGCTGATACGCGTCGGTTGCGTTTGCCCATGGTGGGGAATTGGTTAGAGAAGCTCCGGACCAGTTTAACGCCTGTCGTTGCGAGCCGCCTGTTTCGCCTGAAACTGCACACGGACCATGAACCGCTTTGCCTGTCATACACACCCCCCTCCCCTTGCCCTCCCCCTCAAGGGGGGAGGGGGAGTTGGTTCGC
>Ga0070741_10010613_pt1 | contig 17324 bp, 12 predicted proteins | sample Coa_R1_4_FD_66440 | JGI IMG/M metagenome (GOLD analysis project Ga0070741, IMG submission 66440) | Surface soil microbial communities from Centralia Pennsylvania, which are recovering from an underground coalmine fire - Coalmine... | ecosystem: Environmental > Terrestrial > Soil > Unclassified ...
GCTCGGCTGCACGGCACGCGGATCGTAAGCGTAGTTGGTGGCGGCGTTGGCGTTGTAGCCGGCGCTGCCGCCGCCGCTCAGACTGGGCTGCACGGCGCGCGGGTCGTAGGCATAGTTTGGTGCGGGGCCGGCATCTTTGCTTTGCGCGTCGGCTATATACAGCTTGTTTCCGGAACGGATAATAATCATTCCAGGACCAAGCTCACGCGCCGACAGGCTTTTGATTTGGGACGTAGCGTCGCCTTGCGCCTTTCCTGGTATGACTTGAAATGACTTGCCGTCAATGTAGACACTGTCGTTGTCGGCGATATTCAGCGCACTTTGCGGCTCACCTGCTGCAATCGACGGAGCCAGTCCCATAAAGCCGCAAGCAATTAGCAGAATTGCAACGGTCGTCGACTTGCCCATGACGTTCCTCCCATTACGCACCACTTGGTCCGCCAGGACGCCTTCAGGGAACAGTACGCTTTGCGAATGTCCGTTCAGAACTGTGCTCAAGCATAGTCTAACGATATTGTCGTATGGTCTCCGTCAGAGCGGTTGGAACTGCTGAATTGACGCCTCCCGCAAGCGCGGCCGCTATCCTGACGGTCCTCGCTGCTTACGGCGCTTCTTACGGTGCTTCTTGCGGTGATGTCCGTTTCTCGTCCTGAGCCGGCATGGGCGGTTCAATCGCCCTAGCCGTCACTCCGCCTTGATGTTGGCGAACCTGATCACCTTCGCCCATTTCTGCGTGTCGTCGGCGATGAATGTGCCGAATTCGGCCGCCGTCATCGGTGTTGTTTCGATGCCCATGCCGAGGAGGCGCGCTGTCATCTCGGGATCGGCGAGGGCTGCGTTCGCCGCGGCGTTGAGCTGGTCGACGATCGCCGCGGCCGTGGCGCCGGGGGGGCCGATGCCGAGCCAGCCGGTCGCCTCGTAGCCACGCAAAAATTCGTCCATCGGCGCGACATCGGGCAATCCGGCAAAGCGTTTTTTGCTGGTGACCGCGAGGACGCGCATTCTGCCGTCCGCGAGGTACCCCTTCGCGTCGGCGATGGCGAAGAACGCAACCTGCACACGGCCGGCGAGGAGGTCGGCGGTGTAATCGCCGCGATACGGAACGTGGACCAGATCGACACCGGCCATCATCTTGAACAGCTCGCCGAACACGTGGGTGAGCGAACCGATGCCGCGCGAAGCAAAATTGATCTTGCCCGGATTGGCTTTGGCATAGGCGATCAAGCCGGGGACCGACCTGGCCGGGACCGACGGGTTGACCGCCATGACAAACACGACGCCGCCGATGGCCGCCACCGGTGCGATGTCGCGGATGAAGTTGAAATTGAGATGGGGGTAGAGGGTCGTGTTGATGGTGTTTGCGGCGGCAGCGAGCAGGACGGTATAGCCGTCGGCCGGCGCCCGTACGACCTCTTCGGCGGCGATGCTCGTTCCCGCTCCCGGCCGGTTCTCGACGACGAACGGCTGATGAAGCCGCGACGCCATCGCCCCGCCGACGAGGCGCGCGGCGATGTCAGGCACAATGCCGGCCGGATAGCCGACCACAATGCGCACCGGCCGCGCCGGCCAGGCTTGCGCCCATCCGCGACGCGACAGGCCCACAAGTGCGGCGGAGCCGATCGCGAGAGTAAGCACCTGCCGGCGGGGAAACTGCATGCGTCTGCTCCGCGCTGTCCCATTGTCCGCAGCCATTCGCGGCGATAATAACGGTTCGACTGCGGCGTGGGGACTGTCGTCCTGACGCGGCGCGGACAGGATTGGCAGACAGAATTGGAATAGGGAACGGCCATGCCGCAGATCAAGGGCGTCGCGCATTTCAGCATTCCCGTCAGTGACGTCGACCGCAGCACGAAATTTTACACCGAAATCGTCGGCTGCACGTTTCTGGGGCAGCGGCCCGACAAGGTCATCACCTTTCTCGATGCCGGCGGAGTTTGTTTGTTGCTGATCAAGCGCCCGGCGCCGATCGTGAAGGGTCCGCTCGACGGGTCGGATGGCGTGCACCACGCGTTCATGCTCGACGCCGGGGCCTACCAGGCTGCCGTGGATGGCCTGCGCGCCAACGGCGTCGACGTGTTCTTCGAAGAGGACCGCCGTGGCGGCGTGATCGACGGGCCGCGAGCCTATTTCCGCGATCCCGATGGGACCGCACTCGAGTTCATCAACCGCACGGCATACGGTCCCGCGCAGAAGTGAGCGGCATGGCGTTGCCGTTCGCCGCGCTGGTGCGGCAAAGCGGGGCTTCAATCCAGCGCAGCACCGGCTCGTTTTTCAGTTAAGGGTGGGCGGCCCCAACCTCACTTGAGTGTTCGGGGGATGGGGAAAAGAGATTGGGGCCGGGTGCTCGGTAAACGAGACCAGCGCCAACTTATACAAGCGTCGCGATCTGGCTATAATTATCTGTTAACCAATGAACTGATGGTTAACGGATCAGTTATTTGCTTGATACAGCGCGATTATTTGACAAAACCAAATAAGGCAATCGCCCGCCGCGCCTACCAGATAATACTGATTTACTGCCAGCTATTACTGAGATCGTATCTGGTGACCCTGTTTCATTTTTCCTATTTTTTGCAATGTCGAAATCGGATTTTACACAGAACACTTTGTGATGACGCCGACACCAAACGGCCAAGAAATTTCGCACGATTGCGATCGCTCTCGGCCCCTTTATGAGAGCACCCCCCTGGGGGCTCTGGCTTGCCCCACCTCGCCGGAGCCCTTTTTTCTTTGGGAGCAATTCAAGAGACCGTTCGTAGGCGCCGACGGCCCGGCCTTCCGTGGCACTTATCGGTGGGTGAAGCGGACCTACGGCTCCGCTTGCGACCCGTAAGAGGCATCGTTCGCTATGGGCCTAACGCCTTCCGTCAAGTTCCGCCGGCAGCTAACGCTTCGATTCTGCCGGCCGGTGCTCAGTCTGGGCCGGACTTCGATTGCGCCGGGATGGCAATATTGAACCGCGCACCGTTTTTGCCGTCCGAGGACGCAGAAATTGTGCCCCCATGACGTTCCACAATCAGGCGGCACATGGCCAATCCGAGCCCCATTCCGTGGGCCTTCGTCGTGAAAAACGCATTGAATGCCTGGTCCAACTGAGCTGGATGAATTCCTGGTCCCGTGTCTTCAACTGCAATTCCGACGCCGTCCTCCCCATCACGCTCCGTTCGCAAGTGCAGCTTCCGCGGCCGGTTCTCCGTCGCCTTCATGGCTTCGAGCGCGTTGCGCACAAGATTAGAGATGACCTGCTGCAACTGATTGGCGTTGCCGTGGATAGGCGGCAGGTTCGATGCAAGATCGAGCCGCACACCAATGTCAGCCGGAGCAAAGTCTTCTCTGAAGGTATCCATTACGCGTCGGACGACCTCGTTCACATCGACAGCACTGACTGTCTCGTTGCCAGTTCGAAAGAAGGCGCGGATGCCCTCCAATACTTCGTCTAATCGGTCCACTTGATCCTGGATCAAATTAAGAGCTGCTTTGCCTCTTTCTTCATTTGGCGGCACGCTTGCAAAAAATCGCATTGCGGCAACACTGGTCATGGCAATCCCGGCCAGGGGCTGCCTTAGTTCATGGGCGATCCACGCGACGGCAGCTTCGACGTTCAAGAGTTTGCTGTCCCTTTCGTGCTCCAGCAGCATGTAGGAATTGACAAGACGTGCCGTGCTCGCCCTGCGTTCGGCGAACAGAGCCGTCAGGACGTATGTGCCGATGGTCACTACGAGGATAATCGCCTGCGCCTGGTGGAGGCCATCCGTGAGCGAAAGGCTTGCCTCACCGAAATGGCCAACGCCAAAGATGGTCGTCCAAACCACCGTGATTGATACAATGAAGGCACCGGCTGCCCCGAACCCCGGTGGACAGCGGGCAGCAAGCCATAACAACGTCGGAAACAATAATGCTACAGGGATGGTGGTTTTCCACGCCTCATCCGGCAAAGAGAGGACGATTGCCGTCATCCCGCCGAGGACGGCGAGCGCGAGCGTGCCTTCGAGAGACTCTCTCGGGTTCGGCGGGTTGCGAGTAGCGATGCCGATCCTGATCACCAATGGCGCCACGACGATGATGCCGAGGAAGTCGGAAGCAAACCAATGCCACCAAGTGAGCAGCATCGACACATCCGGGCTGTGGAACAGAGTGTAGCCAATCGTCCCGATCACCCCCGAGGCTGTGGTCGCAATGACGGCGGCTGCGAGCAGACCCAACACCTGGGGTAGCCGGTCGAAAGCAAAATTGTTTCGAAAGTAGTGCTGAACCAGGCCAGCTGTGATCAGCGCTTCGGCGGCATTGGCCAGGGCGAACGTGGCAGCCGCCCAAATGTTGCGATCGGCAATGAGATTTGCTGCAACGGTAGCAGCGATGACTCCGGCCGCAACGGACCATCTCGCTCGCGGCCCGAGAGCAATCAACATGCCCGATGAGATGCCGGCTGCCGGCCAAAAAGCCGCTACACCGCCAGGTTCACGAATAAACTCGAGGCTGAAATGCGCCGTCAGAAAATAGGCTGCTCCGACCAGGACGGCGAGGCCAAGCCCGCGGCCAAGGCTCAAAAGGAGGACTCTCTGGCGCCTGACCACAGCGCTTTGCACTGAATCGCCGAACTCGCGGGCGTCGTGAGTCCGCAGCTCTTGAGAGCGATCACTCCCATCGGTCCCGTGCACCAACACCCCAAAGTTCAAGTTCGCGAGAGCATCCTAACATATAAATACCTTCCCGTGATGACGTGTTATTGTTGGGTTTTGTTGTCGCAACTATACCTTGGTATATTTGCCTATGTTTTGGTGTATCGGAGACGGTAGCTCGGCTCTGCTGAAATTTTCGTGGATTTTCGTTATCCAGACGGTCCCGATAATCGGTGGTTGGGGGTCGCAATGCTTCAGAATCTCAGTGAAAACATTCGGCTTTGCTACCGTGAGGCCGAAGATTGTGCTCGGAAGGCCGAGACCGCTCAAAATGAAACGTTACGCGCCGATTATCTTCACTCTGAACAGAGTTGGCTGGCATTAGCCCGCAGCTATGAGCATCACCAACGCCTCACGCTCTTCGTCAATGAGAACAGAAGCAAGCGTAAGGGTCATAGAGAGCAAGTCGTTGACCGTGTCGACGCCGATGGGCTGACGACCCCAACGGCATGGGTTAAGCCGCCGCCAGGGCCTGGCAAAGCCGAGCGCCTTGAAAATAAGCTGATCGCAATCGTCGATGACGACAAATACGCACGTTCGGGTCTGAGCGTCCTGATCGAGTCACTGGGATACCGGCCCGCCACATTCGCTTCGGCCGAAGATTTTCTTGCGGCAAGCATGAGAGAAGATACAGCATGTTTAATCCTGGACGTTCATATGCCCGGCATGAGCGGTCCAGACCTGCAGGCGCATTTGATTGCCGAGGGGCGATGCCCGCCAACGGTATTTATTACGGGTCAATTCGAGGAACATGTGCGAAGGCGCGTGATCAAAGCCGGAGCCATCAGCTATTTGACCAAACTAGGCAGTGCAGACGCGATTGCTGACAGCATTGGAAAGGCATTCGCCAAAACCTCTATCGATGAACAGGACATTTTTTGGTTTTCTGAGCAGCTTAAAACCGAAGATGATCCAGCAAGACGAAAGCTGCTCGGTGAACTCTTGCTCGGCCAGGAAAACAGGTTTGCCGCGACGGCCGAACGGCTCGAAAAAACAGAGAAGTATATCGCCGACTGCAAAGCACACATTGTGCGGCAACGCAGCTTGATCAACCAGCTGAACCTCGCTGGTGACGACATTGGACCCTCCGAACGATTGCTCCGAAACCTGACCGAGCTTCACGACCAATTCGTCAGCTACCAGCAAGTTCTCGCTGTCTCCCTCGACAGACGTGCATGTTTCTAAGCCGCGGCTCAGGCGCTTGGCGTCACCGTGTCCGCCGCCGGCAACGAGGACCGATCTGGAGCAATGTGGATGCGTGGCAACGCGCTTTCGTTACGTCGCGTCCTTCGATTTGCGCTCCAGAGGGGTTCCAGGGCGAACGGGCCATCAAACCGGCCGGATATTGTGGTTCAGCCGAAACCTGTTTTCCGGATCCCACCGTCGCTTCACTTCGCCAAGGCGGCGGTAGTTTGGGCCGTAGATCGCCTCAATGCGCTCTGGTTCATCCGCCGGAACGAAGTTGACGTAGCCGGCCCCGGTAGCGAATGGAGCTGTCGCCTTGAACAGGTCGCGCGCCCAGGCAATACAGGGTTGATCTTGCGCCGGCTCACGCCAGCGGGTGTGCACGTTCATGATGAAATGCGCGTTGCGGTGAGGATAGGCCGTCGCGCGAGGTGGAACACGACTCATGGCACCGCCGACCTGCGCAATGAAGACCTCGCATTCAGGGCCGGGCAGGCGGGGGATGGCTCGAGTGATGACGTCAATAGCTCCATCGGACAGCTCGGTGAAGTCGTGCGTCTTCCAGTAATTGCGCGCGCCTGGCGTGAGTAACGGATCAAAGGCGGCCTGCCATCCGACAAATGGGTGCGGCCCCATCACGTCGGCAATCGGTTTGCCGAGCTGCCGCAGCCGTGCCGCTGCCTTTTCGCCCTCGGCGATCGATCCTGCATAACACGCGGCAAACACCAGCACCTCGCGCCCGTGCCATTCGGCCGGGATGAACGGCAGCGGCGGCGCCTTGCGCATCACCGCCCAGATCGTGAGTTCGTCGGGGCCTTCGATTGCAATCTGCCTATATTCGCGCAGCAATTCACCTGCCTGAGCGAACGGATGTACGATGAGACCGGAGAAAACCTCGGGTCCGACTGGGTGAAGCTGGAATTCGAATCTGGCGACGACACCGAAATTTCCGCCGCCGCCGCGAATGCCCCAGAACAGGTCCGAATTCTCGGTCGCGCTTGCGCGCACCAGCTCGCCTTCGGCCGTTACCACGTCCGCTGCGATCAGGTTGTCGATCGTCATTCCGAACGGACGCGTCAGCCATCCAAACCCGCCTCCGAGCGTCAGGCCGGCGATACCAGTCGTCGAGTTGATACCAGTGGGCACGGCGAGGCCAAATGCCTGGGTTGCCTTGTCAACGTCGCCTAACGTGGCGCCCGGAGCGACAAAAGCCCGGCGCGCCCCCTCGTCGATGCGCACCGTTCTCATCGGTGACAAATCGATCAGCAGCCCGCCGTCGCCGACCGCGCTGCCGGCAATGTTGTGCCCGCCTGCCCGTACGGCAATACCGAGGTTGTGTTCGACGGCGAAGCGAACGGCCTGAGTGATGTCGTCAGTTTGCGCGCAGCGCACCACAATGTCCGGCAAACGGTCGACCATGGCATTCCAGATCGACCGCGCCTCGTCGTAACCAGAGTCGCCTTGCAAGCAGACTTGGCCGTGCAGCTTCTGTCGGAGTGCGACCACATCGGGCGATGAGGCGCGTTGGGCCGTCATGATGTTCGCTTGGGTACTTGTCATGGTCTTCTCCCGCTTCGCTGTGGTTGCAGCGTTGTGCTTGCTCCGATTGAATCGTCTGCAGCGACGCTCTTGTCCTCGCCACAGCGAACTCTGGTCCTGTGCGAAAAGTGCGGCGATGCGTGCCGCGGAAATTGAAGGAAAAAGTCGCTGGCGATCGATGAAATTATCGCCGTGTTTGACTCGCGCCGGGAGCCATCTGCAATGGCAATCATTGCGCCTGTCGCTAAAGGCGCCGGTATTACGTCTTCATCGCGCCGATGGCTCAAATGAGCGGAGTACGCCGCTTCCCTCAGGCATACATTGTACTCATACACTGTGATACCCTTGCGTTTGCGCACTGGCGCGCCAGCAGGGCTCGGACAAGCTCGTCGGGAAGCGTCTGTGGACCCGTAGCGGCTAAATCCCTGCGCCTACTGGTGCGGGAACGCTGATCCGACATCGCGAGGTTGGCCGATAGTTCGGGGTCCTCGCCAGAGGGGCCCGGATACTTTTGTTGCAAATTATTGTGGTGGGATCCTTGTCGAAATAAAGGCGCCCTGACGACACCTTGGGTTATCATCAGTGTCTGCTAAGGCGTATGCACTTTGGCAATTATTTGTTGACTTTTGGCTTACGCTCGCGCCGGAGGCGGATGTCTTGCACAAGGAATGCCTGCGGAAAATGAGAAGGCGAACAGAGCGCGCTTCGGGAGGCGAGCGCGCGTTTTAATGCGATCGCCGCAATGCATCGTTGGCTGATCTGCATGTCACTCCCGTATAAAGCTCCCGAACAAGCAGCCGCCAATTTGTGTTTCGGTGTTCGAATTGATTCGGGCCCTTGGTCTGCCGGTTTACCGAAGACGTCGAAATAAATGCTAAGTAGGAATTCCCCGCGAAGCACAGGCTTTTGCCTGGACGCATCTCGGCCGACGTCGTCTTTGGCGCTAAGCGGACATTGCCGGCCGGGGTCGGCGAGACGCGCGCAGAACGCAACAGTCTGCATCACTGCTGGCGGCCAGTGGAATACAAGTATATTGGCTTTCGACTCGCATCGCAGCCGGCGTTGCGAGAACGACCATTTGCCGACACTCGCCGCGTCCTCGATCATCCCTGCTGGCATGCCGCTCCCAGACGCCGATCCGCTGTTCTACCTGCTCGCCGTCGTTGCCGTGATCCTGCTCGGCCTCTCGAAGGGCGGGTTCTTCGGCTTGGGCGTCATGGCGATTCCGCTGATGTCGCTCTACGTTCCGCCGCTGCAGGCCGCGGCCATCCTGGTGCCGACGTTGCTGGCCCAGGACGCCCTCACGGTCTGGTCGTATCGCCATGATTGGAGCGCGTGGGACCTCGCCATCATGATACCGAGCATGGCGGTCGGGGTCGCCGTTGGGACAGTGTTCGCGGCCACCATGTCGCCGGCGCAGGTGCGCCTTGCCGTCGGTATCATCGCGGTGGCGTTCGTGCTGTGGCAGTGGCTGGGCCGGCGCTTCAAGCCGCTTGCCGCGCGCGCCAACGCCGTCACGGCCGTGCTGTTCGGCGCGCTCGGCGGGTTCACGACCTTGGTGGCGAATGCCGGAGGGCCGGCCTGGCAGATGCATCTCTTGCCGCGGCGGCTCGATAAGCTTAGCTACGCGGGCACGCTGACGATCCTTTTTGCCGCGAGCGACATCATCAAGCTGCCCGCCTATGGCGCGCTCGGCCAATTGACCATTGCCAATCTGACCGTCGGCGCGGCATTGCTGCCGGTGGCGATCGTCGCCAACTGGGCCGGCCTGTGGCTGGTGCGCCGCACGCCGACCGCACTATTCTTCCGGATCGCCTATGTGCTGATGTTCGTGATCGGCATCGAACTCATTCGCGGCGCTCTGACCGAGCTCGTGGCCAAGTGAGGCGTTGCGTTCGCGCCGCCGCTACGCATTTTTGAGCAACGCCTTCTTAAGTCCTGCCGTCGGCTTGAGAAAGAACACCAGCATGGTGCAGCCGTTGGGCGCGGTCGGAGTGGCCAAGGATTTCCGGTCTTGCACCAGACTTTCGGACGCGCCAGAACGCCGGCATGAAGTTTCTGCGCACCGGCCGCTATTTGCGGCTGGCCAGAGTGACATCGGCGCGCTGGCAGCGCCGCAGCATTTTCCTGCTCGGCGGCATCACGGTCGGCGCGGCCGCGGTTGCGCTCGCCTTGCTCGCCGATCGGGCGCAGGCTGCCTTCGCGCTGCTCCTGGCCAAAGCCAATTACGCCAGCCTGATCGTCACGCCGGCCGGCTTCATGCTGTCGGTATTCCTCACCAATCGCTACTTCCGCAATTCGCAGGGCAGCGGCATCCCGCAAGCGATCGCTGCACGTAAGCTCACCGACCAGCGCGCCCGCGGACGGCTGGTTTCGATCCGCATTGCCATCGGCAAGGTTCTCTTGACCCTGCTCGGCCTGCTGTGCGGCGCCTCGGTCGGCCGCGAAGGGCCGACGGTGCAAGTGGGCGCCGCGATCATGTTCGCGATCGGGCGCCTGTCGCCGCGCCGCCAGCCCGGCCTGATCCTGGCTGGTGCTGCGGCCGGCGTTGCTGCGGCGTTCAATACGCCGCTTGCCGGCATCGTGTTCGGGATCGAGGAGATGAGCCGCGCCTTTGAGGTCCGCACCAGCGGGCTGATCATCGCGGCGGTGGTGGTGGCGGGGCTGACCTCACTCGCGCTGGTCGGCAACTACACCTATTTCGGCACCAACGGCTCCATGCTGGACTTCGGTCCGGACTGGCTCGCGGTGCCGCTCTGCGGCGCCGCGGGCGGATTGCTCGGGGGCACATTCAGCCGCATCGTCATCGCCATGGCGCGCGGCCTTCCCCATGCGTTTGGACGCGCGATCAAAAGCCATCCGCTGCCTTTTGCTTGCGTTTGCGGCCTCGCCGTCGCGCTATGCGGCCTCGCCTCCGGCGACACGATCTTCGGCACCGGCTACGCGCAGGTGAAGGCGATGCTCGACAGCGGCACGCCGGTTCCGTGGAATTTCGGCATCCTCAAATTCGCCGCCACGGTGCTGTCGACCATCAGCGGCATTCCGGGCGGCATCTTCTCGCCGTCGCTCGCCGTCGGCGCCGGCTTGGGCGCCGACGTGGCGCATGTGTTTCCGGCCGCGCCGCTTGGGGCCATCGTCCTCCTCGGGATGGTGTCCTACTTCGCGGGCGTGGTGCAGGCGCCGATCACCGCCTTTGTGATCGTCACCGAGATGACGGAGAACCACAACATGGTGCTGCCCCTGATGGTGGCCTCGCTCATCGCCTACGCGAGTTCGCGCCTCGTTTGCCACGAGGGCATCTATCACGCACTGGCCAAGGGCTTCCTGCGGCAGGAAACGCCGTTGTCCGACTCAGAGGCGCATCCGGCTTCGTAGTTCGGGCCAAAGGTCGGTATTTGGCCCCAACGGATATCGGGCCACGGGCCATTCCGCCCGTGCCGTCCCTATGCAGTCCTGAGCAGCGCCTTCTTAAGTCCCGCCGTCGGCTTGAGAAAGAACACCAGCATGGTGCAGCCGTTGGGCGCCGTCGGCGCGTGACGGCTGCCTTTGGCGCGGATGACGAAATTACCCGCTTTGCATTCGCCTTCGTCATCGACCAGCGAGCCCTCGAGCACGTAGGTCTGCTCCAGGTCCTCGTGCACGTGGGCGGGAATCCCCGAGCCGGGCGCGAGCTTTGCGAGAATCGTCAGCATGCCGGTCTGCGGATCGTGGTAGATCACCTTCATCTTGTTGCCCGGCGAGGTCTCGATCCAGGGCACCTGTTCGGTGTCGATGAAGCGCGAGGCGAGGGCGCTGAGAGTTGCTGCATCAGCCATGTATCTTCTCCTCGGTGTATCTTCTTCCCAGTCCAGTGGCTCGCCCAGGCGGTAGATCAGGACGCCCAGGCCGGCGTCTCCGCGCGATGCTGCGCCGCCATTGCATCCCAGCGCGCCATGTCGGCGGCGACCAGCGTGCTTTGCGACGCCGGCATGCGCGGCCACTCCGGCACGTTGAGCCATAGCCGGTAGAGATGCCGCCGCCGTGCCTTCGCTTCATGGTCCTCAAAGTGGGCTCGGCCGTGCAGGATCGTGCGGTTGTTGATGAACTGGAAGTCGCCCGGCATCAGCATCATCTTGAGCATGACGTCGGGATGGTTGGAGATGCCCACGAAGGCGCCCAGCGCGGCTTCCTGTTTTGGGCTGATGGTCGTGTCGCCGCACTCTGCGGCGCGGCGCAGATAGCCATGCTGGAAGTCGCAGTTGAGCCAGCCGTTTTCGTAAGCGAAGCTCGGGACGTTACCGATCATCGCCGACCGGCCCATGCGCTTGGCGTCGGAGTCGGGCCGGCGCAGGACAAAACCCTTGTAGAATTCTTCGAGCAGATCGGGGCACCAGTCCAGCATCATGTTGTGGACCGTGTGGGCGCTGGCGATCAGGCTTTCACCACCCGATGCCGCCATCTTCAGGCTGAGCATGGCGACAATGCCGAGTTCGCCGCTCGGGTCGGTGTGCGCGGTCTGGAAGCCGCCTGACTGATAGCCGCGCCGCTGATTGCGGTCGACCAGAATATCGCTGATGTCGCGAATATCGCCGAGGCGGTCGCCGAACGCGCTTTGCGTGAGCTCATGGCCGAAATGGGCGCCGAAGCCACGGAAGATCAGGCCAAGCTCGTTGTCGGAATAGCGGTCCCGGTCCAGACCGCGGAACACAAAGAAGCCGCGGCCGGTGGCGATCTCCTGTCGCATCCGCGCCACGTCGTCCGCCATCGTCGCGAGCGGGAATTCGTCCCGCGTCACCGGTCGCTCATAAGCGTTGCGGCCGCGGAGACGTTTCACCGCGGCGTCGATCTCCTCGATTGTCTTTGGCGACAACCGGACGATCCAGTCGTCGGTCGAAACGAGGTCCTTGCCAAGCCAGACGGACCTCCCGCTCGGACGATGCGGCGGTTGGAATGTCATCGGCATCTCCTGCGATCGCGTCAGCGCAGCCTCCGACCCAAGACGGGCCGACCCAAGACGGGCTGACCTAAGACTACCATAATTGGTATGGCCTCGGCGTCCCCGTCGCCCTACGCTTGGACCGCGCATGACGGAGGTGCCCATGGTCCGATGGTTTGTCGCCTTTGCCCTCATCCTGTCGATGATCCAGGCGTCAGATTCCGGCAAGGCGTTCGCGCAGGAGAGGTACCCGACCCGGCCCGTCAAATTTCTCGTGCCGTATCCCGTCGGGGGCACCAACGACGTGGTTGCCCGGATCGTCGGCGAGAAGTTGCAGACGAAGTGGGGCCAGCCGGTCATCATCGAAAATCGCAGCGGCGCCGGCGGCAACACCGGAGCCGCGGTGGTGGCGCAGGCGGCGCCCGATGGCTACACGCTGCTGGTCTCGTCGACGCCGCCGCTCGCCACCAATCAGAGCCTTTACAAGGAGCTACCCTTCCGGCCGGAAGAATTCGTGCCGATCACAAATTTCGGATCGGTGCCCAATCTCGCGATGGTGCGCGAAGGGCTGCCGGTAAAATCCTTGGGCGAGCTGATTGCGTATGCGAAGGCCAATCCTGACAAGCTCGTGTATGGCAGCCAAGGGGTCGGCAACACGCCGCATCTGACCGCCAACATGTTCATGAACATGACGGGCACCAGCATGATGCATGTCCCGTATCGCGGCGAGGCGCTGGTCTACACTGACATGCTGGGGCAGCGCGTCGACGTCTTCTTCGGCAACATGTCGGGGGCGTTCACTTTCTATCGCCAGGGCATGCTCAAGGTCCTGGCGGTGCTCGACAAGACGCGCGCCGCGGCGATGCCGGACGTGCCGACCAGTGCCGAGGTCGGGCTCCCCGATCTTCTCTCAGGCGTCTGGTACGCGATGGTCGCGCCGCCCAAGCTCAAGCCCGCGCTGCAGGACCAGATCGCCAAGGACGTCATCGAGGTGCTCAAGATGCCCGACGTGCAGCAGCGCTTCCGCGCGCTCAATGTCGAGCCGGACGGCAGATCGCCGGCCGAAACGGCCGCCTTCATTCGTGACGAAGCCCGGCGCTGGGGCGAGGTGATCCGCGCCAACCACATCATGGCGGAGTAAGCGATAGCGAATTTTCCATCACTCCGCCTTGATGCCCGCCCCGCGGATCACCTTGGCCCACCTGTCCGTATATTCGGGAACGAACTTGGCAAACTCGGCGGTCGAACTTGGGAAGGGCGCAAGCCCCAAATCGGCAAGCCGGGCTGTGAACGTAGCGTCGGCCAGGCTGGCGTTCACTTCTTTGTTGAGAATTTCGATGATCTCGGGCGGCGTGTTCTTCGGCGCACCGATTCCATTCCAACTGATTGCTTCGTAGCCCGGCACAAAGTCGGCAATGGGCGGGACATCGGGCAATACTTGGAAACGGGTGGTGCTGGTGACGCCCAGTGCGCGCAATTTGCCCGCTCTGACATGTCCAATCGACGAACTCACGACGTCGAACATGACCTGCATGCGCCCGGCAATGAGGTCCGGCAACGCGGGAGCCGAACCGCGGTAGTTCACGGTGGTGAGATCAACGTTCGCCATGGCCTTAAACAGCTCGCCCCAAAGTCCGGGCGCGCTTCCTGGTCCAGCGGAAGCCATGTTGATCTTGCCGGGATTGGCCTTGGCGTAGGTGATGAACTCAGGAACCGTTCGCGCCGGGACCGAGGGATTGACTTCCATAATGCCGGCAACACGCGCGAAGCTCGCGACCGGCGCGATATCCCGAATGAAATCGAAACTAAGGTTGTCGTAGAGTGCGGTGTTCCAGGAGTTCGCTCCGGCACTGATTAGGAGCGTATAGCCATCAGGCCGCGCTCGCACCACGGTCTCAGCGGCCAGATTGCTGCTGGCGCCCGGCCGGTTTTCAATAATGAATGATTGGCCAAGCCGATCGGACAACGATTGGGCTATCAGCCGCGCAGCGGTGTCGAGCGGCCCTCCGGCTGCAAAACCCACAAGTAAGTGCACCGGCCGGGTAGGATAGGGTTGCGCCAAGGCGCCGGTCGATACCGCCGGCAGCGCGACAGCGCCCGCGGCTAAACGTAAAAATTTGCGACGAGGGATGCTGTTTGTGGCGTGCCCGCGGTCGCTCATTGCGCTCTCCCGGTTATCGAACCCTGGGTGTCGATACTCATTCGCACGTAGTATGCAGAGGAGCTGGAGCGCTTCATGATGCATGCGTCCCGCCATTTGCCGAAATTTCGTCCGGGACTTGCGTCATTGAAGGCCGGCTTGGGACAGATGTCCCTGGGGGCCGGGCGCCTATTGGTTAATAGCCCTGCCGGTGCATTCCTCGCCTCGCGCAGAGACAGTTGCGGATTCTAAGATTCTTCGGTCCTCCCGCTTGCTTCAGTGTCGGCTCGCCGCGTCGGCCTCGTCTGTCATGGGTGAGCGCGATAAGATGCCGACCGGTCGACCTCGGACGTCCAAGCCTTTCCGCATGCAGTCTTACCGCCCGCAGTCTTACCGCACGCAGCAAATCCGTTTCTGCACCAGCCGCGACGGAACGCGTATTGCTTACGCCATCAGCGGGACTGGCCCGCCAATGGTGCGGGCGGCGCATTGGATCAATCATTTAAAGCTCGATTGGGACAGCCCGTTTTGGCGTCCCATGCTATCGGCGCTCACGCGCCATCACACCTTGATCCGTTATGATTTGCGTGGTGCCGGACTGTCCGATCGGGACGGTGTTGACATTTCTCTGGAGAAGCATGTCGAGGATTTAGAGGCGGTTGTTGAGGCCGCCGGCGTCGATCATTTCCCGCTATTTGCAGTGACAGGGGGCACGCACATTGCAATGAGGTATGCGGTGCGTCACCCTGGCCGGGTGAGCCATCTCATTCTCTACGCGTCCGCTTCGCGCGGGCGTCTGGCGCGCGCCGCGGGGCGTGACAGTGAAGAGGCGGACGCGCAGCTCAAGCTGATCGAATTTGGCTGGAGCAGCGAAAATCCGGCGTTCCGACAGTTACATACGACGCAATTCATGCCGGAGGCCACACCTGAGCAGTCTCAGGCTTTTACTGAATTGATGCGCCACACGACCTCGCCGACGACCGCCGCCGCTCTGCTGCGCGCATTCTGGTCAGTGGATAATCGTGAGATTGCGCCCCGAATCCAATGCCCGACACTGGTGCTTCATCCTCGCTCGGACCCGAGGATACCGTTCGAACAGGGCCGTTTACTCGCGGGCCTCATTCCAAGAGCGCGCTTCGCGCCGTTGGAGAGCGGCAACCATCTGCTCCTGGAGAACGAACCGGCATGGCGGCAGTTCATAGACGAAATAGACGACTTCTTGCCGCCTCCGCCTCGGCAATCTTCAGGCACAGCCGATCCGGCGTTCGATGGCCTCACCGGCCGCGAGCATGACGTGCTGGAACTGGTCGCGCAGGGTCTTGATAATGACTCCATTGGATCCCTGCTCGGCACCAGTGCGAAAACCGTGCGCAATCAAGTCTCCACCATATTCTCGAAGCTCGGCGTAAACAGCCGCGCGCAGGCAATTGTCCGCGCTCGCGAGGCCGGCTTTGGGCGCAAGATGGTCCGCTGACTTTTCTGTCAGTGAAGTGGCGCTGAAGCGATCGGCTAAATTTGGATGTGGCTTATTCCGCCGCCGCCTTCGTGTGCCCGAGCCGGCGGTTGAGGGTGTCGAGGAGCGCCTCGGCGGCCTCGGCGATCACGGTGCCGGGCGGGAAGATGGCTTCGGCGCCGGCGCTCTCGAGCGCTTCGTAGTCCTGTGGCGGCACCACGCCGCCGACGACAATCATAATGTCGGGGCGGCCGAGGCGGTCGAGCTCGGCTTTCAGTTCCGGCACCGAGGTCAGGTGCGCGGCGGCGAGCGAGGAGACGCCGACGATGTGGACGTCGTTCTCGACTGCCTGGCGCGCGGCTTCCTGGGACGTGGCGAAGAGCGGGCCGATGTCGACGTCGAAGCCGAGATCGGCGAACGCGGTGGCGATGACCTTCTGGCCGCGGTCGTGGCCGTCCTGGCCGATCTTGGCGACCAGGATGCGCGGCCGGCGCCCCTCGTTGTCCTCGAACTCGGCGACGCGCTTTTGTACCCGCTCGACCGCATCCGCCATGCCGACCTCCCGCCGGTACACGCCCGATATCGCCTTGATCTCGGCGCGGTGGCGGCCGAACACCTGCTCCAGCGCCGCCGAGATTTCGCCGACCGTGGCCTTGGCGCGTGCCGCATCGATGGCGAGCGCCAACAGATTGCCGTTGCCGCCGGCGGCGGTCCGCGTGAGCGCCGCCAGCGCCTCGCCGACGGCTTTGGAATCGCGCTCGCGTTTCAGCCGCGCCAGCTTGTCGAGCTGCAATTGGCGCACCGCGCTGTTGTCGACTTTGAGCACATCGATCGGCGCTTCGTCCGTGGTGCGATACTTGTTAACGCCGATCACCGCCTGCGCGCCGGCATCGATGCGGGCCTGGGTGCGGGCGGCGGCCTCCTCGATGCGCAGCTTCGGCAGGCCGGCCTCGATGGCGCGCGCCATGCCGCCGAGCTCTTCGACTTCGCTGATGTGGCCGAAGGCGCGCGCGGCGAGATCGTTGGTCAGGCGCTCGACATAGAACGAGCCGCCCCACGGATCGATGGTGCGCGTCAGCCCGCTCTCTCGCGCGAGCACGATCTGGGTGTTGCGGGCGATGCGGGCGGAGAAATCCGTGGGCAGCGCCAGCGCCTCGTCGAGCGCGTTGGTATGCAGCGATTGCGTGCCGCCCGCGGTGGCCGCCATGGCCTCGATGCAGGTCCGCGTCACGTTGTTGAACACGTCCTGGGCGGCGAGCGACCAGCCCGACGTCTGGCAATGGGTGCGCAGCGACAGCGAGCGCGGATCGCGCGGCTCGAAGTCGCGCATCAGCCTAGCCCACAGCGCGCGGGCGGCGCGCAGCTTCGCCACCTCCATGAAAAAATTCATGCCGATGCCGAAGAAGAACGAGA
>Ga0070741_10010614_pt1 | contig 17322 bp, 15 predicted proteins | sample Coa_R1_4_FD_66440 | JGI IMG/M metagenome (GOLD analysis project Ga0070741, IMG submission 66440) | Surface soil microbial communities from Centralia Pennsylvania, which are recovering from an underground coalmine fire - Coalmine... | ecosystem: Environmental > Terrestrial > Soil > Unclassified ...
CCGCTCTTGCCGACGTGGCAGTCGACCATGCATTTGTATCCGGTAAATGGGAAAGTGAATCGCGTAGGCGAAGGTGAGACGGCTTTCAGTCATCGGGATTCCGTATGGAGCGAGGTTATAGTGGGCGTGGATCCCGATCCAACAAACGCCGGAAAGATTACTGAGTGGGCCAGGAATTACTATAACGCCTTACATCCGTTTGGCGCCGGCGGTGCCTATCTCAATTTCATGATGGAAGAAGGCGAGGATCGGATTCGAGCAACGTACCGAGGAAACTATGATCGGCTGGCCAAGATCAAAGCGAAGTACGATCCGGACAACTTTTTCCGCGTAAATCAAAACATCCGCCCGGCCGCTGCGTAGGAACCTTGCTTAACGTCCAAGGCTGGCGTGATTTGGCTTTGACATTCGAGCCATGTGCCGTGACAGACGCTCGCTTGCCGCCTTGCGCAAATTAATTACCTTTTGGCGCTCTGTCCCGAGCATGTGCGCTATCACGGCGTCTGGCAGCGGCAGATGTTGACAAAGCAAGGCAAACTTGTCGTCGTTGCGATGGCATTCTTCGGCTTGACGCCACGTCTTGTCACTCAAATCGATCGCCTGCCACGCACGCGCGAATTGCTCGTCGGTAATCTGCAGGGCTGCGCCGATCTGATTGAGGCTGGTGACACCATGAATCCAAAATAGTTCCAATTGACCATCTGCTGCCGTGAAATTCAACAGATAGGCGAGACGTTGAGAGCGGGGTAGCTGCTGGATCTCGTTCCACAGACTACACAAGAATTCTTTCCATTCGGCGTGTTCATCAGGATGCCGCTCGCGGTCAGGCAACCATTCGCTAAGCGGCCTCTGCGGCCGCTGGCCATCGGTCAGCGGATTCAGTTCCTTGATCCGCTTTAAGCCACAAACGATTCTCGTCAAGTCTTTAAACCTGACCGGATGACCCAGCCATTCGAAGAGCAATCGCAATAGCTCCAAATGGCTGATGCTCGACCCTTCGCAGGCTAATGGCACTACGTCTTGAAATGAACGCGGCTCTTGGAGCAAACGGGTCAGCCGCGCACTGTGAACATGGCCGAAGCACCGATCACGCCACAACGCGAATCCACAAAGTTTGTTGCCGCCGCTCTCCCAGAACGCGAAAGACAGTTCACGTTTGAGAGCATGCCTAAGAGAGTTCACAAGGCTTCGGCGCTTAGGGTGTTCTTCGCGCACTTGTCCTTTGACTACGCGTGAAGCGATTACCTTTACGTAGTGAGGATAGTCGCCGATCATGCGGGTGTTGTGATGAGCACGAAGTTTTCGCAATCGCTTCACAAGCCGATGTGCGGCCTCTTGAAACGCATCTTCCGGAGTACGGCTCGCTCGCGTGATCATTGCGATGCCGGGCGTTGCGTGCTCAATCAGCGCCTCCAGATGTCGCGCGGCTTCCCGTTCATCGTTCGTGTAGAGAAATGGCAGCAGTATCGAATCGATATGCGCCGTCGACTCAAGGCTCACGTTGCATGCTCCGCAGGATCTTCCTCGCCTAAGCCTGCGAGAAATCCTGCGGGCAATGTACGTTCAGGAATTAAGAATTGTGAATGCGATCCCGGGTAGCTGAAAGAGCGTTGTCAAAATGTCCAGGAGACGCCGATCAGCGGTACAACGGGGGCGGTTAATCCAGCGTCGTTGAGCCGGAAAATCAGGTTCCCGCTTACTAACAACGTACGACTGATATTAACTTTTGCGCCAACTGCGCCGCTAACCAAATTCAACCCACCCTTTTCAAGTGTGGTTTCAGGAAACGTTCTGCCAAGGGGGTCCGTGAAGCTCCCCGGAACCACTCGAGTCGCATTAAACAATCTCTGGCCGAGAAGATCCGCAGCTAACGTAATGTGCCGCGTTGCTGGTATGTCGAACCCTGCTGCATAGGTAACGGCATCGGGCAAGTTGCCTTTTTGTCCCGTGAGAACGTCGCCGGCAAGCACGCTTTTGCCGTTCCACTGGTATCCGACATTCACGTGCGGCGCGAATCGCCGGGCAGCATACGAAAAGGCCACGAAGGGATGCACTCCCAGCGCGCCGGAACCCAGAAAATTTAAGGCGTCTCCGGTGGGCGCCCGAACATCGCCTAAAAGTGAGATCGCCGCGCGCTCTCCGCGGAAAACCGCCCACTTCACTCGAAAACTGACATCGCCGATTCCAGTCGCGTTGTTGTTCATTGCGTACACGGCCTGCGTGCTGGTGTTCGGCGCGTTCGGATCGAAATAGTGAGCTTGGCCGAATCTGGGGTCCGGGGGAGCAACCCGCTGAATTGTGGCGTTGGACACGAGCCCAAAGTGGGCGTTTACTAACGGAATCGCCGCCGAAATATCGAGACGGTCCGTCAACCCGTAAGTTGCGACAGCGGTGAACTGATTTATCTTGAGATCGATATCGCTGCGAGTTGTAATTATGTCTTTCTCATAGGGTGCGCCGGTTTCCTGTTCGTGGTGCAATATACCGGGGAATGAGTTGAGGTCGACCCCGTCCACTTTGTCGAACGCGAAGTATTGATATGAGAATCCAATATATAGCTTACGTCGGCCGATGGTCTCGGCCCGTTCCGTAAGAATCGGGCCAAAACTTTCAGACGATCGCTGATAAACGCCAGCGGCCGAATTGAAATCGTACACGAACCCGGAACCGGGCGACGCAAATGGAAGAGTCGCTATTTGGGTACCGATTGCAGTATTCACAGGGGTGAATGATTGCTGAATAAAGTCTGATTCGAAATGCGCGGAGTGGAAATCGTTCGGAAGGATAATTCCGTTCGGCCCGAATAGATGCGGAATCATACGAGCGAGCTTTTCTCCGCCCTTCTGATCGAAAAAAACGACTTCTTGTGCGGGGAGCAGGCTTGCTCCCGCGCTGATCATCAGCGCAAATAGTGTGAGGGTTCTTTGCATGTTGGCTGTACTCCCGGAAAGCGCAACTTAGCGTTGCCAACAACAAAGGATGCTAATCGATAGCCGATATTACCCACCGCCCATTTTCTTTGTGCAAGTGAACTGTGCGAGTTTCTTCGACTGGCTTCTGACGGCCGAATTCAGTAATCTGATCCGTGACGCGACTGCAGCGTATGGTGGCGTTCTCATCTATAACTTCGGCGGCCGCGAGTGGGCGTAATTGCGATCGGATTTCTCCCTTGCCGCGAAAGGCGCGTGCAAGCGCAGTTTCCGGCAATCCAGGCCAGATAGTTTTCAAAAGATTGAGATTCTTTTGGTCAAATGCAGCGGCGTACACCGTAAGCACTCTTGAGATCTCCTCGCGATCAACAGTGAGCTGGTTGTCCGTTTTCTTTTTTGCGATGCCTGCCGCTTCTCTTTTCATGCGCTCGATTTCCAGGGTTGCCTGTTGTGCGAGCGGAGTAGCGCTGTGCTCCGCGGCAAAGCGCTCCAAGGCGGAGACATCTTTTCGATCCAACGCATTCCAATCGAGTTGGGCCAGCAGTTGGAGCGCTTCGGCGCGTCGAGCACTGTTCGGATATTTCTGTATGAAAGTCTGGATTGCGGCGCGATCGGTTCCTGATCTTGCCGCGGTCCAGTCGGTTGCCTCATTCTCTTCGCGATCCGGATGCGCGAGCGCGGGCGATGAGGACGGGGAGGCGGGCGGGGTGATTTGCGGCGCTACTTGTTGCGGACTTGGCTTCGCAGCTTGAGGAATTTGCTCTAAGCGCAGAGCCGTTTTATTAAGGTCTAGCGTTTCACCTGGCCTCAAGGTGCTTTGCGTCGACGAACCTGTAAATCCATCTTTCGCTAACCCGACAGTGTGAGTGCCTGGCGAGACGACAATTGAAAGAAGGCGACCGCCGTGTACTGTACCGGCTGGACTACCATCCACCAGCACAACCGCACCGTCCGGAGCGCCCGTAAGAACAAGGGTGGCGGGTTTGGGACCCAGGCTGAACGACGCGCGAAACTGCTCATTCGTCCGAATTTTGGCTCGTATGTGTTCAGGACTCGCCTTATATCCCTGTTTCTGAACTTCAATCGTGTAGTCGCGCGGTTGGAGCGGAATTGCCAAGTGCCCGCTTTGCATTTGCTTCGTTCGTCTGCCATCAATCAACACAAATGCTTCGTCCACGTTGGCTTGGATGATGAGAGTACCTTCCGGATTTGCGCTCGAGCTGGGTTGAACTGCATTTGCGCGAGCGCCGATCTTTGGAGGTGAGGCTGGAACCGGTGTGCGTAGGAGGTGCAGCGGTACGCTCCTTTCTTTGCCCATCGATACGTTTTTCCTAAGCGTCAGCATATATACGGTTGCCACTGTTGCGGCGATTAAAAGACAACCAAGAGCGACAAATGACTGCCTTCGAAAACACCATGAGCGCCAAAACGAACCCGCAAGGAGGTTCGCCGGCTGTCTTTCTAACGGCTCTTCGGCATTTGGCGAGCAGATGAGGGCGTCTTCTGTTACGGCAGGATTAGAGTCTGACGCTGCCTGGCGTGCGATTTCCGACGTCACTTCAGTTCTCGCCCGCACTTCTTCAAGCTGCGTTAACTCCTGTTGCGCGCGGGATAGTAGTGCGTCCAGCCCAGGTTCGCTGGAAAAATCAGAGCGCAAGCGTAATAGCAACTGAACTGCTTCTGCGAGCCGTCTATCGTCCACGAGTTTACGCGCGAATTCCAGCTCCGCATTGAATTGCCGCTGCCGATCGCGCTTGTCGATCTGGATTTTCGCCCTCTCGACCAGCTCTTTCGCCCCAGAGCTTTTTGGATTCAACGCGGCTGCTTCAGAAGCTTTGCGCATCGCTGCTTCAAAATTGCCAAATGCCAGATCCGCGCGCGCTTCTGTCAGTAGCTGGACGGACTTGCAGCTTTGATCATTCTTGAGTTGCGCTTCACTTGAACGCGCTTGAAGAATTTCGTCGTCCGGATCTAACCGGAGCGCGGCATTAAAGGTCTGGACGGCATCGGCATAGTTTCCTTCGGCCATCGACTGACTGCCTTTGGCGATCAGCGCTTCAATCCGCGGCCGTAGCAGTTGCCGCCGGAGTGTAGTTTGAACTTCGTCGCGCAATTTGCGCGCGGCTTGATTCGCGCTATCGAGGTCAATGGCTTCGTTGAGGAGAGAGAGCGCACGTTTGGCATTGCCGCCAACCGTAAGATGACGGGCTTCCTGAACCATGGCCGTTGCGCGTTCGCCACGCAGCTTCATGAGTACCGGCTCGATGTCCAATCGAAGATCGCGCAATGATTGATAGCGCAGCTCACGCTCTTTGTGCAAAGCGCGACGGATTACACCATCCAGCGTTTCCGGGCACTCAGGTACGAATTGATGAATTAGCTCCGGATCTTCACTCGTGATTTTGTAAAAAATTGTGCGGGGATCATCGGCCCGGAACGGATGACGTCCGGTCAACAGCTCATAGAAAGTAACACCATAAGCGAAGACATCGCACAGGAAATCGGTGTCGGAACCCATTACCTGTTCTGGCGCCATATAAAGGAGAGTTCCCAGTAAGTGTCCTTGCCTGGTTAGGCGAGCGGCGCCATCTTCGCGTATAAGCCGCGCGATGCCGAAGTCCATGATCTTTACCCGGCCATCGGGCAAAAGCCGGATGTTTGCCGGTTTGACATCGCGATGTACAACTCCATGACGATGCGCGCAATCCAAGCCGGCAGCGACCTGAGACATGATGCTGACTTTGTCGAGCAATGTCAGCGCTCTTCTGCTTGTGATTGTTTGCTGAAGATCCTCACCCTCCAGGTATTCCATCGCAATGAACGGGACGTCTTGTTCTTCGCCGAACTCATAAATGGTGACGATATTTTCGTGCCGGAGATTCCCGGCCGCCATTGCCTCATTGTGGAAACGGGTGAGTAGATCGGTGCCCGCTTCAGATGTGAGAATTTTGATGGCGACAAGTCTGGCGACAGTCGGGTCAAACGCTCGAAAGACTCTGCCGAATCCGCCGCGGCCCAGTTCGGCTTGAATCTCATACTTTCCGAAGCGTTTAAACGCAGGGTCTGGCATGTAGTGTGGTCGGCGAGAAGCGCCCCGCCGGATACACTGAGACCTTCCCCTCAAATAGAACTGCGGATTTGACGACGCAATTTGAACTTCATTTAGGCCTGCACATAAGAATTTCTGCGATTCATTCCGCGGTAACAGGCAAAACGGGACTCTGATTTCGCATGATCGGTTGAGAGTTCTTGAAAATTTTCGATGTTGATCACGAGCTACGGCGTAACCGATCCCGGCTGCATACGAAACGAGAACGAGGACTGCTTCGTTAGTTGTCCGGACAGGGGCTACTTCGCGGTGGTGGATGGAATGGGCGGACTCCGAAACGGCGCGATGGCCGCGGAACTGACGCTATCGACTATTCAGTGTTATCTTGAATCCTCAAGCGGGCGACCGGACGTAACGTGGCCATTTGGGTATAACATCAGCATTTCGTTGAATGCCAACCGACTGGCCACCGCTATGCGATTAGCAAACCGCCAGGTCTGGAAACGCGCAGATGAACGGCCGGATTTCGGAGGCATGGGTTCGACCGTTGCGGCCGTGCTGATCGAAGCGGATGAAGCAGCAGTCGCAAACATCGGCGATAGCCGGGTTTACCTGTTTCGTGCGGGAAAACTGACGCAGCTTACAACCGATGACACATGGCTGGCGGCGGTGCTCACGCCGGGCGCTCTGGATGCCGCATCGCGGGAGCGCCATCCTATGCGGAACGTCCTTACGCAAGCCATAGGATCCCAGAATGACGTTGACGCCCATACGACCGAGATCCTGCTGGAACCGGCGGATTTGTTGTTGCTTACTACCGATGGCCTTCATTCCGTTGTCGACGACGATGCTATCGGCGCCACGCTTAGACAGGCAGAAACTCCGGATATGCTGGCCAGCCGCCTTGTACAGAAAGCACGTGCCGCAGGTGGACCAGACAATATTTCCTGTGTGGTGGTCGGCGCGCACGCGTAATTAGTGAGCGGCAGGAATGGATGCAACTCAGGCTTACATTTAAGCACCTCAGAGGCGACAGAGCCAATGAAGAAGATAGTGTTGCGCTGCCACCGGAACGGGAGGTTCTCTTTGGCCGCGCTCCAGAGTGTCACGTGCGCTACAACGAAGCCGAAGAGCTAGTGAGCTTGCGACATTTGAAGATCGTCGCTACGGATGAATACGCCATCCGGTACATCGTCTTTGATTTGAGCAGCGCTAACGGCACTTTCGTGGATCACCGAAGGGTATTTGGGCCAGTGTTCATTTCGCCAGGCGCACATGTGCAGCTTGGCCCTGGCGGACCGGAATTTGAGTTTGGATTGTCCGTCGAGGAAAATAATGGCTCACAAAACAAAAATCAGAAAGCATTGTGGAAAACGTGGTTCGCCGGAGGCAAGCTTGTCATGTTCGCTTTCGGCGGCCTAGCACGATATTTCGCGTCCATCCGATTAGCCCGTCTTGTCCAGTCTTGTGTTGTTTAGGAACTCCGCGGATGGCTACTCCTGGGACCGCGCAACTAGGACGGTTGATTGTTTCGACTAGCGTCGCCACGGACAAGGGCTGTGTTCGGGAACTAAACGAGGATTGCTGCGGTGTTGTGCAGCCGGCTGAGGCGGCCATACTGGACCATAAAGGTGTTCTGATCGTCTTAGCCGACGGAATGGGAGGGTATCGAGCCGGCGAAATAGCCAGCCGCATTGCGGTCGAGTCGGTAGCTCGAGAGTATTACATCTCCGCGGACGAACCCAAGGAAGCCCTTACATCTGCCTTCCAGGACGCGAACAGTCAGATTCATAACCTCTCTTTGACTCATAGCGAATTGAACGGCATGGGCACTACATGCACAGCGCTTGTGATCCTTGGCCGTGTTGCCTATTCCGCTCATGCCGGTGATAGCCGCTTGTATCTGGTTCGATCCGGCTCCATTTACCAAATGACGGAGGATCATTCGGTGGTTAGCGCGCTCGTCAAACAGGGCGCCCTCACGTTCGAATCCGCGCGGAATCATCCCGCCCGCAATCTAATCCTGAAAGCTCTTGGTACCCATGCAACGGTCAACATTGCGACATGGGATCAACCGCTGCCAGTTCATTCAGGCGACTGCTTCGTGCTCTGTTCAGACGGCTTACACGATGCCGTTTCAGCCGAAGAGATTTGTCTAGCCACTCAATCCGGAGAAGCTGCTGCTGCGTGCGAGTGCCTTGTAGCAACGGCGCGAAGCCGGGGTGGCGCCGATAACATCACAGTTGCGGTTGCACGCGTCGATTGATTACGCGGCGAACTTCGGATTGCAAAATCGCCTTCCAACAAAGATTTCAGTTTTGTGAACAAATTTCGCAAGTTGGATTGAGGAGACCTCGGCGGCATTTCAGCTAACGCCTAATGCGCTTCCGAGCGCTCCTCGTCAACAAAAGCCGAAACCGACAAGTTTCAGGTTCACAAGAGGAGAAAAGCAGTGAGTGCACTAAAGTTCAATACAAACGCGAAAAGCAGACGGCTCGCGATCCCATTTCAATGTTCAATGCTAGCCTTGGCCGTCATCAGCATTTATCCCTTGCGTGTTCTGGCGCAAGAAAATCACGTCCACGAGACGCAGCAGATAACTTCGGACCAGCAGAAACGGGCGAGCGCTCTTCTCAGGATTGTCCGGGATTCGACCGAACGATTCAAGAATGTGGCCGTTGCCGAAGCAGAGGGGTATGCGCTTCAATTCGGTTGCGTGAGCGGTCCCGAGCAGGGAGCAATGGGCCTCCACTATGTAAACGGAAATCTAGTGAACAGCGGTGTCCTGGATGCCACTCGTCCGCAGATTGTGATTTATGAACCGACACCAAATGACGGACTGCGGTTGATTGGCGCCGATTATTTGGTTTTGGCCGACGCGTGGAATGCGAAGCATTCGAACCCACCGGAACTCATGGGCCAACTATTTCATTTGTTCACAAGCCCGAATCGCTTTGGCCTTCCCGCCTTTTATACGTTGCATGTGTGGGCCTGGAAAGACAATCCGAATGGAGCTTTTGTAAATTGGCATCCAAATGTTTCGTGCGAATTATTCGCCGGGGACAATCAGTGAGCTTCGGCGCCAGGGCAAGATTGCTGCCTTTTACTGATCTAAGAAGGAGAAAACATTCATGAGTACCTCAGCGATAGCTGTTCCTGACATGAACAAGTTGCATGCATTTATCGATCGATTCGTGATCGATCTCGGCGCCGCCGTGCACGCCGGCATGGTTGTTATTGGCGAGAAGTTGGGACTATACAAAGCGTTAGCTGAAGGTCCAGTGACTGCGACCCAACTTGCTGCCAAGACAAATACAGATAAGCGCTATCTGCGCGAATGGTTGGCCTCGCAAGCGGCGGGAGGTTACGTCGCTTATGACGATAAAGAAGAAAAATTCAGCCTGACCGGAGAGCAGGCGTTCACATTGGCTATGGAAGATAGCCCAGCATATTTGCCGGGCGCCTTTGAACTCGCCTTAGGCTCGCTTGCGGCGGTTCCGCGCATTACAGAATCCTTCCGCACGGGCGCGGGCATGGGCTGGCATGAGCACGTCGATGGAGTTTTTCATGGATGTGAAAAGTTCTTTCGTCCGGGCTATGCCGCGAATCTCATAAGCTCCTGGATTCCGGCCTTATTCGGTATCAAAGAGAAGATGGAACGGGGAGCGCGGATAGCTGACGTGGGGTGCGGAAAAGGCGCATCCACTTTATTAATGGCGAAAGCCTTCCCGAACTCTCAGTTTTTCGGATTCGATTATCACGACAAATCAGTTGAGGCGGCTCGCGAATCCGCACGGCGCAATGATATTGCGGATCGAGTTACTTTTGACGTCGCGAACGCAAAGAATTTTCCAGGACAGGATTACGATCTTGTAGCTGTCTTCGATTGTTTGCATGACATGGGCGATCCCGTTGGGGCGGCCACGCATGTCCGGCAGTCCTTGGCCAAAGATGGAAGCTGGATGATCGTTGAACCTTTTGCGAACGATCAGTTGAAGGACAATCTGAACCCCGTTGGCCGAGTCTATTATTCTTTTTCAACGCTGTTATGCACGCCTTGCTCGCGATCACAGGAAGTCGGATTGTGCTTAGGCGCGCAAGCGGGTGAAGCGCGCATTCGGGAAGTGGTGACGTCGGCCGGTTTCAAGCGGTTCCGGCGAGTGACCGAAACGCCGTTCAATATCGTTTATGAAGCTCGGCCATGATTTGCCTGGCCGGACGCCGGTGAGCGGCATTTTCGAAATCTTCAAAGCTTTGAGTGCTTAATGGCCGAGGGCGGCGCTTATTCGGTTCGCAACGCAACTACCGGGTCGATTCGCATCGCACGGCGGCCGGGCAAATAGCAAGCGAAGAGTGCCGTTGCGAGCAGGAGAGCGGTGACAGTGCAATAGGTGGTCAGGTCAAGCGGCTTGATTTCGAAGAGCAAAGCGGCCAAGTAGTGCGAGAGCCAGGATGCGCCAACCGCGCCCAGTCCTATTCCGACCAACGCCGGTCGCATGCCTTGGTGAACAGCCATGCTCAAGATATCCGAACGGCTCGCGCCGAGGGCGACACGCAGGCCGATTTCGGGAGTGCGGCGGCTGATTGAATAAGAGACTACTCCGTAAAGGCCGGCCATGGCCAGAAGCATGGCGAATCCGCTGAACGCGCCTAGCACAACAGCGCTGAAACGTTGCGGCGCTAGAGCGCGGCTCACGACCTCGTCGAGCGAGCGAACATCGGCGACCGGCAGGTTTGGATCGAGGCTCGCTACAAGGGACCTTGCGGTCGGCGCAAAGGCGAGGGGATTGCCGCGCGTGTGAAGCACGATTTCCGAGGTCAACGCATTGCGGCCATAAGGGAGATAGACCGTGAGCGTGGGATCATTCGCGGGGCCGCGTTCGCGGCTATTGGCGACCACGCCGACGATCTCCGCGGCGTGGTTACTCTGCCCCTTCCAAAGCACGACGTGTTTACCGATGGGATCATCATTGAGGAATAGGAGTTTGGCGAGCCGTTCACTCAGGATCACGCGACGTACCGGGTCGGGCTGGCCCCGTTCTGACCAGACAGGCTTATCGTTTTCGTTGAAAGGACGGCCGCGGAGGAGCGGCAATCCGACGGCTTGGAAATAACTGGGAGTAATAACGCGCCATCCAGCCCAAGGCGGCGTGGCCGCGTGCCTGACGACTCCTGGCGCGGAAACGGCGTCGATACTCATGCCCGGATCGCCTCCTTCGACAGGACGATTGCTGACGGCTCCTGCGCCGATTACTTCAGGTATGGTTGAGAGCCGCTGAAAAAGGCGGTCGAGGAACTGTTTGCCCGCACCGTTTTCGTAATAGGGCCCTGGAAAATTGACCGAGAAGACGAGGCGGTGTTCGGTCTGGAAGCCCGTGTTTACATCGAGCAAGGCATTGAAGCTGCGAATCAGCAGACCTGCGCCGACCAGCAGAAGAAACGACAGCGCCACTTCTCCGGTAATCAGCACCGCGCGGAGGCGGCCGTGGCGGCGAGCGCCGGTTTGCCGGTCGCTATCGCGAAGCACGCTTGCAATGGCTGTAACCGGGGCTTGCAAGGCGGGGGCGAGTCCCGACAACAGCCCGGTCAGCATCGCGACGCCGATGGTGAAAGCGAGCACCCACACGTTGAGGCGAGCGTCAGACAAACGCGGAACTCCGCTTATTTCGGATGCGCGAATGACCGGCAGAGCCAAAGATGCCAGCGCGAGCCCGAGTGTCGCGCCCAATCCGCTGAGCAGCAGCGATTCCATAATGATGTAGCGCATGAGGCGCGCGCGTCCGGCGCCCAAGGCCGTGCGAATAGCGATCTCACGCTGCCGCGCGACACCGCGCGCAAGCAGCAAGTTGGCCATGTTGAGGCAGGCGATCAACTGCAGGAACGTAACGGCGGCAAGTAGCACCCAAAGGGCACGGCGAGTGCTGCTGGGAGCAATCCAGTCACTCGAAGGTCCTATTTCGAAGCCGATGCCTTCGTCGTCTTTGGGATAGGAGTGCGCTAAGAGTGCCGCGATGCGGCGCAGGTCGGACTGGGCGCTCTTCGGCGAAATACCAGGCGCGAGGCGTCCGATGACGTTGAATTCCCAACTGCTCCGGTTGGCATTTGGCCGGTAACCGAAGGGCTCATACAACTGATCGTTAATCCAGGGTTCGCCGGAGGGGAGGACGCCGATGACGGTGCAGGCACGATCATTGAGCCGGAGCGTTTTGCCAAGGATGGCGGGATCGGCGGCGAAACGCGTTCTCCAGAAGCGATTGCCGAGGATGACCACACGGTTGTCGTAACCGCCGCGATCCTCACCAGGCGCGAAATCGCGGCCGAGCACGGGTGAAACTCCAAGAGTCCTAAAGAAATTGATGGTGACGGGGATGACGGTGACTTTTTCCGCTGGTCCATCGCCGGTCAGGTTGGCTTCGTCGTAATGATATGCGGCGAGTTCAGCAAATGTATGGTTGCGCGAGCGGACATCCCAAAAATTCGCTTCGGAAAACTCGGTGTGATCGATGCCACGGTTTTGGCGGCTTTCCCAAAGCTCGACCAGGTGTTGGGGATCGCGGAAAGGAAGCGGCTGCAGCAGTGCGGCTTGAAAGAGACTGAAGACAACCGTGGCGGCTCCCATGCCGAGGGCGAGTATTGCGACGACGAGAAGGCTTAAGGCTGGATTGCGGCGCAGACCACGAGCTGAGTGACGCAACTCCGAAGCGATTGCTTCGAGCGTGGCGCCGGCGCGCACGTCGCGAACCGTTTCCTTGAGCTGTTCGACGCCACCAATTTCGAGAAGCGCTTCGCGGCGGGCCAATGTGGCGTCACGGCCGGCGCGCACCTTTTCGTCCTCGAGCATCTGCTGAAAGGACTGGATCTCATCGGAAAGGTCGTGTTCGACTCTTGGTTTGTGGGTGAGATTGCGCCACAGGGTTCTCAGACGATGCCAGAGGGACATAGTTTGCTCCACAGCGTTTGCTCCTACAGCGGTTCGGGAGTTCCCAGCGCGCTGGCCATGGCGGCGGAGATGCGCGCCCATTGTTCGGTTTCGTCTTTGAGCTGACGGGCGCCTGCTTTGGTGAGGCGGTAAAACTTCGCGCGACGATTGTTTTCCGATTCGCCCCAAGCGGAACTCAGCCAGCCGGCTTCCTCCATGCGATGCAGAGCGGGGAAGAGTGAACCAGGTTTTACTTGAAAAGTGTCCTTTGTGACTTGCGCGATACGGCGCGAGATGGCGAGTCCGTGGAGGGGCTCAAGCGCGAGAACGCGGAGGATCAGGACATCGAGCGTGCCCTGAAGCAGGGTGGTGTTAGATGGCGGCAGGTTCGTATAGACATTCTATATGAATTTGGCAATAAAGGCAAATTTTGCTTTTGGGGCTTGCGGGAACCGAACTGTGCCGAGCAATTTGATATCAGAATGTTTATAGGTATACAGATTGTGCAGACGCTAAAGCTAACTAAAGTGGGAACTTCTGTGGGCGCGGTTATTCCGAAGGAGATGCTTAGCCGGATGAAAGTTGAAAAGGGAGACAAGCTCTTTGCGATCGAAACTCCCGAGGGCTATCTCCTTACGCCGTACGATCCTGCGGTTGAAGAGCAAGTAAAGGCGGGCCAAGAGTTTATGAAGGAGTATCGCGAGACCTTTAAAGCGCTCGCAAAATGAAATCTGAGGCGAAGTGGATCAGCAAACGCGCACTTCTTTTGTTGCATGAAGAAAGCCTGGCCGAATTCGGCGGTGCGTGCGGACTTCGCGATAAGGGACGCCTGGAATCTGCCCTTGCCCTGCCACAAAACATTTATACCTATGGCAGAGTAAGTACTCTGACGGAGTTGGCTGCGGCTTATGCGTTCGGGCTCGCCCGAAACCATGCTTTTGTAGATGGCAACAAACGAGCCGCATTTCTGTCCCTCTGTTTATTTTTAAGTATCAATGGATATAGGTTGGCAGCCGATCAAGCCGATGCAATTGCCGTTATGTTGAGTGTGGCGAGCGGTGAGATCGACGAAACCGCTTTGGCAACGTGGGTCGCAGCCAACGCAGAAAAGCGATAAAGGTTTTTTGCTGCCCCGTCTGGTTGACTTGGCAATTCTATTTCTTCGGGCGGGATTCGGGTGGGACCAGACCATTTGCCCGATAGTAGGCGACGAGTAAGCCATAGTGTTCGGACGAATGCTGAAGCACAGCCAAAAAGGGCTGCATGTTCTTATTGGGTCCTTCAGGGTTCATTGCCAACGCTGCATTCGCATCATCGATGGACTTCTTCAGCAGAGCGACGCAGTCTTCCTTCGTCTTGTACTTCCCCGCGTCCTCTTCGTCCCACTTGACTTTTTCACCTTTACCGGCTTTGGCGGCATAGACGTCGCCGGAAGCGATGTGCACGATGACCTCGCCGAAGCTGCGCATTTCCGGTTTGAGCTTGTAGTCGTACTTGTCGGCGGGAAAGTCTTCCGCCATGGTAAGAACCTTTTGATTGATGTAGTCAAAGGTCCGCTTTAGCGCCTCGGGCGCGGTGGGAGGCGTTTTAGCTTGTCCGAACACCAAAGGGGCAGCGCAAAGAACGATCGTCCATCTGAGACGTTGGGGCATGGTGGGACGATCTTACCGGTCAAGATTATGCGTGTCAAGACGGCATTTGGTTGATTGACCTAACTTTGTACACAGTTTAGACGCGGTTTATCCGCTGTGATCCGCTGATGCCGACCACCATTGAGAATTTGCGAGACTTGCCGAAGAATAGCGGCACGCAGCTAACTGCGGCCGTCAGGCTTTGCGTTCAGAGCCACAACGCCCGGTAGTTCGAGGCCGGCGAGGAATTCAAGAGATGCTCCGCCGCCTGTCGACACATGCGAGATCTTGTCAGAGACGCCCGCGCTCTTGATCGCCTTTTCGGAGTCGCCGCCGCCGACGACGGAGATAGCTTCGGATTCGGCCACAGCCTTTGCGAGAGCCACCGTTCCTTTGTCGAAAGGCGGCATTTCGAAGATACCCACGGGGCCGTTCCAGATGATGGTTCTGGCGCCCCCAATGATGTTTGCGTATTGGTCGATGGTCTTGGGCCCGATGTCGACCGCGATTTGATCCGGCGCGATTTCGGTGACTACTTCATGGGGCGCCCCTACTTTCACTTCGCGCACTACAACGTGATCCACCGGCAAGACGATTTTGCCCTTGGCCGATTCCAGAAGCTGCTTGGCCAAATCGATCTTGTCCGCCTCGACCAGCGATTTGCCCGTGTGCTGATCTTTGGCGCGCATGAATGTATACGCCATGGCGCCGCCGATCAGAATGCGATCCACGACTTTGCTCAAATTCTGGATCACCTCGATCTTGTCGGAAACCTTAGCGCCGCCCAGCAGAGCGACGCACGGACGCTCGGGATTATCGGTCACGCGTGACAGCCATTCCAGTTCGCGATCCATCAACAGTCCAGCCGCCGCAAACGGCAAGTGCGAAATGATCCCGACGGTGGAGGCGTGCGCTCGATGGGCCGAACCGAATGCGTCATTTACGTAAACGTCGGCAAGGAGGGCAAGCTTTCGAGAGAACTCGGGATCGTTGGCTTCTTCGCCAGGATGAAAGCGGAGATTCTCCAATAGCAGAATCTCGCCGGGGGCGGGTTTTAACGCGGCGGTCTCAAAGCCGATGCAGTCCGGGGCGATTTTGACCGTTCTTCCCAGCAACTCACTCAATCGAGTAGCGACTGGAGCCAAGCTCATTTCCGCGTTGTGTTTTCCTTTGGGACGGCCTAGATGACTGGCCAGAATCAATCCGGCGCCATGCTCGATTACGTACTGAATGGTGGGCAATGAAGCACGAATCCTCTTATCGCTCGTAATTTCTCTACCACCATTGGCCAAAGGCACGTTAAAATCTACCCGCATGAACACGGTCTTGTTCGCGAGGTCAAGGTCCTTAATAGATAGCTTGCGCACGAAGACTATTTTATGAGAGGGGTGGTCTAGTATAAAGATGTTACATCTTGGCAATTCTTGCGATAAGCTGAGGAAAAGCTAATAAACTTTCGTTTTCAGGTCGAATAGTACTCTAGGCGAGAAACTGGCTTAAGCGGTCACAAATTTGCAAGGAGAATCGTCGGTTTCGCACTTATATCCAGAAACGGTGGTATCGAAGTCCTGGACCTTTGGTTTTAGGCGTACTAGCGGCTTCGTGTCCCTTGGGGAAGTATGAATGGTAACAACGCCGATACGTGTTTTCATAGCTGACGCTCATCCCATCGTCCTGGAAGGGTTAAAAGGCATTCTTAATCAGCAGCCTGGGATTGAGGTGGTAGGAGAAGCATCGGATGGAATGGACGCTATCGATAAGATTGTGCAGACAACGCCGGATGTTGTCCTGTTAGATCTGAAGATGCCCCGGGTAGACGGTTTAACCGTCTTACGAAGTATTCAAACCAGAACACCGCAGTCAAAAGTGATCTTGTTCGCTTCCAGCGACAACAAAGAAGACTTTATCGAGGCCATGAAACTCGGGTGCGCCGGCATCCTTCAAAAGGACGCTTCGGTTAACATGATCGAGAAAAGTATCCAAAAGGTTCACCAAGGTGAAATCTGGCTGGATTCAAATACGACGGCCGCTGTTTTCCGCCATTTTTCGTCACCTAGCGACTTTCCTGCAGCCGCGGCCCACGTAAACGGTAAGCTGCCGCGCGAGAGAGCTCAGCTCAGCCAACGCGAACGAGAAATCATCATCCTGATCGCTCAGGGATACAAAAACAAAGAAATTGCTGAAAAGATGTTCATCACCGAGCAGACAGTCAAGAACCACCTTCACAACGTGTTCGATAAGCTCGGCGTTTCCGACCGCTTGGAACTCGCGCTCTACGCTATTCACAACAGTCTGCATGTAAAGGGCTAGACGCTCCCCAACTGCTAATTCCGGCCCAACCCCGGTTCTGATGCCGCTTTGCCAATTGGGAGCCAGTACTATAGTTGACCGAACGGCGTAACTTCGTTGGGTTAACTGCGCGACAATCGAAGCTACCGCGACAATTTAAGGTTCTGTAGCTTCCATGCCCAGCCTGCGCGAGGAGATAACTCGAACATTTTCACGGTTCACCCGGTTCGGTGAGGCGCGCGCTCAGGAGCATAGAATGCCGCCGGCTCCGGATACACGCGAAGGGCGGCAATTCGGCGCATATCGCATTATTCACAGCTTGGGCGCCGGGGGCATGGGGCAGGTGTATCTCGCTCTCGATACTCGGCTGGGCCGCCACGTCGCGCTTAAGTTTCTGGCTCCGGAGCTGATCTCCGATGAAGTGAGCTTAATGCGCCTGGTGCAGGAGGCGCGCGCGGCATCGGCGTTGAACCACCCGAATATCCTGACGATTTATGATGTCGG
>Ga0070741_10010615_pt1 | contig 17318 bp, 17 predicted proteins | sample Coa_R1_4_FD_66440 | JGI IMG/M metagenome (GOLD analysis project Ga0070741, IMG submission 66440) | Surface soil microbial communities from Centralia Pennsylvania, which are recovering from an underground coalmine fire - Coalmine... | ecosystem: Environmental > Terrestrial > Soil > Unclassified ...
GAGAAAGTCGCCCATCTCCAGCGCCTGCTGGATGGCCTGGCGCAAAGCATCAAGCGTGTGCTCATCCATTTGCTGGAAGTACATTGAGTCGCTCTGAAATCCCGACTCCAGCAGATAGTCGGAGAGCGCGTTCAGCAGGTCCTCCATGCTCATCTCGTCTGCAAGGTCGGCAACGTATTTGGTGTACTTCGTGTATTTCATTAAATTTTTGCGACTTCGTTTTTCTAAAATCCCGAGCGAAGCGAGGGAACCGTCTTTACAATTTCAACCCTGCTATCCATATCCGGAGTAGGGAACCCTCACGCGCAAACCCGTCGCGTTCGGGATTTAGAAAAATCTCTATACCAGATTGCAAGAAATCTAGTTGTAAGGCCTTCGGTTCCGCATCACCGGAGGCTCATCATCGCCCCGCTCAAACGGACGCTCAGCGCGTTTGGGTTGTTTTTCTGCGCTGAAGACACGTTCTTCGGTCCGTCCGATGCGCCGATGCGCGTGCAGGCCCTCCAGCACAAACTCAGCGGCAGAGACCAACACCTCAGGCTTCTCTTTGGGTTTGATGCCCACAGGTGCAAGCTTTTCCGTGAGGCCCTGAATGTTCTTAAGGCCTTCAAGGATTTCCTGTGCGCTTGCAGTATCGGCCAGTTTGATCTCGCCACCCAGCTCAAACCACTGCACCACCTGTTGCATGTTCAGATCTTTGAAATAGGTATCGTAAGTTTTGGCAACGGCGGTGCGGATAAGCTCACGCGCCACGGTATCTGCGCCGCGCATCTCGCCTTCATATTCCAGTTCTAGCTTGCCGGTAATGGAAGGCAGGGCCGCGTAAACGTCGCCAATGCGTGGAACAATTGTCTTCTCATTGCTGCGCAGGGCGCGCCGTTCGGCATTGGAGATCACATTTTCCAGCACGCTGATGGGCAAACGCTGGCTTACGCCGGAGCGCTTGTCGATCTTCTTATCTTCGCGCGCCAGGAAGGCCACTCGCTCCACCACTTCACGCACGTATTTGGGAACGTGTAGCTCAAGGCCATCGCGCCGAAGCCATGCTTCCTGCTGCGTGATGCTGATGCCCTCTTCCAGCGTGCCGGGATAATGCGTGCGAATCTCTGAGCCAATGCGGTCTTTGAGTGGCGTAACAATTTTGCCGCGCGCCGTGTAATCCTCAGGGTTGGCAGTGAAAACCAGAGCAACATCCAGCGGCAGGCGCAGCGGATAGCCTTTAATCTGCACATCGCCTTCCTGCATGATGTTGAAAAGCCCGACCTGAATTTTTCCGGCGAGATCAGGCAGCTCATTAATGGCAAAGATGCCGCGATTCGCGCGTGGCAGCAGACCATAATGCACGGTCATCTCGCTGGAGAGATCGTGGCCGCCTCGCGCTGCCTTGATGGGATCAACGTCGCCAATCAAATCAGCGATCGTCACATCCGGCGTGGCCAGCTTTTCCACATAGCGATCTTCATGTGTGAGATAGGCGATAGGAGTGTTGTCGCCTTCGCGGGCAATCAGTTCGCGGCAGCGCTTGCAGATCGGGTCATACGGATTATCGTGAATCTCACAGCCTGCAACGTAGGGCAGATGCTCATCCAGCAGCGCCGTAAGTGCGCGCAGAATGCGGCTCTTGGCTTGTCCGCGCAGGCCAAGCAGAATAAAGTTATGCCGTGAGAGCACGGCGTTCACTAACTGGGGAACAACTGTATCGTCATAACCAATGATGCCGGGAAAAATCGACTCGCTTCCGCGCAGCCGGGCTATCAGGTTTTCCCGGAGTTCGTCTTTTACCTTGCGCGTGCGCAGTCTCTGCTCAGAAAAAGAACTTTTTCTGAGTTCGCCCAGAGTACGGGGAAGATTCATGAAGGGCCTCTGAAAAGCATTATACGCCGCAGGCAAAAAGTATTACTGCACGTGGCCGTTGCCGCTGGCGCGCTGGCGCGCGAGCAATGTCTTTTCCACTTTGGGAATGGTGGCGCGATAATACTCGGTAAGGGTCTCAACCCGCTCTGCCTCTGATTTCATCTCCAGCAGCGACTGCTTAAAATCCAGGTCAACGGGGAGTTCGCTGGCCAGATGGAATGAGAGTGAAGGAGCCTCCTTCTCAATTTCAACATTTTGTCCCAGGATGGCAAAAAGCTGCTCGTGCAATTCAATCAGCGTTTCCCGCGATCCTTTTTCCACTTGCGATGGCTCATCGTCAAAGTAAGTGACTTCTCCCTGAAGAAATGAGCGTTCCTGGTTCAAGGTTTCAATCTCAAAGCGCCTCTGGCCTTCCGCCGCAATGTCCAGCCGCCCGTCATCGTATTTCTTGATCACGTTGAGGACGGTGGCCGAGCACCCGATTGAAGCAAGAGCATTCTCTTTCACCCGCACCATGCCGAACGCGCGCTTCTGCTCCAGGCACTCGGCAATCATCTCTTTATAGCGAGGCTCAAAGATGTGGAGCGGCAACGGTGTCCCGGGGAAGAGCACAATTTCCAGCGGAAATAGCGGCAAGAGCGGCACAGGTTCATTCTATAGCAGAGAGAAGCAATCGGGGCATTGGGACATTGAGTAATCAGGACATCCCATGCGATTGGGGATTTGAATTTTCTTTGATGATCCGTGGCTTCCTCTCAGCGAAGTATGTTTGTCTGCTAGCTTGACTTAAATACGCTTACAAACTACAAAACTCGCATGAAACTCCAAGACAAAGTAGCAGTAATTACCGGCGCTTCCATGGGTATTGGTGAAGCCATTGCCAAGCTGTTTCTTGCAGAAGGCGCTAAGGTGGTGCTGTGCGCCCGTGATCTGGCGCGGACGAAAGCGGCAGAGCAGCGCATCGGGGGCCGAAGCGGCAACACGCTAAGTGCTTCCTGTGATGTCAGCAAGCGCCAGGAGATTGATGCGCTGGTCCAGACCGTAATCGCCAAGTTTGGCCGCATTGATATTTTTGTAAATAATGCCGGCTTCGGTCTGAACGATGCGGTAGCTGATATGAATATGGCCGAGTTGCGGAAGATGTTTGATACAAATTTGTTCGGCGCTATTGAGTGCATGCAGGCCGTGATTCCGGTCATGAAGAAGCAGGGCGGCGGCGATATTGTGAATATCTCATCGGTTTCAGGGCACATCTCCACGCCTTATATGTCCGGCTATGCAGCCACCAAACACGCTATGAATGCCATCGGTAAAGCTGCGCGCATGGAGCTGCTGCGGCACAACATCAACGTGCTGACGGTTTGTCCGGGCTACATCGCCACGGATTTTGTGAAGAACATGGTTAAAGGCAGGCACGCGGAGCGCGTCGGCTCGTCAGTGAAGTATTCGGTGGGGCCGGTGGTGGTGGCGCAAGCCACGCTGCAAGGCTTGCTCAAGCGCAAAAGGGAAGTGGTGACTCCGCGAATTTATTCGCTGTTTATCAGCATGTATCACACGCTGCCCGGCGTAGTGGAGCGCAGGATCCGTAAAGCGCTCAAGCCGACTTCGCAAGTGATGAGCGAGGTAGCGAAGAAAAGCAATTAGCAACCGGCAATTGGTTAGCTTGTTCGATGCCGCTGTCCGGCGAGTACGCCCGGATGGAGTGAGGATTCTATGGATACTCGGGAAAGAAACCAGCCTCTGCTCTGGTTCAATATTATTGGCTTAGTGTTATCGCTTACAGCCGCTGCCACTGCGTTCCTTCCTATAGCGCTCTACACTTCGCCATGGGACGCTGTAAGGCTCAGGGTTCCGGGAAATCAGGGCAACTGGTGGCACTTTCTTATCGGATCGCCATTTTTTCTGGCATTCCCAATGGTTTGGCTTCACCTACGTTCCCTGTTCTCAACGCGGCCCTCCACGCGGTTGGGACGACGCGTGATCTGGATGCTTGTGGCCCTTTCGCTTTGCGGGACGATAGCGGTGACTGTGCCATTCCTGTTGCGGCTTGGAAATCTTGCTCACATGAAAGAATCGCGATGGCTTTCAATACTTGGCCCAACACTCGGCATCATCATCGCGAGCGGAGCAATGTTATTCGTGAGACGCCGCGACATCGTCGCGACCAGCGCCTGCCTGGCTGGTCTTTACACGGCTTATCTCGCCAATGCGGCATTCTGCGTGGCGGTTTATGCTCCAATGCCCGGCACAGCAGGTTCAAGGGCCGGTTCGATTACGACGCTGGTCATCCTGTGGCCCATGCTCCTGGAGATGGCTTGGATTTTTGTCCGCAGCTTTAAAAACGCGGCCCTGAAGAAACGAAATACTGCAACGGCGACCCCTTGAATTAGAACGGCTAAGAACCCGCTGATTATCGCAATGAACAATTGCGACCGGCTATACCACAAATGGTTGCCCAACCGATGCAGGGCGGCTAATCACGCCATCTTTGCCAATAGATGGCAACGTATAGCTGCAAGAACTCACTGAACATGCGTTCTCCTCCATGGGTGCAAAAGGGAGTTGGAGCGAATTTGGCCTACTCATGGCGTTGGCAGTTGCCGTGATGGTCTTCAATAAGCTCACAGTTTGTTCATGGGTGCGGCGGCGAAATCCAGCAGCTACGATTTCGGTTGTCGGTGGATGGCTGGGAGCAGTCGCCTGCGGATTAAGCCCCCCTGCAATGTTAAACAAACTATGGTGGGCACCGATGGTGCTCGACGTTATTGGAGTGCCCTATCTATTGATATTTGCTTGGACAGGAATTCGGGAAATCATGAGTGCAGAAGATGTAGTGTGATGGCAAAGACAGCTTTTCTGAATCCCGAGCGCAGCGAGGGATCCATATTCCCTTAAGAAATGCCATCGGGAGATTTCGGGACGAAAAACTAGACCAAAATCGTGGTCTACAAAATTTTGCAGCAGATAGGGTTCCCTCGCTTCGCTTCGGGATTTTAGATAAAGCTGCTTAATCTCAGAAAGAGCCAATCAGCTCAGCTCATCCAACATTCCCGCCATCTCTGAAAGCGCGTGCTTATTGCCGGTACGCTTTGCTGCTTCTACACCTTTTTCCAGCATCTTCTTTGCTTCATCCGTGCGGCCGTTACGCTCCAAGGTTTGCGCGGCCATAAAGTAGCCGTTGGTGTAATCAGGGTGCAGTTCTAAAAGCTTGCCAAACTCAGCCAGCGCCTGCTCGGTTTGTCCAGCTTTGGAATATTCCATGGCAAGGCCATAACGGGCAAAAGCGTCGCCGGGATTTTGTTGCAGGAACTCTGTCAGCATCTGCAGGCGATTCGGTTCAGGCATGGAAAAAATCTATCATAGACAAGTGCTTGAGGTGGAATGGCTTTGTAATTTTCAATGCCGCTTGGCAGAGAGAACGGTTCACATAATCGTATGATTTCCACAGGCAGCTTACGATTCGTCTTTACTCTGTCCAGGCTTAAAGCTACTATCGCTTTGCTGTGACCTGCCCGTATTTCTTCCCCACTGATCGCATTTCCCTTGGCTGGCCGTTTCCTGCCCGCTTGCCGTTAGGTGCGGGTTTTGCCGGAACCTGCCACGCGGGTGCGGAAGAAACTACGCCCACGGAAACCGAGCTGCACGATTTCTGTAACCTGGGCAATGCTCTCGGCTGTTCTCGGATGCCGAACGCCCGCCATGCTGATGGCGTGCGCTTTGCTGTGGCCCGCGATGAAGGCCTGCGCGTAATACTCCATTATGTAAGCGAATGCGGCCATGAGCCAGTGGAGTACGGTCGTTTGGAGTATGACTGCACAGAACGCAAATGGCCGGTCCCTTTGCGCGATGCATGTCTGCAGCGCCAAGCCGAATGTTATTTGGCCGTCTATCTTGAGCGGCGTCCGCGAAAGCCCTAGATACAGAGACAGTGTTGTTCCATTCAGGCCGCCAATCGACAACCAAAACATCTCCTTAAGTCTGATAGTCTTTAGTTGATCGATTTTTACCAGTGTCTCTTGGGCGCTGGGTGCAAAAATTAAAATATGAGTTCTTCACATACACACGATGGTCAGCACCACGGAGTAGGTGGATTGCCTCCACGGACAGTGCAAGAGTCGCAGTCGCAAATGGCAGAGGTAGTCCTGCCCAATGACGCCAATCCTCTGGGAAACCTGCTGGGCGGACGCCTTATGCACATGATTGATATTGCCGGCGCTCTCGCAGCCCATCGGCACTCGCATAGCCACGTGGTCACGGCGTCCATGGACCATATTGATTTCCGTCAGCCCGTGCACATTGGCGATCTACTGATTCTGAAATCTTCCGTCAATCGAGCGTTCAATACGTCATTGGAAGTCGGCGTGAAGTGCTGGGTGGAAAACTACATTGCCGGCACCACGCGGCATGTGGCTTCAGCGTACCTGACATTTGTTGCCGTCGATAAGCATGGCAGGCACAAATCTGTGCCGCACGTGATCCCGGAGACCGACGAAGAAAAGCGGCGCTATGAGGATGCAGGACGGCGGCGCGATCTGAGAAAGTGGGAACTCGGGAGCAGGACCAAAGCGAAGGAATAATCCTGATCCACGCTAAACCCGTATAATAAAAGTTTACCTATGGCTCACGGACATCCACATGCAGCGCCGCAGCAGGGACCAACTCCGCTTCCCGGTGTCACCAACATTATTGCTATCGGCTCAGGCAAGGGCGGGGTCGGCAAAACCACGGTTGCAGTGAACCTGGCCGTAGCGCTGGCCAAGATGGGCCATAAAACAGGTCTCCTCGACGCAGATATTTATGGTCCTAACGTCCCGCTGATGATGAGCACCAGCCAGCAGCCGCGCGTGCTCACAGAGAACCGCATTGAGCCGCTGCAGAATTTTGGCGTGAAGGTGATCTCTGTCGGACTGCTGAATCCTGGCGACAAGCCTCTGGTATGGCGCGGCCCTATGCTGCATTCCATCATTCGGCAGTTTCTGCAGCAGGTGGAGTGGGGCGAACTGGATTATCTGGTAGTCGACCTGCCTCCCGGCACCGGCGACGTGGTGATCTCACTGTTTCAGACCGTACCGCTCACCGGAGCAGTTGTGGTCTCAACGCCGTCTGACGTTTCGCTGCAGGATGGGCGCAAGGCCATTGAGATGTTTCGCACTGCACGCGTCGATATCCTGGGCTTGGTGGAGAATATGAGCCACTTCGTTTGCCCGCACTGCCATCAGGAGATCGATATCTTCTCCAAAGGCGGCGTGGCGCGGACGGCGCAGCAGTTCGGCGTGCCTTTCCTGGGATCGATTGAGCTTGATCCTGATATCCGCAAAGGCGGCGATACGGGCAAACCCGCAGTTTTGGAAGGCGAAAACTCTCCTCACGCCAAGTCACTTTATGACTTCGCCAAGCAGGTGGTTATGCGCGTAGCCGAAGTAAAGAGCAGCGGCGCGCCGGGCGATGTGATTCAAGTGCAGTAATAGCTTATGGCATAATATTCAGTACTAACGGCGAGGCCTGGCAAGATGTGAAAGAGAGGGCCGCCTGATGCAAAAGCTTAAAAGCTTTTTGGAATACCATTCAATTCTGGGCGTGCTGCCCGGCGCTTCTTCCGCGGAAATCCGGCGCACATATATAAGGCTGGTCAAGCAGTGGCATCCAGACCGCTTCACACACGACCGGCGCTCTCAACTCATTGCTGAAGAGAAACTCAAAGAGATTAACGAAGCTTATGCGGTCTTGCGCACGGTTACTCCCGAGCCTAGTAGTAACCAAACCTGGCCCGCAGGTTCTTACGGCAGACCTGCTAGCTCCCGCAGCACCTCAAATACAAGCTCACGTTCGCAATATCAATACGGCTCTACAAGGTCGGGATTTACAGGATCGACAGCCAATAGGCAGCAAACAGCCTCTTCTGGCGCGCGCAGCTACCAGCACTACAGGGCCAGTGCAGGCCGAGAACAGTATGCTTATCCGCCTCCGAAGCAGTCAGAGAAAAGAAAACAGGCATGGGCTCTTTATTGGTTAGTCGTACTAATCTCTTCGTTGACGAACATGAGCAGCTATTTGCCGCAAACGCCGCTTCAGCAACCATCTGCACAATCAGTTCCAATCAACGTCACGCCACAAGTTAGCTATGCCGGTTTGCAGGAACAAGCTGGAAAGCGAAAATTGTCAAAACCTCTCATTATTGATCAATTACGCCAGATGCCTAAGCCGCCGGCCGTTCCAATCGAAATTGATCTGTCCGCCTCTCAGCCATCCACAATCCCGTTGGGGAGGCGAGTCGCAGTTCCTGCGGAAGTGCCTGCTCCTGCGCAAAGCGTAGCTGAGAAGACAAGGCCGACAACAACAACTGCATCAGGCAGGGTATTTCCTGTTCCAAAGACTGAATCGCCTGGATTTACGCCGCGATCAGGCAAATGAGAGAAGCACAAATTTATGAAGCAGATTGGATTGTTTAGGGCATTCTAGCTTTTACCCGCCACTAATACAGAAGAGCTTATCTGGCTTAAAATCACTCGGGCTAAATTAAACGATGAAAATGATCAAACTGGGGCGCGATATAAGGTTCGTTATGCAAAATAAGACCAGTCAGCCGTTCTAAGAATTGCAGAGCAACATGACAAAACAGAAAAAGCTCCAACATTGGCGGCTAGTGCTAGGGGTGGTGATTATTTTGTCCCTGGTTGGGATGCTGATGCAGCTCTTTTTCAGAGCAAAAATGAGCGGCCCGTCGACACCCCATGCTTCAAATCTTCGGACCATCAACACTGCAGAAGTCACCTACGCAACCAATTATGAAAAGATTGGCTTTGCCCCAAACCTTCCTGTACTCGGACCTGCCCCTACTACGCGAGACTGTGGTCCAGAGCACGCATGCTTGCTCGACAACGTGGTGGCTTGCCCCGACGGAATCGGCCAAGGATGGTGCGTCAAGAGCGGCTATCGCTACAACGTGCAGAGCAGCTCAACCGAGCCGCCGTATAAAGATTACTGGATTACTGCTACGCCGATCAAAGCGGATCCGAAACTCAAGAATTACTTGCTCAACTGAGGATGCAGTGGCCCGCATAGAATCGGGTACGCCCCTCTATCGACCTTATACCCGAGGTGAATGCCTTGCAATGCCACCTGATCCAGACGGCTACCATCCCTAATTGGCACTCTTCCCCCCAAAGTGCCATCTTGACAATAATCCACTAACATTCCTACAATCTAAGCTGTGGAAGGTGTCACTTTTATTTACATTAAGTTATTGTAAATAAATGACTTATTTGTTTCAAGTTATGCCAAACCCAGGATCAATCGGGCCGCGTGAGCGGGAAATCCTCACCGCCATTGTTGAAACCTATATATCAACCGGTGAGCCGGTAGGATCGCGTACGCTCTCGCGTCTGAATAAAGATGGGCTGAGCCCGGCGACCATCCGCAATGTAATGGCCGATCTGGTCGATACCGGGTTCCTGGAGCAGCCCCATACTTCGGCTGGACGGGTGCCTACGCCGCAGGCGTACCGCTACTACGTTGACCAGATCTCTGGGCGCGCGACGATTTCCGCGGCTGACCAGACGCTGATTTCAGACACGTTACAGGGCACGGTGGATGTACAGGAGTTTCTGGAGAGGACCTCACACGTGCTTTCACTGGTATCCAGCGGCGTGGGAGTGGCCATTGGGAATGCCGGGCCAAAGAACTCGCTGGAGCATGTTTATTTCTCGCGCCAGGGCAATAATCGCGTGCTGGCTGTGGTGGTGATGAAGTCAGGCGTGGTGCATGACCGCATGATGCGTCTGGAACGCGATCTGAATCAGGATGACCTGAACACTGCGGCCAACTACATTAACCAAAATTTCCGGGGCTGGGTGCTGAGCAACGTAAAAGCAGAGCTGATCCGGCGTATTGACCAGGAACGCAGCGAGTATGACCGGCTGATGAAAAGTTTAGAAGAGCTTTATAAAAGCGGGGCGCTGGCAGCCGATGAGCCCACTAAGAACATCTTTGTGGAAGGTGTAGCCAATCTTGTGGGCAATGATCAGGATCGTGAGCGCCTGCGTGAGCTGGTGAAGACGCTGGAAGAAAAAGAGCGGGTCGCCAGCCTGCTGGCCGCTTACCTGGATACACGCCAGGAAGCGGTGCGCGTGGTGATCGGCCTGGAAGAGGCAGTGCCAGAGATGCGCAACTTCGTTTTAATCGGCGCTCCGGCGCGGGTAGGCGACGAAATGCGCGGCTCGCTGGCGGTAATCGGGCCAACCCGCATGGATTATCAACATACAATCACGGCTGTCTCATACATTGCGCGGCTTTTTGACAAGCTGCTGAATGAGAATGCGTGAAAATTCCAATTAAAAGACCAGGTGCTGTAATGGGCAAGACAAATGGAAAGGCCGATGTCGGCCTCGAAGATCGATTAAAAGACGAGCAATTGAAAGACGAACAATTGAGAGACGAGCAGGAAAAGCAGGTTCCAGAGAACGAGCTTCCAGCCGCTGATCCAGCGGATGGTTTCGAAGAGAAGGCAAGTTCCGGCGACGGCCAGAATCCCACTGCGGCTAAAGCTGAAGGTGAGCTGCAAAAGCTCCGCACCGAGCGCGATAACCTGTTTGATCGGCTGGCGCGGCTGCAGGCTGAATTTGATAACTATCGCAAGCGCGCAGCGAAAGAGAAGGATGATTTCCGTGACTTTGCCGTCTCGGATGCAGCTCGCAACCTGCTGCCGGTGTTAGATAGCTTCAACCTCGCCATGAAGAATGCTTCCGCCAGGCCGGAAGACTTGCGCAAGGGTATAGAGCTGATCCATAAGCAACTCCAGGATGTGTTGCAAAAGCTGAATGTGCAGCGCATACCGGCCCAGGGTGAGCCATTTGATCCGCGCGTGCATGAGGCCATTGAAGTGGTGGAGAGCAATGAAGTGCCGGACCATCACGTGCTTGAAGAGCTGCAGCCGGGGTATCGCATTAGGGAAAGGTTGTTGCGCCCGGCGATGGTGAGGGTCGCGAAGAAAGTAGAGTAGCAACGGACCCTTGTTGTCGAGAGTCGAGCGATGGCCCGAACTGCTTAGAGCCATCATCATTGCAAGAGGTGAAAGGCTTCAGCGGATGTCTTGACGACATCTAGAGATCTCTTGAGCTTTTTCAAATAGCTCACGCATCAAAAACTGGGGCGGAGGAAAGACTTTGGTGACGGAAGCAAGGCGCGATTATTACGAAGTCCTCGGTGTGGGCAGAGACGCGACGCAAGACGACATCAGAAGAGCTTTTGAGCATCTAGCCGGCGCATTCAAGGCTGCCGGCAAACCCCGAAACATTGACGATGTAGAAGAGATACGCGCGATCGCCACGGCCTACCGAGTACTCTCCGATGGAGAAAAGAGGTCTCATTATGACCAGCTCGGCGCAGCGTTTACCGAAGATGCAGACGACAGCCTTGCTCGCACTGATCAAAGGTTTAACGAGTTATTCCGGCGGCTTGATGAGCGGGCGTAAGTAATACAGCAGACTTTATCTGGTAATCGAGGGACATTTGGCAACGCAGGCAAAACGTGATTATTACGAAGTTCTAAGCGTGACCCGTACGGCCACGGAGCAGGAGATCAAGAGTTCCTATCGCAAGCTGGCCATGCAGTACCATCCTGACCGCAATCCGGGGAATGCTGAGGCGGAAGAAAAGTTCAAGGAATGCACTGAGGCGTACAGCGTCTTGATGGATGCGGACAAGCGAGCCCGCTATGACCAATTCGGCCATGCCGGAGTGAACGGCGCCGGCGGATTTAGCGGTTTTGATCCGGCAAACTTTGCCGATTTCAATGACATTTTTGGCGACATCTTCAGCAACTTTTTTGGCGGGAACGTTGGCGGTGGAAGGCGCAGCCGCGCACAGCGTGGCGGCGATGCTCGCGGCGACATTACGCTGACCTTTGAGGAAGCGGCTTTTGGCAAGAAGACCGAACTTAAGGTCCGTAGATACGAGCCGTGCGAGCAGTGCCACGGCAACGGATCGGCTGCGGGAAAAGGGCCTACTACGTGCCAAACCTGCAAAGGTCATGGCCAGGTACGCTACCAGCAGTCAATGTTCAGCATTGCCCGCACCTGCCCTACCTGCCAGGGAACGGGACGCGTGATCTCTGATCCGTGCAGCAAGTGCAAAGGCGAATCGCGCGTGATGAAAGAGCGCACCGTTGACGTGAACGTCCCGGCGGGCGTGGAAGATGGGACCAGGATTCGTTATCAGGAGCAGGGCGACGCAGGAGTGAATGGCGGCCCGGCCGGCGATCTTTACATAGTGCTGAAGGTGAAGCCGCATCCGTTCTTTGAGCGTGAAGAGAAAGACCTGCACTGCTCTGTGCCTGTCTCATTCACGCAGGCAGCGCTGGGCGCGGAGATCATGGTTCCCACGCTGGAAGGCGGTGAGCACAAGCTCAAAGTGCCGGAAGGGACGCAATCCGGCGCGGTATTTCGCGTTCGCGGCAAGGGGATACCGGCGCTGCAAAGTTCCGGCAAAGGCGATATGTACGTGCACGTAAGAGTTCAAACCCCGGCCAAGCTCAGCAAACACCAGCGTGAATTGCTGACGGAACTGGGGGAGACGTTTGATATTGAAAACAAGCCGGAGCCACGCAGCCTTCTGGAAAAGATGAAGGACATCTTTGGCTAAGTTCTACATCTGGTTCGTTGTAATCGTGGCTGGGCTGGCTGGCCTGATTCGTGTCGTGCTGCCCCGCCGCTTCGCAGAACTCCAGGTGGAACGCTTTAAAGCAGTCAATGCGCTGAAGCGTGCGCGCTGGCGCAGCCTTATCTTTGTGATCATGGGTCTTGTCTTCGGCTCGCTTTACTTTCTGCCCTGGGGACACCAAAGCTGGATCGTCATTGGCACCATTTTTTCCCTGCTGGGCGCCGCAGAAACTTTTTTCCAGGCGCAATTTCCCAGCCTGGATGCTCTGATTTTCCAGAGCCGGTTGCTGGGGATTCTCTATCTTGGTCTGGCAGCCGCTTCTTACGTGATATTGGCGCGCACATGACCCGCCGCCGCTGGATTGCCGACCGCGTGGAAGGCGACCACGCTTTTCTGCTGGGGCCGAACGCAACGCATCTCTTTCGCGTGCTTCGTGCCAAAGCCGGGCAACAGTTTGATATTGCCGCCAACGGCGTACTGCGCCATGGGACCATTGTGCAGGCGGCCATGGACCAGGTGGAATTTGAGCTGGGCGATGAAGTTGCGAGCACAGCCCTGCCGCATGTCACTGTTTATCTTTCCATTTTCAAATTTGATCGCCTGGAGTGGGCACTGGAAAAGCTGACTGAGCTGGGCGTGAGCAGCATTCGACCCATGATTGCCCAACGCACGGAACAGCATCTGGCCAAAGCCGCCCCCAAGCGCGTGGAACGCTGGCGCAAACTGGCCCGTGAAGCTTCGCAGCAGGCAAGGCGGATTGCGCCGCCGGAAATTGCAGATCCATTGGCTCTCAAGAAGGCTCTTGCTGAAGAAAAGGAAAGCAGGATCGTGCTGGCAGAGGCCGAAGAGCAACTTTCTTTGAAAGCTGCGCTTGCCGGTTGTGAAGCTCCGTTCGCACTGGCCTTTGGGCCGGAAGGTGGATGGTCAGAGGCAGAAATGGAATTGTTCAAAGCCAGTGGATGGAAGGCTGCTTCATTAGGCCACACTATTTTGCGCGCTGAAACGGCCGCAATCGCAGCTGCAGCCATAGCGATGGCAGAGCTGCTGTGATCGAGCAAGCCCTATCCAAATATTTTTTATACACTTCTAAGTGAGCTGGGTCCGAATCGACGTGAGGTGCAGCAGAAAAATTTGCGACAGCAATAGTTAATTGTCTCCACTAAGATCAATTTCCATACAATTCTTATTCGCGCAGCTCATATCCTGCCGATTTAATGCCTGCTACCACATGCTCGCGGATGCCGGTGACCTCTTCATTGGTGAGCGTGCGATTGTCTGCGCCGAATGTCAATCGGAACGAGACGCTCTTCTTTTCTCCTGGCAGAGGAAAGATCAGCAAAAACTGCAGTGAGATCAAATCCTGGCCAGCCAGATGCCGCAGCTGGTTCTCCAGCGTGGCCACGGGCTCACGCGTTCCGGCAACAATCGAAAGATCAAAGCTGCTGGTGGGAAAGCGACGCAGTGGTTGATATTTCTCTGCCTGCGCCGGAAGCGCTTGCAGCGCATCAAGATCCAGATCAAGAATCGCGGCGCGACCGCGGTCGAGCAGCGAGGGATGTAGCTCGTAAAGGCTTCCCACTCGCGTTCCGTCCGCTTCAATCCACGCTGCGCGTTCAGAATGCGCAATCTTGCTCTTGGCATGTTCCTGTGTCAATTTCAAATCCCGGGCAATAAATTGAGCAGCGCGCTTCAGTTCCATCAACTCAGTGCCATTGGTTTCGCGCGTGTAGATAGCGGCGACCAGATGAGTACGCTCCACTGGAGCGCCATCATCTCTTTTGTGATATTCGCGGCCGATTTCAAACAGGCGGAAATCGCTGAAGTAGCGGCTATTATCAGCCAGGTTGCGGCGTATGCCGGGCAGCAGGCTGGGACGCATATATTTCTGTTCAGCCACAATCGGGTTAGCAACTTGCAGCAGTTTGTCCGTTGCGTAGCCAAACATCGCAGCGTCAGCGTCAGAAATGAAAGAGTAGTTGCTGACCTCGGTGAACCCTTGGCCCACCAGCGCCGCCCGCATAGCGCGATGCTGCTCATGCTGAGGGTTGCGCGGTACAGGCTCAGCCAGCACGGCAGGCGCTTGCGGCGTGATGGAAGCGTAGCCTACCATGCGGCCAATCTCTTCTACCAGGTCTTCTGGGATAGAGATGTCTTTAGTGGCGCGCCAACTCGGAACCGTTAGCAGCAGCTTGCGCGCGTGCGGCTGTTCCACACCGAATGCCAGTGCCTTGAAGATGTTGATTACCTCTTCAGTAGAAAGCTTGCGGCCCAGCTTGCGCTCAGCCCAGTCAAGGTCAAGAGTGATCTTGGGTAGCGGCAGTTTGCGCGCGTAGTTATCGAGCGGCTGAGCAGCCTGCGATCCCGGCGATATTTCTTTCAACAGGTCCACGGCACGGGCCACTGCGCGCACGGTGTTCTCTGGGTCCTGGCCTTTCTCAAAGCGCATGGAGGCGTCTGTGCGGAGCTTGAGCCGGGCAGAAGACTTGCGCACATTTGCTGCCGGAAAATTCGCTGCTTCCAGAACAATGCGCCGGGTCGTGGTGCGAATAGCGGTATCGTTCCCGCCGATAATTCCTGCAATGCCGATTGGCTTGTGAGCATCAGCAATTACGATGTCATCTTTGGTCAGCGAATACTTTTCACCGTTAAGGGCCAGGATTTCTTCTCCCTTGCGCGCCGCGCGAACAACAATGGCGTTGCCGAGCAGATCAGCGTCATAGGCGTGCATGGGCTGGCCGAGCTCACACGAAATATAGTTGGTCACGTCCACCAGATTGTTGATGGGATTGATGCCAAGCGAGTTGAGCCGAACCTGCATCCACAGTGGCGATGGCGCGACTTTTACGTTCTCCACGCGCTGGCCGCTGAAGCGCGCACAGAGATTTGGATCTTCAATCGTAATGGAGAGATCGCCTTTGTTCGCCGCCGTAGGAAGTTCGCCCACAGGATCAACCACGCTCAAGCCAGCAATGGCCGCAACTTCGCGCGCCATCCCAAGATGTCCCCAGAGATCGGGCCGGTTGGTGAGAGATTTATTGTCTATCTCGATGATGGCATCGGTTTCTGAATTTTCTGCGCGCGCCACGGCAGAGACACTTGCCCCGGGAAAGGCGCCTGGATCGTGCACGCCTTCACACTCAGCGGTCTTCATGGTGATCTGCTGCGCCAGCTTGGTGACATCCATGTTCAAGCCGGGTACAAGTTCACGCAGCCAGTTGTATGAAAATTTCATAAGCTCAGAATTGGTTCAGGAAACGCAGATCACCGCTCTGCATCAGGCGGATATCGTCAACCGCATAGCGCATCATGGCCAGGCGTGTAAGGCCCAGACCAAAGGCAAATCCATTCCACTCCTGCGGATTGAGTCCGGAATTTTTAATCACGTTGGGATGCACCAAGCCGCAAGGCAGCAGCTCAACCCATCCGCTCTGCTTGCAAACCGGACAGCCATTGCCGCCGCAGATGAGGCACTGAATATCAAGCTCAAAGCCTGGTTCTACGAAAGGGAAATAACCGGGACGCAAGCGCACCGTTACTTTGCGACCAAAGATCGAGCTGAGCAGTGTTTGCATGAAGTAAATGAGGTGCGAGACAGAAACATCGCGGTCCACCATCATTCCCTCGACCTGATAGAAAGTGTGCTCATGCGAGGCGTCCACTTCTTCATTACGGAAGACGCGCCCGGGCGCGATCATCCGCATCGGCGCACCATATTTCTTGAGCGCCCGCACCTGCACCGGCGAAGTGTGGGTGCGCAGAAGATGGCCGTCGGTCATCCAGAAAGTATCTTGCATGTCGCGCGCGGGATGGTCAGGCGGAATGTTCAGGGTGTCAAAGTTGTAGTAATCGCTTTCCACCTCTGGCCCATCGAGCACGCGGAAGCCCATGGAGATGAAGAGCTGCTCAATCTCATCCTGCACCTGCGTTGCCGGATGAATGTGCCCCGGAGCGATGCCCTGCGGCGGGATCGTCAGGTCAATCCACTCAGCCTTCAGCCGCTCACTGGATTCCGATCCTTCCAGCGAGGCTTTGCGATCTTCAATCGACTTCTCCAGTGTCGCCTTGGCCTCATTCAACAGTTGGCCTGCCTTGGCGCGATCTTCAGGAGCCATTGAGCCGAACATCTTGCTGATTCCCGCCAGTTCGCCTTTACGTCCCAGCACGGCTACACGAACCTTCTCCAGGTCGGCCAGCGTGGCTGCGGCGTTAATATCGCCCAGGGCTGACTGCATGAGATCTTTAATGGTCTGTATCGGGTTCGTATTGGTCAAAGCGTAGCCTGCGTGCTGTGAATGAGTAATCCTAAAATATAGAAGGCATAGTGAAAGGGGTCAACTTGGAGGACCAGAACGGGCCAATAGGTGATTTAATACGAGCTGCCTGTTTCGGTTTACGGTTTGTGTACCAAAAGCAAACACTTATCATTTCGAAAGCACTTACGTTAAAATAACTTTAACTCGGGTGACGATGTAATTCCCGGCTCTTCAGTATGCGAGTCGTTTACAAACGTTTTAGCGTCATTGCCGGTTTTGCTGTGCTCTTGGTTGTGCTGTTAATCAACGCAGCCATCACGCGCCAGCGCCTTGCTGTACAAGATAATAATCAAGCATGGGTCACACACACGCAACAAGTCATGCTGGAGCTGACCACGCTGGAGTCACTGCTGGCAGATGCCGAAGCCGGGCAGCGCGGCTTCCTTTACACCGGTGAGCCCCGGTATCTTGCACCATATAATTTTGCGGTCGCGCAGCTTACCCCACACATTGATAAGCTGGCGGAACTTACAGCAGACAATCCGTTGCAGCAGC
>Ga0070741_10010616_pt1 | contig 17317 bp, 18 predicted proteins | sample Coa_R1_4_FD_66440 | JGI IMG/M metagenome (GOLD analysis project Ga0070741, IMG submission 66440) | Surface soil microbial communities from Centralia Pennsylvania, which are recovering from an underground coalmine fire - Coalmine... | ecosystem: Environmental > Terrestrial > Soil > Unclassified ...
GGAAGGCCATGTGGCACTCGTCGCCGTCGCCGAAGTAGTGGACGACGTCCTCGGGCCACTGGTTCGCCTCGGCGAGGAGGACGCGGTCCGGGTAGCGAGCGTCGACCTCGGCCCGGACGCGCTTCAGGTACTCGTGCGTCTCCGGCAGGTTCTCGGAGTTCGTCCCCTCCCGCTCGTAGAGGTACGGGACGGCGTCGAGCCGGAAGCCGTCGATCCCGAGGTCGAGCCAGAAGCGGAGGACGTTCAGCATCGCCTCCTGCACCTCGGGGTTGTCGAAGTTCAGGTCGGGCTGGTGCGAGAAGAACCGGTGCCAGTAGTACTGCCCCGCGACGGGGTCCCACGTCCAGTTCGACGGCTCGCTGTCGACGAAGATCACGCGCACGTCGGAGTACCGGTCGTCGGTGTCCGACCAGACGTACCAGTCCCGCTTCGGCGAGTCGGGACTCGACCTCGACTCCTGGAACCACGGGTGGTCGGACGAGGTGTGGTTCATCACCAGGTCGGCGATCACGCGGATCCCCCGCTGGTGCGCGGCCTCGACGAAGTTCCGGAAGTCGTCGACCGTGCCGTAGTCCGGGTGGATCGTCATGAAGTCGGCGATGTCGTAGCCGCCGTCGCGGAGCGGGCTCGCGTACATCGGCAGCAGCCAGATGCAGTCGATCCCGAGCCACTGCAGGTAGTCGAGCTTGTCGATCAGCCCGCGGAAATCGCCGGCGCCGTCGTCGTTGCCGTCGAAGAACCCGCGGATGTGGATCTCGTAGAAGACCGCGCGCTTGAACCACAGGGGGTCGGACTCGAACCAGGCGCCGGGCTCGCTCATGCGTTCCGCCCCTCCTTACGGTGCCAGGCACTGTTAAGACGCACCCTCGAATTCACGCTCCGCGCAGGCTCTTTACGGTGCCAGGCATGGTAAAGAACGCTCATCGCGTCTCCACCCGGAGGATGTGCGAGCGGCCGGGGTCGAGACGCAAGAAGTTCCGCCCCAGCCGCCAGTGGAACTCGGCGCCGGACAGGAGCTCGGTCGCCGCGAACGCCGGCGGCAGGCCGAACGAGGCCGGGACGTTCGCGACACCCTCCTGCGCCGACATCGGGTCGAGGTTGACACACACGATCAGGACGTTGTCCTCCGCCCGGCGAACGTAGGCGAGCAGCTCGTCGTTCTCGGTCTCCAGGAAGTCGATCCCCTCGAGCCGCTGCAGCGCGACGTTGCCGCGGCGGATCCGGTTGAGCGCCCCGACCATCGGCAGCAGCGGCCCGTCCAGCGCACGCTTCCTGACCTCGTACTTCTCCGAGTCGGCGTACTCCTCGCTCCCGGCGCGCACGGGGACGTTCTCGACGTGCTCATACCCGGAGTACATCCCCCAGCTCGGCGAAAGCGTCGCGGCGAGCACGAGGCGCGCCTCGAACGCGGGCCGGCCGCCGCGCTGGAGGTACTCGTGGAGGATGTCCGGCGTGTTCACGAAGAAGTTCGGCCGGAAGTACTGGGGCAGCTCGGAGCGCGTGAGCTCGGTCATGTACTCGATCAGCTCCGCCTTCGTGTTCTTCCAGGTGAAGTAGGTGTAGGACTGGCTGAAGCCCGCCTTCGCCAGCGCGGCCATCATCGACGGCCTCGTGAACGCCTCCGCGAGGAACACGACGTCGGGATCGACCGCCCGCACCTCCTGGATGAGCCACTCCCAGAAGCCCAGCGGCTTCGTGTGCGGGTTGTCGACGCGGAAGACCTGCACGCCCTGCCCGACCCAGTGCAGGACGACGTCGCGAAGCGCGGTCCACAGTCCCTCCCAGTCGGGGCTGTCGAAGTTGACGTTGTAGATGTCCTGGTAGCGCTTCGGCGGGTTCTCGGCGTACTTCAGCGTCCCGTCGGGGCGGCGATGGAACCACTCGGGATGCTCGGCGAGCCACGGGTGGTCGGGCGAGCACTGGATCGCGAAGTCCAGGGCAATCTCGACGCCGTGCCTCCGCCCGGCGGCGACGAGGCGGTCGAAGTCCTCGATCGAGCCGAGCGCCGGGTCGACGGCCGTGTGGCCGCCCTCCGCGCTGCCGATCGCCCACGGGCTGCCGGGATCGCCGGGGGCGGCGACGAGCGCGTTGTTCCGCCCCTTGCGGTTGGTCACGCCGATCGGGTGGATCGGCGGGAGGTAGACGACGTCGAAGCCGAGCTCCGCCAGCTCGGGCAGCACGCGCTCCACGCCGCGGAACCCGCCCCACGAGCGCGGAAACAGCTCGTACCAGGCGCCGAACCGCGCGCGCTCGCGGTCGACGTCGACGGCGAGCGGGCGCGCGAGCCCCGTGCCCTCGGACCGGTCGGACGCGGTCGAGGCGAGCGCGGTCTGCACGTCGAGCGCGTCCACGCCGAGCAGGAGCGCGCCCTCCTCCAGCTCGCTGGCGAGGTCGGTCTGCCCGCCGTCGACCTTCCGGCGCAGCTCGTCGCGGAACGACTCGATCCGGTCGACCCACGCCTGCACGGTGAACTCCCACCGGCCCGGCGCATCGACCCGGAACCGGGCGGTCCAGCGGTCGTTCCCGACCGGGAGCAGCGGCGTCTCGTGCCACGTGGGTGCGCCCGGGGCCCGGTGGAGGACGGCCGCGCCGAGCGACTCGTGGCCGTCGCGGAAGATCGTCGCCCAGACCTCGACGTCGTCGCCGACCGAGCGCTTCACCGGGTATCGCCCGCCGTCGAGCTGCGGCCAGACGGCCTCGATCTGGATCCGCGGCGGCTTGGTTCGGGGCAGGGGCATCGCGTACGGTCAGCTTTCAACCACGTCGGCGAATCCGAACCGTAGTGCGTATCCAGCGATCCAGCGGCGTCCTGCTGCACATCTCGTCGCTCCCCGGCGGCAGGCTCGGCCGGGAGGCGTACCGCTTCGTCGACTGGCTGGCGGACGCAGGCCAGGCGTGGTGGGCGCTGCTTCCGCTCGCCCCGCCGGACGGGACCGGGTCGCCGTACGCGTCGACCTCAGGGTTCGCCGCCCACGCGGGCTTCCTGGAGCGCCCCGGCGCGCGCGTCACCGTCGACGAGCTGGAGTCGTTCGTCGCGCGGGAGCGCTACTGGATCGCCGACTGGGCGGCGTTCGCCGGCCCCGGCGCCGTCGCCGACCAGGTCCGGTTCGACCGGGAGTGGACCGCGCTGCGCCGCTACGCGGCCGGCCGCGGGATCCGGCTCTTCGGGGACGTGCCGATCTACGTCGCCCGGAGGAGCGCCGACGTGCAGGCCTACCCGGCCCTCTTCCAGCCGGGGCTCGTCGCCGGCGCCCCGCCCGACGGGCTGAGCGCGACCGGCCAGCTCTGGGGGAACCCGGTCTACGACTGGCGGGCGATGCGCGAGCAGGGCTACCGCTGGTGGATCGAGCGGCTCCGGCGGACGTTCGAGCTCTACGACGTCGCGCGGCTCGACCACTTCCGCGGCTTCGTCGCCTACTGGGCCGTGCCGGAGGGCCGCCGCACGGCGAGGCGCGGCCGCTTCCGGCGCGGCCCCGGGCGGGAGCTGTTCGACGCCGCGGCGCGTGAGCTCGGCCCGCTGCCGCTGGTGGCGGAGGATCTCGGCGTGATCACGCCGCCGGTGATCCGGGTCCGCGACGAGCTCGGGCTCCCGGGCATGGTGGTGGTGCAGTTCGCGTACGAGGGACCGCCGTCCAACCCGTTCCGACCCGAGAACCACGTGCGGCGGAGCGTCGTCTACCTCGGCACGCACGACCTCGACACGGCCGTGGGCTGGTGGCGGTCGCTGCCGGAGCGCGTCCGCCGGGAGACCGGCCTGCCCGGCGTCGAGCCCCACTGGGAGCTGATCGAGACGACGCTCTCCTCCCGGGCCGAACTGGCGATCCTCCAGGCCCAGGACGTCCTCGGGCTCGGCAGCGAGGCGCGGATGAACTCGCCCGGGACGACGCGGGGCAACTGGTCCTGGCGGCTGCGGCGCGGACAGCTGACCGCGCGCCACGCGGCGCGGCTCCGCGGGCTGACCGCCGCAGCCGGCCGGCTGCCGGGCTGACGCCGCCGCCCGCTACTTGGCGACCGGCTCGAACTTGTAGCCGACGCCGTAGCGCGTCTGGATGAAGGTGTGCCGTGCGCCGGGGCGGTCGAGCTTCTCCCGCAGCTTCTTCACGAAGACGTCGACCGTCCGGTCGCGGTGGGTCTCGCGCCGCCCCCAGAGCCGCTGGAGGAGCTCGTCGCGGGAGACGACCCGTCCGCCCTCGAGCGCCAGCGCGTACAGCAGCCTGAACTCGGTCGGGGTCAGGTCGGCACTCTCGCCGTCGACGTACGCCTGCACCTCCCTCGGGTCGACCCTGAGCTCCTCGACCTCGATCGCCTCGCCGCGCGGCGCGTCGGGCGGCGCGACGCCGCGGCGCGCCGCCGCCCGGACGCGCGCGACGAGCTCCTTCATCGAGAACGGCTTGACGAGGTAGTCGTCGGCGCCGATCTCGAGCGCATGCACGCGGTCGTGCTCGGTGCCCCGGGCGCTGACGACCACGATCGGCGTCCCGATCCCCTCGGCCCTCGCAGTCTCGATCAGGCTCCAGCCGTCCCGCTCGGGGAGCATCAGGTCGAGCACGCAGACGTCGGGGTTCTCGTAGCGGAGCCGCGCCAGTCCCTGGTCGCCCTTGCCGACCACGACCGGGTCGAAGCCCCCGGCCGCGAGGTGCGCCGCCATGCCCTGCGCGATCACCTCGTCGTCCTCGACGATCAGCACCCTCGCCATCGCGCGCGAGCTTAGCTCGCCGGCCGTCCCCTACCGTGCCGCGGGCGGGCGGCCGACCGGACGCCAGACCGCGCCCCCGCACATCGGGCAGCGATCGGGTGCGCGGAGCGCGGCGATCCCGTACCCGCAGCGGACGCAGGCCCGGTCGACGGGCGGCAGTCGGACCTCGTACGTGCGTGTGACCATGACGCGACGGTAGCCGCGGCGGGCAACACCAGGCGGTGAACTCCCTGCAAAGAATCGGTTACCGGCCGAGCAGACGTGACTCGACTGCGAGCTCGACACTACTTCGCCTTCGCCTCGAGCTTGTAGCCGACCCCGTGGCGCGTGTGGATGAACTCGTGCCGGGGTGCAGCCAGATCGATCTTGGTGCGGAGCTTGCGGACGAAGACGTCGACGGTCCGGTCGCGGTAGCGCTGCCTCCGCCCCCAGATCCGCTGCATCAGCTCCTCGCGAGTGACGACGCGGCCGCGCTCCAGGGCCAGCGCGTGCAGCAGCCGGAACTCGGTGCGGGTGAGCTCGGCGCTGACGCCGTCGACGTAGGCCTGGACGTTGCCGGGATCGATCGTCAGCTCCTCGATCTCGATCGCCTCGCCGCGCTCCGGCGCCTGGGCGCTGACGCCGCGGCGGACCGCCGCGCGGACGCGGGCGACGAGCTCGCCCATGGCGAAGGGCTTGACCAGGTAGTCGTCGGCGCCGATCTCGAGGGCCCGGATCCGGTCGTCCTCGGTCCCGCGCGCGCTGACGACGACGATCGGCGTGCCGATGCCCTCCGCGCGCACGGTCTCGATCAGCTCCCAGCCGTCGAGCCCGGGCAGCATCAGATCGAGGACGCAGGCGTCGGGGCGCTCGTAGCGCAGCCGCGCGAGCCCCTTCTCGCCGCGCTCGACGAGCAGCGGATCGAAGCCCGCGAGCGCCAGGTGACCGGCGATTCCGCGGCCGATCACCTCGTCGTCCTCGACGATCAGCACCTTGGCCATGCGTCGGTGTCATCATCGTCCGCAGCCGGCGAACCGCGGGTGCCACGACAGTGAACAACTGGTGAACAATCGGTGATCGGGCGACTGCGCAGCGGGAGGCGGGCGCGCAGCGCCGAACGCAACGGCATGGCGATCGCGGCGGCCCGCGGACGGTTCCTGGTCGAGGAGAGTCCGGAGATCGTCCTCGTCCTGGACGCGGAGGGAAACGTCCTCGCCGCCAGCCGCCGCGCGCGCGACGTGCTGCACGGCGTCATCGAGGGGCATCCGATCCCGCCCGAGCTGCTCCACGAGGACGCCGAGCGCGTGCCGGTCGTGATCCCGTACGCGGTCGAGGGCAGGCAGGAGCGCCTCGTCTACCTGAGCAGCCGCTCCGGCGAGCTGGCGGCGTACGAGGAGCTGCGGGCCGGGTTCACCGCCGCCGTCTCGCACGAGCTGCGCACGCCGCTCGCACGGATCCTCGTGCTCCTGGAGACGGCGGAGCTGCCCGGCACCGATGCCCGGACGGTGATCGAGCAGGCGCGCGCCGAGGTCGTGCAGATCGGCGAGCTGATCGACGACGTCCTCTTCCTCAGCGAGCTCGAGACCGGGCGCGAGGTGGTGTCGCTCGGGACGACGCCCGCCTGCCCCGTGCTCCACGAGGTCGCCGGCGAGGCCCGCGACCGGGCCGCACGGGCGGGCATCGAGGTCGTCGTCGAGTGCGAGACCGGCCTCGAGCTGCCGCTCCGGCAGCGGATGCTGCGCGTGATCGCGGAGAACCTGGTCGAGAACGCGCTCCGCTACGCCGGCGAGGGCGCGACGTTCGCGCTCCGCGCCCGGCGCTGGGGCGGGGAGCTCCTGCTCGTCGCCGCCGACAACGGCACCGGCGTCCCGGACGACGAGCTGCCGCGGCTGTTCGAGCGCTTCTACCGGACCGACCGCGCCCGGTCGTCGCGGGGGACCGGCCTCGGCCTCGCGATCGTGAAGCACATCGTCGTCTCGGCCGGCGGGTCGGTCGAGGCGTCGCGCTCGCCCGAGGGCGGGCTGACCGTCACCTGCCGGTTCCCGGCCGCCGCCTGACACAATCCGCCGGATGCGGCTCAGGCTGGTCCCGGAGCGGAGGGAGTTCTACGACCTCTTCGGCCGCGCGGCGGCCAACGCCGTCGCGATGGCGCAGCTGCTCGTCCAGCTGTTCGACACCTTCCCGGAGGACGGCGGCGCGACCGTCGACCGGATCAAGGAGCTCGAGCACCGCGGCGACGAGCTGACCCACGAGGCGGTGACGCTGCTCAACCGCGTCTTCGTCACGCCGTTCGACCGGGACGACATCTACCGGCTGGTGACCGCGGTCGACGACATCTGCGACTTCATGGACGAGACGGCCGGCAACCTCTACGCGTACGGCGTCACCGAGATCCCGGAGCGGGCGCGCTCGCAGGCGGCCGTCATCCTGCGCGCGACGACGAAGCTGGACGAGGCGATCCAGCGGCTGGAGGGCTTCAAGGACTCGAGCGACCAGCTGATTGCGCTCCGCTCGCTCGAGGACGACGGCGACCGGCTCCTCCACGACGCGATCGCGGAGCTCTTCCGCGCGGGCACGGACCCGATGACGGTGCTGCGGTGGAAGGACATCCACGAGGGGCTCGAGGAGGCGGTGGACGCCTGCGAGAACGCTGCCGACGTGCTCGAGGCGATCCTCGTCAAGAACCGGTAGGCACGTGAGCTAGCTCACCGTGGAAGGCGACATCCTCCTCGTCGTCGCGATCGCCGTCGCGCTCGGCTTCGACTTCACCAACGGCTTCCACGACACGGCGAACGCGGTCGCCACCTCGATCTCGACCCGGGCGCTCTCGCCGCGGACGGCGGTCGCAGTCGCGTCCGTCGCGAACCTCGTCGGCGCCTTCGTCACGACCGCCGTCGCCAAGACGGTCGGGAAGGGGATCGTCGACACCGGGCTGGCGAACACGCGCACCGTCCTGGCGGCGCTGATCGGGGCGATCGCGTGGAACCTGCTCACCTGGTGGCTCGGACTGCCGTCGAGCTCGTCGCACGCGCTGATCGGCGGCCTCGTCGGGGCGGCGATGGCCCAGTCCTGGACGGACGGTGTCCAGTGGCACGGTCTCGCCCACAAGGTCGTCATCCCCGCGTTCCTCGCCCCGACGATCGCCTTCGGCTGCGGCTTCGTCGTGCTGATCGCGATCTACTGGATCTTCCAGCGCCTGCCGTTCCACGCCGTGAACCGCGGCTTCAGGCTCGGGCAGCTCGCCTCAGGGACGTTCGTCGCGTACACGCACGGCGCGAACGACGCGCAGAAGACGATGGGCGTAATCGCGCTCGCGCTGTTCGCGAACGGCTCGATCGACCACTTCTATATCCCGACGTGGGTGAAGATCGCCGCCGGGCTCGCGATCGCCTCCGGCACCTACGTCGGCGGCTGGCGGATCATGCGGACGCTCGGACAGCGGCTGTACAAGATGGAGCCCGCCGCCGGGTTCTCGGCACAGGTCTCCGCGGGCGCCGTGATCGACATCGCCACCCGGCTCGGCTACCCGCTGTCGACGACGCACGTCATCTCGGGCGCCGTGCTCGGCGCCGGCTCGACGCGCCGCCTCTCCGCCGTCCGCTGGGGCCTCGCCGGGAACATCGTGGTCGCCTGGTTCCTGACGATCCCGGCCGCGGCGGTCGTCGCCGCGGCGTTCTACTGGCCGGTCCAGGGGATCTTCTAGGGCGCCCCCGGGTCGCCGTTCCTTCACGGTCCCTTCACCCCACCGACGCCCACGCGGGGCGGTGCCGGACGCACACTGGCCGCATGGAGATCCAGCTCACGGACGCCACGGTCGAGTTCCTCCTGACCGGCGAGGAGCGCGCGGCACTCGCGCGCATCCTGCGGGTCGTCGAGGACGAGTGGTGGCTCGACGACCTCGAGCACGCGCTACTCGAGCGGCTCGAGCTCACCGCTCCGGTCCAGGCCCCGGCCTGACCGCCGCCGCATGCGGACGCCGTCCCGGGAGAGGATGGCTTCCGCGTGGCCGGAGACGGCTGCGGGCGCCCCGGAGGGCGCCCGCGCGGGACCCGCTCCGCCGTGCGGCGGGCTAGACCTGGACCTGCTTCAGCGTCTTCTCGGTGGCGACCAGCACGACCTTCGGCAGCGGGGCGAAGAGGAGCTTCGGCCCGAGCTTCTGGCCCTGGGTCGGGTTGACCGCGTAGAAGATGAAGCGGCGAACCTCCGCGGCCTTGTCGGTCTTCGCCGGCAGGATCGCGTAGGTGAAGGTGCAGATCGGGTACGCGAGCCGGTCGCCCTTCGGCGGGTTGACGATGTGCAGCTCGTTCGAGGCAGGCACCTTCTTCACGGTCGCGGCCGCGGCCGTGATCCCGCGCAGCCCGGGCGAGGCGTACGCCCCGGAGGCGTTGCGGATCGACATGAACTTCAGGTGGTTCTTGAGGGCGAAGGCGACGTCGACGTAGCCGATCGCGCCCTGCGTGTTCGAGACGACGCCGGAGACGCCGGCGCTGCCGCGGCCGCCCTGGCCGGTCGGCCAGTTCGCGTTCACGCCGATCCCGATCTTGCCCTTCCAGGCCGGGCTGACGGCCGACAGGTAGTCGGTGAAGTTGTACGACGTCCCCGAGTTGTCGCTCCGGTAGACGGGCGTGATGCTCGTCGACGGCAGCGACACCTTCGGGTTGAGGGCCTTGATCGCCGGGTCGTCCCACTTCTTGACGGTGCCCAGGTAGATGTTCGCGAGCACGGCGCCGGTCATGTGCAGGTTGTTCGGAACGCCCGGGAGGTTGTAGATGATCGACGTCGCCGACAGCGCCCAGGGAATCTGGACGCAGCCCTTGCAGGCCGCGAACTGGTCGGGCGAGAGCGGCGCGTCCGACGCGCCGAAGTCGACCTGGCGGGCGGTGACGGCCTGGATGCCGGCGCCCGAGCCGACCGGGCTGTACGCGATCTGGGTGCCCGTCTTCGCCGCGTAGTCGCTGGCCCACAGCGAGACGAGCGGGGACACGAACGTGCTGCCCGCGCCGGTCAGCCGGTCGGCGGAGCCCTGCGCCCCGGCGCCGGCGGCGGCCGCCAGGCCGGCGGTCAGCACTGCCGCAAACGTGATGAACGTGCGCTTCATTGATCCTCTTCTCCCTCTGACGGGAACGGTGTCGTTCGCGCCCAGTCTCGTCCCGGGCGGGAGCGGCATGGGCTGAAAGGGGGTGAAGGCCTGGTGAAAGGCTTGTGAACCGCGAACTAGCGGCCGCGCAGCTTCCGGCGGCTGCGGTGCAGGAGGAACCGGGCACTCAGGCTGATCACGAGCACGAACAGGATCAGGACGAAGGCGCCGGCCCAGGCCTGCCGGTGCAGGTTCGGGTCGGGGTCCTCGGAGTAGACGAAGATCTTGAACGGCACCGTCGCCAGCGCGTTGCGCGGATCCCACGAGGTCGTGTTCGTGAAGAGCGTCGAGGTGAAGAGGATCGGCGCCGTCTCGCCGGCGACGCGCGCGATCGCCAGCGTCGTGCCGGTGAGGATGCCGCCGATCGTCACGGGCAGGACGACCCGGAGGATCGTCCGCCACTTCGAGATCCCGAGCGCCTGGCTCGCCTCGCGCAGGGACTGCGGCACGAGCGCGAGCACCTCCTGCGTCGCGCGGGAGACCAGCGGCAGCGCGATGATCGCGAGCGCGATCGCGGCCATGATCCCGCTCTGCTTGAAGCGGAGCACGAGCAGCGTGTAGACGAAGATGCCGATCACGATCGACGGGATCCCGTTCAGCACGTCGAGCGACGAGCGCACGAGCAGCGACACCTGCGGCGGGGCGAACTCGCCGACGTAGACGGCGACGAGGACGCCGACCGGCAGGGCCAGCAGCGTCGCGATCGCCACGATGATCAGCGTCCCGACGAACGCGTTCGCGATCCCGCCGCCGGCCTCGCCGAAGAGCGCCTGGTTCTCGGTGAACAGGTCGAGGCTCAGGCCGGGGATCGCCTTGACGAGCACGGAGCCGATCATCAGCGCGAGCACCGCGACCGCGAGCAGCGACGCCAGCAGCGCGACGCCCTCCATGATCCGGCTCTTCCGCTTGCGGCGGCCGACGCGGCCGGTGGCGACGAGCCTGCTCTCCGGCGCGACCGCGCTCATCCCTGCCTCAGCTCGAAGCGCTTGACGATCACCTGGGCGGAGACGTTCACGATCAGCGTGAACACCAGCAGGATCAGGGCGAGGTAGACGAGCGACGACACGGCGAGGTGCGTGAGCGCACCCTGGTACTGCGCCGCGATCCGGCTGGCGAGCGTGTCGCCGAGCTCGAAGAACGAGAGGTGGATCCCCTGCGCGGAGCCGATCACCTGCGTGACGGCGATCGCCTCGCCCAGCGCGCGGCCGAGACCGAGCAGGATCGCCGCGACGACGCCGCCGCGCGTGTACGGCAGGACGACGCCGCGCACCATCTCCCAGCGGGTGAGCCCGAGCCCGAACGCGCCCTCCTTCAGCTCCTGCGGCACGGTCAGGAAGAGCTCGCGGCAGACGGCCGAGCTGATCGGGACGATCATGATCGTCAGGACGACCACCGCCGGCAGGAGGCCGCCGGTGTGGTGGGTGCCGTGGAAGAACGGCGTCCAGCCGAGGAACGAGCTCAGGAACGGCTCCAGGTCTCGCTGCACGAACGGGCCGAGCACGAGGATCCCCCAGAGGCCGATGATCACGCTCGGCACCGCGGCAAGCATCTCGATCAGCGAGCCGACGATCCCGCGGACGCCGCCCGGGGCGAGCTCGCTCAGGTACAGGCCGATCCCGATCGAGAGCGGGACGGCAAAGAGGAGCGCCACCCCCGAGGTCAGCGCCGTGCCGTAGATCAGGTTGAGCGCACCGTAGACGTCACGGTTCGGGTCCCACACCTGGTGCCAGACGAAGGAGATGCCGAAGTGGCCGATCGACGGCCAGGCGCCGTCGACGACCTCGTAGACGAGCGCGCCGATGACGACGAGCGCGAACGCGGCCGCCGAGGCGGAGAGGGCGTACAGCCCGAGGTCGCCGGCGCGGTCGCGGAACGACCGGCGCGAGGCGAGCGCGTTCGGCGGCAGCTCGGAGGCGCGGACGGCCATGCGCGCTGAGCTTTACAGCCCCCGTGGGGCGCGTCGGCCGGCTTCACCACCTCGACACCAACGCTTCACATCCCGTAGACCCGCGGCCCGGGCGGGGTGCGCGAGACTCAGCGCGTGTCCACCGACCTGGCCGCCCGGATCGATATCGCCGCGAGCCTGAAGCCGGACTCCGCGCCGGTCGAGAAGCGCGACGTCGTGTTCGGGATCCACGACCTCAGCGTCCGCTACGGCTCGAATCTCGCGCTCGCCGGAATCGGGCTCGACATCTACGAGAACCTGATCACGGCGATGATCGGGCCGTCCGGCTGCGGCAAGAGCACCTTCATCCGCTGCCTGAACCGGATGAACGACCTCGTCCCGGGCGTGAAGGTCGGCGGCGAGGTGCTCTACCGCGGCGAGGACCTGTACGGCGCGAACGCCGACCCGGTCGAGGTCCGCCGGCGGATCGGGATGGTGTTCCAGAAGCCCAACCCCTTCCCGAAGTCGATCTACGACAACATCGCCTTCGCCCCGAAGATGCTCGGCCTGGGCGGGGACATGGACGAGCGCGTCGAGCGCGCGCTCCGCGGCGCCGCGCTGTGGGACGAGGTCAAGGACCGCCTGAAGCGCAGCGCGCTCGCCCTGTCGGGCGGCCAGCAGCAGCGCCTCTGCATCGCGCGCGCGCTCGCGGTCGAGCCCGAGGTGATCCTGCTCGACGAGCCCGCGTCCGCCCTCGACCCGATCTCGACGGCGGCGATCGAGGACCTGATGCACGAGCTGAAGCGCGACTACACGCTCGTGATCGTCACGCACAACATGCAGCAGGCGGCGCGCGTCGCGGACATGACCGCCTTCTTCAGCCTCGAGGTGGCGGGGAGCGACCGGCACGGGATCCTCGTCGAGTACGACGAGACCGCGCGCATCTTCACCCATCCGTCCGACAGGCGCACCGAGGACTACGTCACCGGCCGCTTCGGGTGATGGCCCGCGCCGGCTTCCACGACGACCTCGAGCGCCTCGAGGCCGGGCTCCAGGCGGAGAGCGACCTCGTGCTGCGCTCGCTGCATACGGCGCTCGAGGCGCTCACCCGCCAGGATCCGGAGCTCGCCGGGGACGTGATCCGGTTCGACGACGAGATCGACGCCGCCTACCAGTCGATCGAGGAGGGGATCCAGAACCTGCTCGCCCGCCAGACGCCGGTCGCCACCGACCTGCGGCTCGTGCTCGCCGTGCTGCACGACAACCTGCACCTGGAGCGGATGGGCGACTACTGCGTGACGATCGCCAAGCTGGTGAAGCTGACCGCGGGCCTGCCCGTCGACGGGGAGATGATCGAGTCGTTCGAGGAGATGGGCCTGCGCGCGGAGGCGATGGTCCGGGTGGCGGTGGACTCGTTCGCGGCGCGCGACGTCGCCCGCGCCGAGGAGCTCGTGCAGCTCGACGAGCTGATCGACGCCTCGAACCGGCGCGCGGTCGAGCAGGTGTTCGAGATCGGGAGCGGCGAGGCGCGCAGGTGGGCGGTCCAGATGCTGATCGTCTCGCGCTGCCTCGAGCGGATCGGCGACCACGCCGTCGACATCGGCGAGCAGACCGCCTACCTCGTCACCGGCGAGTTCCGCGAGTACACGCACGCGTCGCGTCCGAGCTTCGCCGGGACGTGAACGAGACCGAGGACGCCCTCCGGCGGACGCGGCTCGCCGCCGAGCGGACGTTCCTCGCCTGGTGGCGGACGGCGCTCACCGCCGTCGCCGTCGGGATCGGCGCCGGCGGCATCGCGCCCAAGCTCGTCGGCGGCGAGCGCTAGTCGTTCGTCGGCGTCGGGACGGGCTTCGTCGCGCTCGCCGTGCTGCTGCTCGCGTACGGGTTCCGCCGCCAGGTCGAGGTCGACCGCGCGGTCGCGGAGGGCGGCTTCGCCCCCGCCGAGCTGTGGGTGCTCGCCGCCCTCACGGCCGCCGGCGCCGTGCTCGCGGCCCTCACGATCGCCTTGCTCGTCTCGACCCTCTAGCGCCGTGGCTCGCCGCGGCGCAACCGGGGAAGGCGCCGCGCCCTGGGGCGCCGGTCCTGGCGCACCGCCCGGCGGACGATCCGGTCGATCTCCCAGTCGGATCGCCCCTCCCGGACGAGCCGCTCGATCATCACCAGGGTGTGGTGATCCATCACGTCGGGTTCCTCCTCGCCGTCGCTGTCCAGGCCACCGTGCCGGGGCGCGCGGTAAGGGCGCGGGGAAGCCGGAGTGACGAGGCTGTGAACCTCCAGGTGGAGCGCTAGCATCGGGCCATGGAGAGCCGGGAGTTCCGCATCACGTTCCACGAGGAGCTGCAGGGGCTCGAGGACTCGCTCCAGCAGGCGGGAGCGCTGGTCGTCCGGTCGGTCCAGGCTGCGACCCGCGCGCTCGCCGAGCAGGACCTCGAGCTGGCCGACGAGGTGATCGCGTTCGACGACGAGGTCGACGGCCGCTACTCCGCGATCCAGGCGGGGATCGAGTCCCTGCTCGCACGGCAGACGCCGGTCGCGACCGACCTCCGGCTCGTCCTGGCGCTGCTGCACGTGAACCTCCACCTCGAGCGGATGGCCGACTACTGCGTCACCGTCGCCAAGCTGACGAAGCTGGCCGGCGGGTCGGAGACCGAGCCCCGCATCGTCGGCAGCCTGGCGGAGATGGGCGTGCGCGCCGAGGAGATGACGCGCGTCGCGCTGCGCTCGTTCCAGCATCGCGACCTGGTGCGGGCGGAGGCGCTCCCCGAGCTCGACGAGCTCATCGACCGCGCGAACCGGCGGACGGTGGAGCACGTCCTCGAGCTCTCCGGCGAGCAGCGCGAATGGGGGCTGCGGATGCTGATGGTGTCCCGCTGCCTCGAGCGCATCGGCGACCACGCGGTCGACATCGGCGAGCAGACCGCCTACCTGGTCACCGGCGAGTTCCGCGAGTTCACCGACGCGTCGCACCCGGACGGAGCCCTCGCCTGACCCGGCGGGCCGCGCCCGGGCGCCTCGCCAGGTCGGCGGCGCCGGCGCTCCTCGCCGGCCTGCTCGCGCTGACGGGCACGCCGGCGGCGGAAGGAGCGCGGCCCGAGCAGGTCGTCCGCCTCGCCTTCACGGGCGACATCGCGATGGTCGCGGGACCGGTCGACGAGTACTTCCGGTCGGTGCGGCGCCTGCTCACCGGCGACGTCGTGCTCGGCAACCTCGAGGGGACATTGACCGACCGCGGGTCGGCGAAGTGCGGGGCCGGCAGCTCCGATTGCTTCTCGTTCCACGCCCCGCCCTCGTACGCGCACCGGCTGCGCCGAGCCGGGTTCACGGTCATGAACCTCGCGAACAACCACGCCCTCGACTACGGGCCGGTCGGCCAGCGGGACACCGTGAACGCCGTCCGGCGGGCGCACATGCTCACCACCGGCCGGCCGGGGGAGATCGCCTACCTGAAGGTGCGCGGCATCCGCGTGGCCGTGCTCGGGTTCGCCCCGTACCGGTGGGCGCAGAGCCTCCTCGACCTCCCGGCGGCGGAGCGGCTGGTGCGGCGGGCCGACCGCTGGGCCGATCTCGTGGTCGTGACGATGCACGCGGGCGCGGAGGGCGCCGACCGCCAGCACGTCGAGCCCGGCAACGAGTGGTTCCTGGGCGAGAACCGCGGCAACGCGGTCGCGTTCGCGCACGACGTCGTCCGGGCGGGCGCGGACATCGTGGTCGGCAGCGGCCCGCACGTGCTGCGCGGGCTGGAGTGGTACCGCGGCCGGCTGATCGCCTACTCGCTCGGCAACCTGCTCGGCTACCGCACGCTGAACAGCTCCGGCGTGACCGGGATATCGGCGATCCTGCACGTGAGCCTCCGCCGTGACGGCTCGGTCCAGGCGGCGCGCCTCGACGCGGTCACGACGCGTGGCGGTATCCCACGGCCCGATCCCGGCGGCGCGGCGCGCGGACTCGTGCGCACGCTGTCGCGCGAGGACTTCGGAAGGCGGGCCGTGGCGGTCTCGCCGACAGGCATGCTGAGGCGACCGTGACGCCGCCGCTCGCGAATCCGACCGGGGAGCAGGCGTGACGAACCGTTGCGGCCGCCGGGGACGCCGGTGAACGTCCTCTTCGTCTGCGTCGGCAACAGCGGTCGGAGCGTGATGGCCGAGCGTTTCTTCCGACGGGCCGCCGGGGGCCGCCACGAGTCGCGCTCGGCCGGCGCCGACCCGCACGGCTCCGGCGCCGAGCCGGCGGTCGTCGAGGCCCTGCGGGAGGTCGGCATCGACGCCTCCGACCACGTCCAGCACCGGCTCGACGACGACGATCTCGCCTGGGCCGACGTCGTGATCGCGGCCTGCGACGGCGCGTGCCCCGTCGTCGCCGGGAAGCGCTACGAGAACTGGGGGATCGCCGACCCGTACGGCCTCGACGTGGACGGCGTCCGCCCGATCCGCGACGAGATCGCCGAGCGCGTGAACGGCCTCATCGCGTCCCTTTAGGACATGGCAGGGGTCAGACCCCTGCCATGTCCGAACACGACGACCACCGTGATGGTTGAGCCGTCTGACGCCGGCCTGTGGACGAATTGGCACAGAATCGACACCGCAGGGGTCAGACCCCTGCCATGTCCGAAGGGGCCTACCGGCGGGCGGCTGCGAGCAGCGCGCCGGCGTCGACGCCTCGCACCGACGCGTCGACGATCTCGACCGGATGGAGGGCCGGCATGGCCGCCTTCGCCCGGCGCAGGTGCGTCGATACCTGGACGAGACAGCCCGGGTTGGCGCTCGCGTAGGCGTCCGCGCCGGTCGCGGCGACGTTCGCCGCCTTGCGCGCGCCGAGTTCGGCGGCCGGGCCCGGCTGGACGAGGTTGTAGATGCCCGCGCTGCCGCAGCAGATCGCCTGCTCGCTCGGCTCAACCAGCTCGAGCCCCGGGATCGAGCCGAGCACGGCGCGCGGCGCATCCCGGATCCCCTGTGCATGGCCCAGGTGGCATGCGTCCTGGTAGGCGACCCGCAGCGGCAGCGGATGGCGCTCGCACCGCGGCTCGAGCTCCGCGAGCAGCTCGTTGACGTCGACCACGCGGACGGGCAGCCCGGCCTCCTTGAGGTGCGAGCCGCACCCCGCGGCGTTGACCACGACCGCGTCGACGTCGCCGAACAGCTCGGCGATCCGCCCAGCCCGGCTGTGCCCCTGCCGCGCGCGGCCCGCGTGCAGGTGCAGCGCGCCGCAGCACTCCTGGCGGCGGGGCGCGACCACCTCGCATCCCTCGGCGGCGAGCACCCGCGCCGTCGCCGCGTTGACGTCGCCGAAGACGACGCGCTGGACGCAGCCGAGAAGAAGGCCGACCCGCAGCCGCCGCTCCCCCACCGCCGGCGTCACCTCCGGCGGCGCCGCCGCCGAGCGCCAGGGAGGCTTCAACGCCGCGAACGGCGCCAGCGGCCCGGGCAGGCGCGGCGGCGTCAGCGCCAGGGCCAGCCTCAGCCGGCGCGGATGCGGCACGGCTGCGAAGACGAGCGCGCGCAGGATGCGCTCGTCGTCGGAGCGCTCGTAGTGCTCCTCGACGTGCGCGCGCGTCTGCTCGATCAGGCGGTCGTAGCGGACGCCCGACGGGCACGACGTCAGGCAGGCCATGCAGCCGAGGCAG
>Ga0070741_10010617_pt1 | contig 17314 bp, 13 predicted proteins | sample Coa_R1_4_FD_66440 | JGI IMG/M metagenome (GOLD analysis project Ga0070741, IMG submission 66440) | Surface soil microbial communities from Centralia Pennsylvania, which are recovering from an underground coalmine fire - Coalmine... | ecosystem: Environmental > Terrestrial > Soil > Unclassified ...
AGCATGGAGCGGACCATGTCCTTCTCCGCTGCCGGAAACACGTCGACGATGCGGTCGATCGTCTTGGCCGCCGAGCTGGTGTGCAGGGTGCCGAACACGAGGTGGCCGGTTTCGGCCGCGGTCAACGCGAGTCGAATCGTCTCCAGGTCGCGCATCTCACCGACCAGAACCACGTCCGGGTCCTCGCGCAAGGCCGAGCGCAGCGCCTCGGTGAAGCCGAGCGTGTCGCGGTGCACCTCGCGCTGGTTGACCAGGCAGCGCTTGGACTCGTGCACGAACTCGATCGGGTCCTCGATCGTGATGATGTGATCGGGCCGGTTGTCGTTGCAGTGGTTGACCATGCCGGCAAGCGTCGTGGACTTGCCCGAGCCGGTCGGGCCGGTGACCAGCACCAGTCCACGCGGCAACATGCACAGATCGCGGAAGATCTTCGGCGCCTGCAGATCATCCAGCGAGAGAATCAGCGACGGAATGTTGCGGAACACGGCGCCGGCGCCGCGGTTCTGGTTGAAGGCGTTCACGCGGAAGCGCGCGAGCTTGGGGATCTCGAAGGAAAAGTCGGTCTCGAAGTACTCCTCGTACGCCTTGCGCTGCTTGTCGTTCATGATGTCATAAACCATGCTGTGCACTTCCTTGTGCGCAAGCGCGGGCATGTTGATGCGCTTCATGTCGCCGTCCACGCGGATCATCGGCGGGACGCCGGCGGACAGATGCAGATCGGACGCATTGTTCTTGACGGCGAACGCCAAGAGTTGCGCGATATCGACAGCCATGGATGCTCCTCGGGGACCTGTTGCAGGCGGGAAACCTGCATCTGGGCGCAGCGGGAGTATAACGGAGGGGTTCCGTATCCAATATGTTAATGGGTCCGCAGAATTTGCCGGAGCATGTGCAAAGTATTCGCGACCGCATCGCCGCGGCCGCCGCGGCGGCCGGCCGGAGTGTCGAGTCCATCACATTGCTGGCAGCCAGCAAGGATCAGTCGGCCGAGAGTGTGCGGGCGGCCGCAGCGGCGGGCGTGCGCGATTTCGGCGAAAGCTACCTGCAGGAAGGCCTGGACAAGATGGCATCGCTGGGCGACCTGCCCCTGGTCTGGCATTTCATCGGCAGGCTGCAGGCGAACAAAACACGCCCGGTGGCCGCCGCTTTCGACTGGGTGCACGGCATCGATCGGCTGCGGATCGCGGAGCGCCTCTCGCAGCAGCGGTCCGCACACTCTCCCCCTCTCAATCTCTGCCTGCAGGTGAATCTGGCCGGTGAACCCACCAAAGGCGGGCTGTCGATGAGCGAGCTGCCCGCGCTGGCGCAAGCGGTGGCCAAACTCCCGCGTGTCAGGCTTCGCGGTCTGATGTGCTTACCGCCGGACGAGACCGAGCCGACACGCCAGCGGTACTGGTTCGCCGCTCTGCGACGCCAGCTCGAGTCGCTCAATGCAGCCGGAGGCTGCCTCGACACGCTCTCGATGGGCATGAGCGGCGACTTCGAAGCCGCCGTGCTGGAGGGCGCCACCATCGTGAGAATCGGCACCGCGCTGTTCGGCCCCAGGCCGCAGGCCAAGTGAGCCAGTGGCGGGCTTCACAGCAGGTACAATCGGAGTGCATGAGCATCGAGCGGCTGGCGATCCTGGGCGGCGGTAACATGGGACGCGCGCTCATTGGGGGGCTGTTGCGCCGGGGCGCGCGGCCCGAGCAGATCTTCGTGGCCGAGCGCCTGGATACGGCGCGCCAGTCGCTGGCGCGCGACTTCGGCGTTCTGGCGAGCGAAGAGTGTGCGGCGGCCGCATCCTCGGCCTCGCTGATCGTCGTTGCGGTCAAACCGCAGGATGTGCAGTCGACTCTGGCACCGCTGCGAGCGCTGCTCGAGCGGAACCGGCCGGTGATCGTGTCCGTGGCGGCAGGCATCCGGCTCAGCGCGCTGGAGAGTTGGTGCGGTGCGGGGGTGCCCATCGTCCGCTCGATGCCGAACCGGCCTGCCCTCGTCGGCGCAGGAGCCTCGGGCTTGTTCGCACGCCCATCGGTCATCCCAGCGGATCGCGCACGTGCCGAGCGTGTGCTGCAGGCGGTAGGCGAGATCGCCTGGGTCTGCAGCGAAGATGAGCTCGATGTGGTGACGGCCCTGTCGGGCAGCGGGCCCGCCTATTTCTTCCTGATCGCCGAATTGCTGACGCGCGGCGCGGCCGAGCTGGGGCTGGACCCTTCGGTTGCGCGGAAGTTTGCGCTGGCGACGTTGCAGGGCGCCGGGCAACTCGCTGGCAGCAGCGATGGAGACCTGCGCCGGCTGAGAGCAGAAGTCACCTCCAAGGGGGGCACGACCGAAGCAGCAGTCGCTGTACTGGAGTCCGCCGATCTCGGCGGGATCCTGACTCGGGCCATGGAGGCAGCGACGCGACGCAGCCGCGAGCTCGCAGCGCAATTCGGTACCGGCCGGTGACGGGGAAGGCCAATCCATGAGCGCGCTGATCTTCATCATCGACACGCTGCTCTCGCTCGCCCTGTTCGTCGTTCTGGCGCGATTGCTGCTGCAGTGGGCCCGGGCGGACTTCCGCAATCCTTTGTGCCAGGCCGTGGTTCGCATCACCAACCCGTTCATAGTGCCGATGCGGCGTGTTCTGCCGCCCGTCGGCAAGATCGACACGGCATCCGTCGTGGCGATGCTCGTCGTCGCCTGCATCAAGGTCGGGGTGTTCTTCGCCCTGCACGGCATTGCGCCGCCACCACTGGCCTGGGTGCGCGAGGTCGCCGTGGAGCTCGTGAGAACCCTGCTGATGACCTATTTCTACGCCATCCTGCTCTATGCGCTGCTGAGTCTGATCGCCCCGGGCGGCTACTCGCCGCTGCAATCCGTGCTCGCGACGCTGTGTGAGCCTGTTCTGCGCCCGTTCAGACGGGTGATTCCGCCGATCGCGGGTATCGATCTCTCGCCGTTGTGGGCGGTCATCGCGATCCAGGCCATTCTGCTTCTGGTCCAGTGAGCCGCGCGGCGCCTCATTGAGGCCGACCAGAACGTGCAGTGCGCGGCGTGCGCTTGCGGATTGTGCGTACCCGCTGCCGCGCTCCCGCATCGACGACGCACGTGCGATCTCGGCGGAGCAACGAGACTGCAGCGAGGCTGCTCTGCACCGCGATCCGCCCCGCATGTGATTCCCGCGCCGCGCGTGGCTCGCGCGCCAGCGCTACACGGTGCGAGCAAATGCCTGTATTCCGCGGCAAAATCAGCGACACACGCTGTTGCGAAACACGCTCTTAGAGAGCACTCCGCACGCTTCAGTCGAAGTCGACGCGCGGCGCTGCAGCGTCGATCGGGCGCGCACGCAGGAGCGCGGCGGCCGGCCCGGGTTTTGCCCCGAGCGCGCAAACCCTGAAAAAAAAGGCATTTGCGCACCAGCGAAGAGAAAAAAATGCTTGCCAACGCGTGTGCATGTGCTATTTTTCGCGCCGATTCTCATCGCGCGGTGCACCGCGCTCACAGTCACTACATTCGAGGAGTAGCGCAAAATGGCGAAAAAAGGTGGCGCACCGACCAAGTCGGAGGTCCTGACGCAGATTGCCAAGGACACCAGTCTCTCCCGCAAGCAGGTCGGAGCCGTCTTCGATTCGCTGAGCGGAGTGATCAAGAAGAGCCTGCGGGGCAACGGCCTGTTCACCCTGCCCGGCCTGTTGAAACTGAAGGTCGTGAAGAAGCCGGCCACGAAGGCACGTGAGGGCGTCAATCCCTTCACCGGCGAAAAGATGACATTCAAGGCCAAGCCCGCGAGCAAGAAGGTGCGCGTGCTCCCCTTGAAGAGTCTGAAAGCAATGGTCAATTCCTAGAATTCTTTTTGCGGAATTCTTTGCGGGGACTTTTTTCCCGCCGCAAGGCAATGCAATCGACCCGGTGAGTCGCTCCTCACCGGGTTGATTTTTTTAGGTGGTCAGGTTCGCCCTCAGGCGGGCAGATCCGCCTGCAGGAACTCGAGCACCGCCTGGCGCAGCTCCTGCAGCCGGCCATGAAAGAAATGACTCGCCCCCGCGAGTACCTTGATGGCTGGCGGCGGAGAGATCGTCCGTGCCCATTCAAGCACCCGCTCCGGCGCAATCACCTCATCCGCATCGCCCTGTACGATGAGCCACGGTGAAGTGCGTGTGCGCACCGCAGTGACATCCGGGCCATCCAGGCGCATCACCCCCGGCGAGACGGCGATTAGACGATCTGGCCTGACTCGGACCGCCGCCTGGATCGCCACGGCACCGCCGAAGGAGAATCCGGCCAGCCACAAGGCCGCATCGGGCCAGCGAGCCCTTCCGTAGGCGATCACCGCGAGAGCATCCTCGGTCTCACCAGCGCCCCCATCGTGGGCGCCAGCGCTCGAGCCGACACCACGGAAATTGAAGCGGATCGCCGGCGCTCCGAGCTCCTCGCATGCGCGCGCCACCGTGTAGACCACTTTGTTGTCGAGCGTTCCGCCAAACAGCGGATGCGGATGACACACCACGGCAAAGTGGCGCGTATCCTGCGGATCCGGCGTCTCGATCAGGATCTGCAGACTCCCGGCCGGACCGGGAATCACGGTGCGCTCCGCGTGCGGTGGTTTGTGCGGCACAGCAGAGAGACGCGCTAGTGCTGGGTCAGCATTCGCAACCCGTGCGGGCGGCCGGCATGCTACGCGGCGGCGCCATGCAGCCCCGCGAGCCGCACGAGAAGCCGGTTCAGACGCAACAGGTAATCGGCCGGATTCGCAATCTGGCCCCCCTCGGCGAGTGCCGCCTGGTCGTACAGCAGCTGCGCCAGCTCGTTGAATTGTGCGGCATCGGTCATGCCATCCAGATACTGCACGATCGGATGAGTCGCGTTCAGCTCGAGGATGGGTCGCGACTCGGGCACTTTCTGTCCCGCCGCATTCAGGATGCGCCGCATGTTCGAGCCCAGATCGTGCTCTCCCAGCACCAGGCACGCCGGAGATTCCTTCAGACGCACGCTCGCGCGGACCTCTTCCACCCGTGCGCCGAGCGCATCCTTGACCCGCTTCAGCAGCCGTTTGCTCTCCTTGAGGACGGCCTCCTTTTCCTTGCGATCCGCCTCGCTCTCCAAAGTCCCAAGCTCCAGGTCCCCTCGTGTCACGTCCTTGAAGCGCTTGCCTTCGAATGCATCGAGTTGACCCATCACCCACTCATCGATCCGCTCCGACAGCAGCAGGACCTCGAGCCCGCGTTCCCGCAGCTGCTCGATGTAGGGGCTCGAGCGAGCGCTCTCCACGCTTTCGGCGATGAGATAGTAGATACGATCCTGACCGGGCTTCATCCGTTCCACATACTGCGCCAGGCTCGTGCTGGGCTCGTTGCCCGTCTCGTGGGTGCTCGCGAAGCGCAGCAGCGGCAGGATCCGCTCCTTGTTGGCGAAGTCCTGCGCCAGGCCTTCCTTCAGGACGGCACCGAACTCCTTCCAGAAGGTCGCATACTTCTGCGGCTCTTCCTTGGCCAGCCTCGCCAGCATGTCCAGCACCCGCTTGGTGAGTCCGCCCCGGATCGCATCCACCTCCGGGTCCTGCTGCAGCAGCTCGCGCGAGACGTTCAGAGGCAGGTCGCTCGAATCCACGATGCCCTTCACGAAACGCAGGTACTGCGGCAGGAACTGCTCGGCGTCGTCCATGATGAACACGCGGCGGACGTAAAGCTTCAACCCGCGAGCTCCGTCGCGTTGCCACAGGTCGAACGGGGCGCGCCCAGGCAGGTACAGCAGGCTCGTGTACTCGCGCTTGCCCTCGACCTTGTTATGGCTCCAGGCCAGCGGGTCGGTCGAGTCGTGAGCGATGTGCTGATAGAACTGGCGGTACTCCTCGTCGGAAATCTCAGACCGCGGCAGTGTCCACAGAGCCTTGGCCTGATTCACGATCTCGTAGTCGAGCGAGGCCTCGCCTTCTTTGCGCATCCGCACGGGAAAGCCGATGTGATCCGAATAGCGACGGATCAGCGAGCGCAGGCGGAACGGATCGGCAAACTCGCGGGCATCTGCCTTCAGGTGAAGCGTGACCGCTGTGCCGCGCTCGGACCGGCTCACGGTCTCCACCGTGAAGTCACCTTCCGCGTTCGATTCCCACCGCATTCCGAGCTCGGCCGGCACTCCGGCCTTGCGGGACAGCACTTCCACCTTCTCGGCGACGATGAATGCGGAATAGAAGCCGACGCCGAACTGCCCGATCAGCGCCGAGTCCTTCTGCTGGTCCCCCGAGAGCGAGCGGAAGAACTCCGCGGTTCCGGAGCGGGCGATGGTGCCTAGATTGGACACCGCCTCCTCGCGTGTCATGCCGATTCCATTGTCGCGGATGGTGAGGGTGCCTTTGGCAGGGTCGGCATCCACGCGGATTTCGAGCTCGGGGTCCTCCGCCAGAAGCGCCGGTGTCGCGATCGCCGCGAAGCGCAGCCGATCGTTCGCATCGGAGGCATTCGAGATCAGCTCGCGCAGGAAGATTTCCCTGTGGCTGTACAGGGAATGGATCATGAGCTTCAGCAGGTCGCGGACTTCAGCCTGGAAGCTCAGAGTCTGCCTGCCGCTGGCCGCCTCAGACGGGCTCGTGGGCTCGGTCGCTGGCTGCTCACCGGGTTGGGCGGTGCTGGGTTGCTTCCCAGCCGACTCGCCGCTGCTCTGATTTTCGGGTTCTGGCATCGTCCTTCCCGCCGGCGGCGGCTGGCGCCGCCGCTCTCTCGCCAATACGTGCACGGCAGGCGCCCACGGGCGCGCGCCTTCAGGAAGGGCGATCTTGGGAAGATCTAGGAAAAATTCAAGGGGCTGGGCTTGAGCAGGTGCAGCAACATCCAGCTGCTCAGCGCAAGGGCGCCCTGTATCAGGGGCGCGGAACCTGCGACTTCGGTAAGTGCGCAGGTCGCGAGGTGGCGACATGCGTGGGTGAGATCGTCGAGCTCATCCCACCAGAGGAGGAGAAATTCCATGCGCTGCAGACTACGGATCCAATGTGGCAGTTGGTGTGCGCGAACTCACAGTCACCGCAGGCCCGGCTGAGCGAAAGTCCGAACGCGCGCAGCGATCTCGAATCGTGCTGCGGCTTGCACGACATAACCTGGGTGCGTACGCTTGACCATGACGATCATTTACCGCAGAAGGCGCGCGTGCGGCGCCTTGTGCGCGCGGACAACAGGGCACGGTGCACGCGCCGCGCCCGTTGACCGCTCGTAAGGGCGAAACTGACAAACCACGCCACTATCCAGCGCATCGTCGTCCTGAACCCCAAGGGAGGCTCGGGCAAGACGACTATCGCGATCAACCTGGCGAGCTACTTCGCCTCCCGGGAGCAAAGACCGGTCCTGATGGATTTCGATCCGCAGGGCTCCTCGGTGCGCTGGGTGCGCAAGCGTCAGCCGACGCAGCCCCCGATCCAGGTCATCGCCGCTTTCGAGCGCGACACCCGCACGACGCGGGCCTTCCAGCTCCGCCTGCCCGATCGCTGCACGCACGTCATCGTGGACACGCCCGCCGCCGTGGAGGCGCGCCAGCTCCCCGAGGTCACCCGCGATGCGCACAAGATCCTGGTTCCCGTGCTGCCCTCGGACATCGATATTCACACCTGCTCACGGACCATCCGCGACCTGCTGCTGGTCGCCAAGATCCGCCGCGAGGAGGATCGCATCGGTGTCATCGCCAATCGCATCCGGCGCAATACGCTCACCTATCAGGCCCTGATCCGCTTCCTGCAGAGCTTGAGGATTCCGATCGTCGCCACGATCCGTGACTCGATGAATTACGTGCGGGCGGCCGAACAGGGGGTCGGCGTGCACGAGATGAAAAGCTCTCTTGCGCAGGAGGACATCGAGCAGTGGCGGCCCCTCGTCGCCTGGCTGGAGAGGCCGGGGGCCAGCCCACAACCGGCGCAGGATCCGCCCGCATCGGCGGCGGTGGGCGCCTGACGGAGGCCGCTGCGGGGCACGAAGAGGTTTGGAGTCAGCGCGCGCCGCAAGGGCGTGCGATCACCGACGCGAATCGCCCTCAGGCTTGCCGCGCTCGCCGCGAGGGCGAGCGCGAGCTATTTCTTGGGAAGCTTGGGCGGCGATCCGACGGGGGCCGGCTCATCCTCGAAGGAATCGCGCACGCGGTCCGCCCAGTTCTTGTAGTTGGACCACGTGTAGAGATTCTTCGTGATGGCGGCATGACGCGCGCGGGCGCGCTGCATGCGATCCAGCCAGTTTGCGTACGGATCGGCGGGGTCCGGGGAACTCGGAGTCTTCGCAGCGGGTATGAGGTCCGGCCGCGCGCCAGGCGTGTCTCCTCTCCCCCTGTCTGATGAGCCCATTGTCGCTCCTGATGCTTTCACGCAGAGTACGGTCTACTCGCGAAGCGGCGCAGGAACTGGTTCACAGGGGTTTCGCGTGCAGAAGAGGCTGGGACGCAGCTCTCGCGTCCGCGCAGTCCGCTGCGAACCACGCGAGGCGTTATGTCACGCGAAGTGTCGGTTCAGGCAACGAGACGGTAGACAGGACGATAGATGCTGCCCGGCAGTTTCATCCGCCGCTGCGCGACGAATGCCGTGAGCAGCTCATCGAGCAACCGCATGATCCCCGGATCCCCCGCCAGCTCGTAAGGTCCATGGCGCTCGATGGCGTGAATGCCATAGTCCTTCACGTTGCCGGTCACGATGCCTGAGAAGGCGCGACGCAGATTGGCCGCCAGGCGGTGCACGGGCTGGCCGCGATCGAGCTCCAGCGCACGCATCGACTCGTGGGTCACCTCGAAGGGCCGCTGGAATTCAGCAGGCACCGACAGCAGCCAGTTGAAGTTGTAGGAATCGTTGTGATGGCGGCGAAACTCGCGGACCGCGCTCATGCCGCGCACCATGTGCCGTGCGACCTCCGCCGGGTCATCGATGATCACGGTGAAGCGGCGCGCCGCCTCCTCGCCCAGCGTTGCGCCGATGAAGCTCAGGATGTGCTCGAAGTAGGCGGCGCTGTCCTTGTGGCCGGTGAACACCACGGGAAAGGGCTGTTCCTGATTCACCGGATCGAGCAGCAGCCCGGCCAGGTACAGGATCTCCTCGGCCGTGCCCGCCCCGCCGGGAAACACCACGATCCCGTGCGCCAGGCGTACGAAGGCCTCGAGGCGCTTCTCGATGTCCGGCAGGATGACAAGCTGGTTCACGATGGGGTTCGGCGGCTCGGCCGCGATGATCCCCGGCTCGGTGACGCCGATGTAGCGGCCATGCTCGATTCGCTGCTTCGCATGCCCGATGGTCGCGCCCTTCATCGGCCCTTTCATGGCCCCTGGACCGCAGCCCGTGCACACGTCCAGCCCGCGCAGGCCCATCTCGTAGCCAACTCTCTTCGTGTACTGGTACTCGTCCGAGCCGATCGAGTGTCCGCCCCAGCACACCACGAGGTTGGGCCGCAGCTTGGTGTCGAGCACACGCGCGTTGCGCAGCACGTGAAAGACAGCGTTGGTGATGGAGGCCGAATCCGTCAGGTCGAACCGGCCACTCGCCACGATCTCGTTCGAGATGAACACCACATCGCGCAGCACGGCGAAGAGGTGCTCCTTGATACCCCGGATCATCTCCCCATCGACGAAGGCGGCCGCCGGGGCATTGCGCATCTCGAGCTTGATACCCCAGGCCTGGCGCAGGATCTCGATGTCGAAGTCGCGGTAGCGGTCGAAGATTTCCTTGGCGTTGTCGGTGTCTGCACCGCTGTTGAGCACGGCGAGGGCGCACTTGCGAAACAGGGGATACAGGCCACCCTGCCCTGAATCGAGCAGGTTGCCAATCTCATCCTGCGACAGGTTCTCGAGGCTGCCGCGCGGACCGACTCGAGCGTCGACGAAATCGGAAACGATGATGCTGCTGTCCACTCGCGCGCGGCTGCTCTGCCGTAGGGCTACGGCAGAATATCGATGGGCGTGTTGTCGGGCGTCAGCAGCCAGATTTCAAGCATGTCGGCATTCGACACGGCGATACAGCCGTCCGTCCAGTCGGTCTTGTCGTAGTAGCTGGGATCGTGCTTGAGCTGGTTGGGCAGGCCGTGAATCATGATCGAGCCGCCACTGTCCCAGTGGTTGCGGCGGGCATGCCTGAGATCCGCCTCGCTCGGATAAGACACCTGCATGGAGAGGAAGAAGTCGCTGCGCGGATTGCGGCGAATCAGACGATAAGCGCCCTCAGGCGTTCTGAAGTCCCCGGCGCGCTCCTTGGTGCCCACCGGATTGAGGCCCAGCGCGATCTTGTAGGTGCGCACGACGCGCTCGCCGTGCATCAGGAACATCTTGCGCTCGGACTTGCGGACCAGCACGTGATCCACGACCGGCAGAGTCTCGGTCGTGCGCATCATGACGCGCTGGGGCTCCGGCAGGCTGTCGGCCTGCGCGGCGAGTGCCGCACCGAGCAGCGCGGCGGCGATCAGGAGCTTCCCGGGGGAGACAGGCATTATTCGGTCAAACAAGGACTTGCAAAGTTAAACGCATTATAGGCGCTCATCCGGCGTGCCGCGATGTACATTCGTCACAGCCCGCCCATGTGGGAACCACGAGGCGCGCCGTGAGTTTGACTGCAGATCACACTTTGCGTTCTATACTGAGGCGTGCGGCGACCGCCGGTTGCCGCCGTAATCAGGGGCCGAACATAATGAGAACATCAAAAAAGGATCAGGCCGCGGGGGCCGGTGCCGCAAACATCGCGATCCCAACAATCGAGCCCGCCGCTGCCCACGCTCGGCGGGTCAAGCTTCGCAGGTCGATTCAGAGCGTCATCGTCGCGATCCTGCCGATCATCCTGAGCGGCTGCGCCACCACGACATCCAGCGAGCCCGTGAAGGAGAAACTCGATCCGGACACGGCCACCACGGTCGTGGTGCTGAATCATCCGGTGGAGCTGCTCTCCCAGAGCACTCACGGGTCCAAATCCGATCCGTTTGCCTACATCGCACCGTTCGAGACCGACCGGATGGGCGAGCGAACGCTGTACCTGTGGGTCTCGGCGCCTCAGGATGCGGGCCCAGTGACGCAGCCGCAGGTGCTGTGTAACGGTCAGCCGCTCACCCTGCAGCCGCTCGAGGCAAACTCCTCCGTGGCCGGTCCGGCCCCAAGCGCGACCACCTTCGCGAAGCCTGACACCGAGGCTCTCAAAGTGGAGTTGTCGCAACTCAAGCTCTCGCACGCGCCCTACGACGCTCCGGTTCCCTGGAGTGCGCAGTGGTATTTCCGGCTGCCCCCCGAAGGCCTGAAGTGCCTCGCCGGCGCGAACGGGGTTTCGCTCGAGACCCGTGCCGCAAGCGGCGACGCGCAGCGTTTCAGCACGGATCGCAAGAACCTCGCCACGCTGGACGAGTTCACCCGTCGGTACTGAGGTTCAGCTCGGTCCCGGAACGACGATCTCCACGCGAGGCATCGTGATCTGCGTGCCGGGATGCAGATCGGCGAGATCCACATCGGGGTTGTATTGTTGCAGTAGCCAGATCGGCAGCTGCACGAACCGCTGGGTCACTGTCCACAGTGAGTCGCCGCGCCGGACGATGTAAACCTCCGTGCCCACGATGCGGTGAGCGGCGAAATAGGCCGCCTGCAGCTCCTCGTGGTACTGGCGCCGTCGCGCCTCGAAGTCATCCCGCGAGGTCCGGTTGAATTCCAGCTTGAGCCGATGCCCGATCAGCACAGGCCGGCCAAACTTCATCCGGTTGAGCTGGCGCAGCCGCGCCGCCGACGTTCCGAGCCAATCGGCGTAATGGCCGAGCGTCTCTGCTGCGGCTACCGCGATCGTGCCGTCCCTGGCTACCGAATAATCGATCGGGTCCGCATTCTGCTGAGTGTCCGCCGAAGGTCCGAGCGCGGGACTCAGCGCCTCGGCTTGTTCGGCCGAGACAGGCTGCGCGTTCTCTGTAGGTTCTCTCGTGCTCGCGACCTCAGCGGCTTCCTCCACGCTTTCACGCTCGGCCACCGCAGCCGGTACGCCTCCGCCGGCAACCACCGGGACCGAGGGCTCCGCCAGTGGCAGGGCGCCAGCCATCTGCTCGTGGCTCGGCGTGTTGGTGCTCGGGACCACGGTGCTCGCGATGGGCGCGGCGGCTGGGCTCGTACCCGCACCCGGCGTCGGCCTCGCCGATGCGAGCGCAGGCGCAGGCGGTGTGACGGTGAGCTGCTGGCCCTCGAAGACAAAATCACGATTACGGATACCGTTGACCTGCAGCAACTGCGCCTCCGTCATGCCGAACTTGGAGGCGATGTCGGACAAGGACTCGCCGCGCTGCACGACGTACACACCGGCCGCGGTAGCCTCACTGGCCGAGGCGCGTGCGACGGCCGCTGCAGCGGCTGATTTCGCACTCACGTTCGCAGCGGGGGCAGCCGCAGGCGCCACCGGTGAGCGGCCCGCGGATGCAGGGGTGCCCCGCTCTGGCGGGGCGACGGCTGGAGGCGCACTGCCCTGTAGCGCTCCTGCGGCGCTCGGGGCCGTGACAGCGTTGGCGTGACCCGTGGCGGTCTCACCTGCGAGGACCGCTGGCGGCGAGGCTGCCGCAACAAGTGTCGCAGCGCTGACTTCCGGCAACGTGAGCGTATGACCTACGCGCAACTTCGCGCTGGTCCGCAGGCGATTCAGCCGGGCCAGGGCTTCGGGTGATACGCCATTCTGCTCGGCGACGCTCTCGACGGTATCTCCAGCGCGAACGCGATAACGACGCGGCGCCGGTTGTCCGGCGTACAGCTCGCCCGGCGACAGATGTTGCGCAAGTGAGTCGGTCGTCCATTTCTCACCGTCGAGCGGCAGACGCAGATGATAGGCCTTGGGTACGTGACGCTGGCCGTCCCATACCGGACGCAGCAGAGCTGGGTTGAGGCCACGAAGCTGTTGCGGCCCCATGTGCAAGACACGCTCGAGCGATGCGATGGGCACGTAGGCCGGCACGACGACCTCCTGGAATTTGGCTTCGCCCGTGCGCTCCATGGGCCCAAAGTACTTCTCGGGGTTGTGGTCTATGTCGAGTGCGGCGAGAAAGGAGACGTAGAAGTTGCGCGAAGCAAAGCCGAACGTGCGGCTCTTGTATTGGCGGACGATGGTAACGATGTCATCGGTTCCGAGGGCCTCCTTGGCGCGACGCACGCCTTCAGCGCCATGGTTGTACGCAGTCAGCGCCAGGGGCCACGTGCCCAGCAGACGGTAGTTGTATGCGAGAAGCTGAGCTGCCGCCTCGGTTGCGCGGAAAGGATCCAGGCGATCATCCACCGCGCCGTCAATGCGCATGTATCGCCTGCCTGTCGAACGCATGAATTGCCACAGGCCGGCTGCCCCGACCTTGGAGCGTGCCGCGGGATTGAAGGAAGACTCGACGTGCGGCAGCACCGCGAGCTCTGCGGGCAGGCCCAGGTTGGCCAGCGTTTCCGCAATGTGGGTTTCCCATGCGCCCGAGCGGATCAGCCCGGCCCGGAACCGGTCGGCCTGGCCGAGCTGGAAGCGGATTTCGTCGGTCGCCTCCAGCAGCCGCGCGGGGGTCCCCTCCTCGCCCCACATGTCCAGGATGTGCTGGTCCTCGGGAGACAGCGGAGCGCCATTTGCCGCCGCGATGCGCCGCAATGCCGCAGCGTAGTGCTCGCGTTCCTCCTCCACCCGCTTCTCGCGCTCGTGCGGGGAGGTGTTCGGCGCAAAGTGCAGGGTGTCGTAGACGACCGCGAGATTGTGCTCGTCGTGAAGGAAGCCGGCGTTGGTATCGACCTCCGTGTAAACGCGGATCCAGAACTGAACATCCCGCTCGAGCTGCGGCGGACGTGGCATCGAATCCTCGGCTGCAAAAATCCGCGCGTGAGCCAGCAATGCCAGTGCGCCGGCGAGCAGCCATCGTGTGTAGGGCGTCCGCGCCGCCCTGCTCCCCCATGTCGAGTTCATTTACACCCCGGGAAATCCAAGATTCGTCCACCCATTCAACGGTTTGTGCGCCGTGCATCCCGAGCGCGCGAGGATAGGGATCGCAAATGCGTCGATGATCTTGACAACGGCTGCCCTACCGACCGCCCGCGTGGCCGCCGGAGTGTCCGACGCTCATGCCGCGACGAGGGTGAAACGGTCGCATAACGCGCACTGCGTCACACTTGAACTACGTCGCAGATACAACATGTCATGCCGAATGCCGCGCCGCTCGGGCTGGCACGCGCGTTGCTTCATGTATATCCAGATGCGGTCAGATAGTCTGCCGCCCGGAAGGAAACACGCTAGGGATTCGAAGAAAGCGCGGATCCGGTTGGGGCCCTCGCCCAACCGGATACCCAGCCACCGGATAACAACGAGAAAACACTCCTCCACACAAGCAAGCGACCGATAGACCCCGCGCAAGCGGGGTTTTTTTCGCGCTATCGGATGTGTTGCGTGTCGGTCGCCCCCGGGAAGAGGGCTCAGCCGCAAGGCTCTGCCAAGCGGCCGGCGGGCGCATTGCATTGGATCGCCCCCGGGAAAAGCACTCGGGCGCAAGGGGGCTCGCTCGAACGCAACGCGCACGCTGTGTATTCGGGGGTCGGAAAAAAATGAGGCAGCCGCGCGGGCTGCCTTCGAAACGCCACCCTCGCCCTGGATCGGGCGAGCCGGCGGGCTGCCGGACTGTGGCGCGCACTGTCACGCGAGAAGACGTCTGATCCGGTGGAGGGTATTGTGCTCCCGCAGGCCGTCAGGCCTGTTCAGCCACACTTGGATTCGCCGCAGTTCAGGCAGGTCATGCAGCCGTCCATCATCACCACGGCTGCGGTCGAACATTTGGCGCACAGCTGCGCGCCCTCCGGAAAATGCGATTTCGAGAACGCATCGGTCTGCTTCGAGCGGGCCTCGAACTCGGCGCGCTTCTCGTCCACGAGCTTCTGCTGGTGCTCATCGAGCTTGGGCTTGCGCATCAGCCCGATGGTCTGCAGGTGCTTCTCGATGACGTAACCGAGCTCGGCAATGATCGAGGGCATGAACTTGCCGCCGGGCTGCCAGTAGCCGCCGCGCGGATCGAAGACCGCTTTGAGCTCCTCGACCAGAAAGGTGACATCGCCCCCCTTGCGGAACACGGCCGAGATGATGCGCGTCAGTGCCACGATCCATTGAAAGTGATCGAGATTCTTGGAATTGATGAAGATCTCGAAGGGACGGCGCTGCTCGTAATCGGTGCCCTCGTTGAGCACGATGTCGTTGATCGTCACGTACATCGCATGATCGGAGACCGGGGTCTTGATCTTGTAGGTCGATCCGATCAGTACCTCCGGCCGCTCGAGCTTCTCGTGCATGCGGATGACTGTGGCGGTCCGGCCGTTCTTGTCACGGAAGACCTCCGGATCATTGGCCGGTGCGGAAGCGATCTTCGTCTCCGCGGGCTTTTCCTCGGGCTTGCGGACCCGGTATTTCACGATTCGCTTGTCAATCTTCATGGGACTCGCTCTTCATGGGAATTCGCTCCGTTTCCGGGAGCTACAGCTTGCCGTAGTAGCCTTCCTTGATCGCATCGAAAAGGTTCGCAGCCGTGTGCGTCTCGCCGTCGTACTCGATCTGCTCATCGCCCTTGGCCTCGACCTCGGTGCCGTCCTCGAGCGTGAACACGTAAGTGGTGTTCTTGAGGTCCTCTTCCTTCACGAGCACGCCCTGGAAGGCCTCGGGATTGAAGCGGAAGGTCGTGCAGCCCTTGAGGCCCTTCTCATGGGCGTAGAGATAGATGTCCTTGAAGTTCTCGTACTTGTAGTCGGTCGGCACGTTGGCTGTCTTGGAGATGGAAGAGTCCACCCAGCGCTGCGCCGCGGCCTGGATCTCCACATGCTGACGCGGAGTCACCTCATCGGCGGCGGTGAAGTAGTCCGGCAGCTTCTCGGCAGAGGCGCTGGCGTCGGGCATCGCCTTCGCGTTCACCATCTGCCGATAGGCCAGCAGCTCGAACGAGAACACGTCGATCTTCTCCTTCGTCTTTCTTCCCTGGCGGATGACGTTGCGGAAGTAGTGATGCGCGAAGGACGGCTCGATGCCGTTCGAGGCATTGTTGGCCAGCGACAGGGAAATGGTGCCCGTCGGGGCGATCGAGCTGTGGTGCGTGAACCGGGCGCCCACTTCGGCGAGCTCGTGCACCAGCTGCGGCGCGACTTGGGCGACACGCTGCATGTAACGACTGTATCGGGCGTGCAGCAGGCGTCCGGCGATCCGCGCTCCGGGCTTCCAGCCGTCGCGCGCCATTTCCGGCCGCTTCCGCAGCATTTCCTTGGTGACGGTGAACTCCTCGTTCATGATCGGCGCCGGTCCCTTCTCGCGTGCCAGCTCGAGGCCAGCTTCCCAGCCCGCCACCGCCATCTCGCGCGAGACATCCTCGGTGAACGTCACCGATGCCGGCGAGCCGTACTTCATGCCGAGCAGCGTGATCGTGCTGCCCAGGCCCAGGAAACCCATGCCGTGGCGGCGCTTGCGCACGATCTCGCCGCGCTGCTTTTCCAGTGGCAGGCCGTTCACCTCGACTACGTTGTCGAGCATCCGAGTGAAGGCTTTGACGACCGCGCGGTATTCCGCCCAGTCGAAATCGGCGAACTCCGTGAACGGATGCCGCACGAAACGCGTCAGATTGACCGAGCCGAGCAGACAGGAGCCGTAGGGCGGAAGCGGCTGCTCACCGCAGGGATTGGTGGCGCGAATGTCCTCGCACCACCAGTTATTGTTCATCTCGTTGACACGGTCGATGAGAATGAAACCCGGCTCTGCAAAGTCGTACGTCGAGGACATGATCACGTCCCACATCCGCCGGGCAGGCAGGGTCTTGTAGACCTTGCATGCCACCAGGCCCTCATCGTTGACCACGTAGTTCTCGTGGACCGGCCATTCGCGCCAGAGATACTTCGAGCCGTCGCTCAGATCCGGCTGCTCGACCTCGTATTCGCGTTGCGACAGCGGGAAGGCGAGCTTCCATTCACGATCTGCGCGTACCGCCTCCATGAAGTCATCGGTGATCAGCAGCGACAGGTTGAATTGCCGCAGACGCCCGTTCTCCCGCTTCGCGCGGATGAACTCCATGGCATCGGGGTGCCCGACGTCGAATGTGCCCATCTGAGCGCCACGCCGGCCGCCGGCTGAAGACACCGTGAAGCACATCTTGTCGTAGATATCCATGAACGACAGGGGCCCGGAGGTGTAGGCACCCGCCCCGGTGACGTAAGCGCCCCTCGGACGCAGCGTCGAGAACTCGTAGCCTATTCCGCAACCGCTCTTGAGAGTCAGCCCGGCCTCATGGACCTTCTTGAGAATGTCGTCCATCGAATCGCGGATCGTGCCCGACACCGTGCAGTTGATGGTGGACGTGGCGGGCTTGTGCTCGAGCGCTCCGGCATTTGAAGTGACCCGTCCGGCGGGAATAGCCCCGCG
>Ga0070741_10010618_pt1 | contig 17313 bp, 17 predicted proteins | sample Coa_R1_4_FD_66440 | JGI IMG/M metagenome (GOLD analysis project Ga0070741, IMG submission 66440) | Surface soil microbial communities from Centralia Pennsylvania, which are recovering from an underground coalmine fire - Coalmine... | ecosystem: Environmental > Terrestrial > Soil > Unclassified ...
TCCCACGCCGATGATGTAGGTGAGGATGACGATGACCCAGACGCGCGCGGTCTCGGCGAACGGCAGCAGCCACACCATCACGGCGATCAACCAGCCCGCGTAAATCCCTCGCAGCATCGTCGTCGCGAACGGCGTGGACATCGATTCGCGGCCGAGATCCAGCAGCGCGTCACGCACGGCGGGCTCGAACGCGGGCGACCAGGCCGCCACGCACGCGAAGAGCGCGGCGCCGACGAGGTTCGCGGCAAGGACGACGGCCCAGAGCCGGCCGACGTTGCGGCACGTGACGCGGTCGCGCCGGCGCAGCAGCGGCAGGATGACGGTCAGCGTGTTTTCGGTGAAGAGCTGCTGGCGGCCGAGGACGACCATCAGGAAGCCGAGCGAGTAGCCGAACTTCGCGACGAGCGGCCGCCACGGCGTATCGGGCAGCGCGCTGCGCAGCAACCCCTCGGCCGCGAAGGAAAATCCCATCGACAGCCCAGCGGCCAGCCCTGACCAGCCGAGCGACGCCGTCGTCCGGTCGAGCTCTTCCTCGCCTTCCTTGCGGACGGCGTGATAGACGATCGCGCCCGCCGGCGAGCTGCGTTCATGAACTTCGCGCGAATCTTCGTTCGCCACGCGCGAGGTCGCTGCAAAACGCATGTCGGCGTGCACGTTGCAGCAGCGTTTTCGCATGCAACTGTTCGGTATCCGCCTGCTGGGCGTCAACTCGGACAATGCGACGAAGCTGCTGCTGAGCCTCGCGGTGATCGGCGCCGTCATCTTCGTGCGCTATCTCATCGTGTGGATCGCGCGCGCCGTCACCGGAGAGGAGCCGAACGAGCGCACCGTGTTCTGGACGCGGCAGGGCGCGAGCCTCGTCACCACGATCATCGGCGTGCTCGCGCTGCTCTCGATCTGGTTCGAGGATCCGACGCGTCTCGGAACCGCGGCGGGACTCATCGGCGCGGGGCTGGCGTTCGCGCTGCAGAAGGTCGTCACCGCATTCGCCGGCTACCTCGTCATCCTGCGCGGCAAGACGTTCACGGTCGGCGACCGGATCACGATGGGCGGCGTGCGCGGCGACGTCATCTCGCTCGGGTTCCTGCAGACGCGGATCATGGAGATGGGCGAGCCGCCGTCGGCGCAGAGCGACAGCCAGCCGATCTGGGTGCGCGCGCGGCAGCACACCGGCCGCATCGTGTCGGTGACGAACGACAAGGTGTTCGACGAGCCGATCTACAACTACACGCGCGAGTTTCCGTACATGTGGGAGGAGATCAAGATTCCGATCACGTATCAGACCGATCGGAAGATGGCCGAGCACATCCTCCTCGATTGCGCGCGCGAGGTCACCGAGTCGACGACCCGCGAAGCCGAGGCGGCGAGCCGTGCGTTCGAGCGGCGCTACTTCATCGCCCTCGGCTCGCTCGAGCCGCGCGTGTTCATGCGCATCACCGACAACTGGGTCGAAATGAACCTGCGCATCCTGGTGCCGATTCGCGGCGTCCGCTACTGCATCGACGAACTGTCGCGGCTGATCATGGAACGCTTCGAGCAGGCCGGCATCGGGATCGCGAGCGGCACGTACGCCATCGTCGAATTCCCGCCGCTGCGAATCGAGGGACCGGTGGCGGAGCGGATCGCGGAGGGGCTACAGGCGCGCGAGCAAACACACACCCGACCACGGACGTGATCCGGCCGGACCGGGCGGCTCGGGGAACATCGCGAAGAACCGGAGCTTCAGCGACAGGCGTCCGAGCGAGTTGGCCGTCTTCAGCATCGATTTCACTTCGACCGGTTTCCACCCGCAGCGCTCGAAGAACGCCGGGCCCTCGTCGGGACCGAACAGGTACGGCGCGCCGGCCTGCGCGACGAGCTGCCCGGTCTGCTCTTTGAGCATCGCGAGCAGCCCCGGCGAGACGATGTCGACGACCCAGTGGTTGAAATTGGCGGCGTCCGCGAGGTCGGCGCCGAGCGCGCACGCGTCGTGCGCCATCAGATAGATCAGCAGCCCTTCGCTCAGCACCATCACGTTCGAGGCGCTGCGCCCAAGCCTGGAGAACAACCCGCGGCGCGCGTCGACGTTCGAGAGGTCGAGCGGAACCCGTTCGAGCTGACACACGGGCCGCGCCGACCCGAGCACGCCAGCCTTGTAGTCGAGGATCTCGGGCATGTCGACTTCGACCCACTTCAACGACGCCGGCAGCGTCATGCGGTACGGCCGCGTGTCGAGTCCCGCCGCGAGGTTGACGATCAGATCGACGCCGCCCTCGACCGCGCGCGTCACGAAACGGTCGAACGCATACGTGCGCGCGACGACCGCCCACGACATCTCCTCGGTCATCCCAATCGCCTGCGCGATCGCTTCGCCGCGCTCGCCGGCCAGCGCGCGCGCGAACGGGTCCGTGAAGACGGCGTTGGGCCGCTCGCTCTCGAGCGCGCGATACACAGCCACCCAGCGCGCCGTATCGGAGATGTCGCGGATCAGCGGTTCGGTCATCGAACGGTGACGACGACGTCGGCGGTGTCGACGAGGATGCCGTCGTCGGCATACGCGCGGAGGGCGTACGTGCCGGGCCGGGCGATCCGCACCTTCGTCGACGCCTTGCCGTCGGCGACGGCGATCTTCTGCGGCTCGAACGCGACCGCGCTCGCGTCGCCGCGATAGACGATCCAGATGACGCCCAGGCGGACGCCGCGGTCGAGCCGCACGACGGCCTGGCGCAACGGCCCTTCGACGCGCGCGTTCGAGCCGCTCTGGCTCGGCTTGTTGGACGGACGCCCATCGTCGACCACGAACGCGTCGAGCGCGAGCGGCTCGCCGACGGCGGCGGTGCGCGTCGCGCCACCTTCGACGCGGATCGTCGGCGGATCGTCGGGTTCGCCAAGCTCGCCGGGACCGCCGCGATTCTGCTGGTAGACGCTCGCGTCGATCTCCCACACCGGCATCAGCGACGCGAACGCTTTCTCGGTCTTGCCGTGCGACGTCAGCGTCCAGACGAGATCTTTCTTGCCCCAGTCCGCCGGCACGCGCACCTTGAACACGAATTGCTGCCGCCGCGCGTAGAAGTGCGCGGGCTGCCCCTGATCCGGCGGTCCCGGCTCGAGGAAGTTGTCCGAGCCGACGGCGACGTCCACCTGCTCTTCGTAATTGCGGTTCATGTAGCCGAAGACGAAGGTGAAGCTTCCGTCGCCGTTGCGCTCCCACCCTTCGAAGACAGGGACGACGTTCTGGCCGCTCGTGTAGCGCACCTGCGCCGACGCGACGGCGATCGCCGCGACCGTAGCGAAGGCCGCGAGCGCCGCGCCGAGTCTTCTCGGCGTCGTCCGCATGCGCTGCGGTGGCCGTCTATCGCGTGCCCTTCTCACGGTTTCGCTCGGCGACTTCGGCTTTGAACTCCTCGTCGCTCATGTAATAGAAGGTCAGCCAGTGCCGCGACATATCGTCCGTCGTGCGGTTGCCGAAGCCGACCCAGTTGCGCGGGTCGGGGTTGTACTTGTTGGCGACCGAATTGTCGTGCCAGCTGATCACGTGCATGATCGTCCCCGCCGGCAAGAGCGGCGCGGCGTCGTCCGCGTAGTTGTAGACGATCTGCCAGTTGAAGTCGTAGTTGACGCAGTTCAACTGCTCGACGTGCATGTCGGGATAGATCGCTTCGAGGCACTGCTTCTTTCCACGGTTGTGCATGTGCGGCATGAAGCCGATCAACCGCGCGTTGCGCTCCATCTTGTAGTACGCATCGCTGCGCACGTCTGACTCGCCCGCGGGGATGTCGAGGTCGTCCTGGTTCGGCGAGAGGATCGTGCGGATCACGTGCTTCGGTGTGTAGCCCTTCGGGTAGAACACGATCCCGACGCTCGTGCGGTCGGTGACCGGCTGGCCGATCGCGTGGTAGTGCATGTTGAAGCGCACCTTCGCGCCCGCCTTCATCAGCTTGCCGGCGCCGTCAGGAAACACGTCGCCGTTCTTGCCGACGGCGTACTCGACGAGCACGCCGCCGGGATCGGTGCCCTCGTCGTACACGAGCGTCTGCACCGCGTGATGCACGACGCGCGCGGCGCCCGGCGACGGCTTCGCTTCGACCGCCTTGATGTAGCGATCCTCCGTCAGTCCCGAATCCGCATAGAAGTTGCCCCACCAGTCGGCCTGCTCGGGCTTGACCGTGAACGCCTGCGGCATCGAGACGACGAGATCCGGCTTGCCGATGTGCCAGCGATCGCTGTCGTCGAACGCGCGCGGCGGCGGCATGTCCGCGGGGCTTCCTTTCGGCGCGCCGCCGTCGACCCAGTCGACGATCGTCTGGATCTCCGCATCGGTCAGCGACGGATCGTCCTTGAACCGGCGGATGCCGACCGTCTTGTCGACGTGCCACGGCGGCATCTGGCGGCGCGACACGCGATCCTTGATCGACCGCGCCCACGGCCGCGCCTCTTCATACGTGAGGAGCGAGAACGGTCCGATCGATCCGGGCCGATGGCAGGTCTGACACGACTTCTGCACGATCGGCGCGACGTCTCTGGTGAACGATACCGTCCGCGCCGGCGGCGTCTGCGCGCGCGGCGCGAACGACATCGCCAGCAGCGCGATTCCGATCGTGACGACCGTCGTGCACCGCTTCAGCGCTGCCCGCATGACACGATCCATGCGACCCTCCGGCGGCGATTATAGGCCTGCTATACTCCGCCGCCATGAAGATCCTGCTCCTCGCGTCGCTGGCGTTGACGACGCTCGCCGCCGCCGACGGGCCGCCGGCCGCGACGTACAAAACCGAAGCCGAGCTGACGGCGGCGCTCAAAGCCGGCGCGGCGACGCCCGACATGCTGACGGCCGAAGTGCAGAACACCGATCGGCATCGGATCAACATCGTCCGCCGCACGAAGGCGGCCGGCGCGGTCGCGCATGACGGCTTCGCCGAGTTGCACCACATCATCGACGGCTCGGGAACGCTCGTGACCGGCGGCACGATCGTCGACCGGAAGATTCAGAACGGCGTGACGCGTCACGTCGCGAAGGGCGACGTGATCCTGGTCCCGTCGGGGATGCCGCACTGGTACAAGGACGTCGACGGCGGGGCGATCACCTACCTCGAAGTGCGCTGGGCCGAGAAGTAGTCGGCGCGCGTCACTCGGCGCGCAGCGCAATCGCCGGATCGATGCGCGCGGCGCGGCGCGCCGGAACCCAGGTCGCGACGAGCGCCGCGGTCATCAGCGCCGCCGCGCTCGCGCCGAACACGAGCGGATCGCTCGGGCTGACGCCGAACAGCAGACCCGACAGCACGCGCGTCAGCGCCAGCGCGCCGGCGAGACCGGCCGCCGCGCCGAGCGCCGCCGGCACGAGCCCCTGACCGACGATCATCGCCGTCACGCGCCGCTCGGTGGCGCCGAGCGCGACGCGCACGCCGATCTCCTGCGTGCGGCGGCTCGCGCTGAACGCGATGACGCCGCTCACGCCGACGAGCGCAAGCACGATCGCGAGCGCCGCAAAGGCGGCGAGCAACAGCGTCCTGAACCGCGAGTCGGCCGTCGAATCCGACACGACCCGCTGCATCGCCTCGACGTTCGAGATCGGGATGTCGCGATCGATCGATGCGAGCACGCCCCTGACCATCGGCACGACGGCGTCGGCGTCGAGAGGGGTCCTGAGGACGAGTGTCATCGTGTGATACGAGGGCTGCTGCGCGTGCGGGGTGTACAGCTCGAACGGGGCATCGCGGTCGAGGCCGAAGTGCTTGACGCCGGCGACGATGCCCACGATGGTGCGGCTGCTGTCGCGATAGCGGACGCGCGCGCCGATCGCATCCTGGCCGGGCCAGAAGCGGCGCGCCATTTCGTCGCTGACGATCGCGACCGGCGCGGCGCCCTCGACGTCGAAGCGCGTGAACGCTCGGCCGCGCAGCAGCGGAATCGCCATCGCGTCGAAGTAGCCGGGGGTAATCGATCGATTTTCCGCGCACGGCTCCTGTCCCGGCGCGAACGGCGGACGCCCGTCGATCGTGAAGGCGTCACACGAGTAATTGGACGACAGCGGCAGGATGTTGACGGCGCCGACCGTTCGAATCCCGGGCAGCGCGGCGAGGCGCGCCTCGAGGCGCTGGTAGAACGGAATCTCGTCCCCTTCCGGATAGCGCGCGAGCGGCAGGGACGTGCGCAACGTCAGCACCTGCTCGGCATGAAACCCGGGATCGACGTGCGACAGCTTCCACAGACTCTTGACGAGCAGTCCGGCGGCGACGAGCAGCATCAGCGCGAGCGCGACCTCGCCGGCGACGAGCATCCGCTGGAGGCGGCCCTGCGACGGCGCCGCGCCGGTGCGGCCGCCGTGCTGCAGCGCCTCGCGCGGCTGCTGACGCGTCGCGGCCAGCGCCGGACCGACGCCGAACACGAGACCCGTCGCGACCGACAGCGCGAAGGCGAACACGTACACGACGCCGTCGATCGCGATGCTGTCGCCGCGCGGAATTTCCGCCGCGCCGACGGCAGCGAGCGCGCGTACGAGCCAGGCGGCCGCCACGAGGCCGCAGGCGCCGCCGGCGATCGACAACACGACGCTCTCGGTCAGGAATTGCCGCACCAACTGGGCGCGGCTCGCGCCGAGCGCCTGCCGCACCGCAATCTCCCTCCGCCGCGTCGTCGAGCGGGCGAGCATCAGGTTGGCGAGATTCGCGCAGGCGATGAGCAGCACGAAGGAAACGGCCCCGAGCAGGATGTAGAGCGGCTCGCGCGTGTCGCCGACGATCGACTCGAGAAGCGGCTCGATCGTGACCGACCGTCCGGTGTTGCTCTTGGGATAGGTCCGCGCGAGATCCGCGGCGATGCCACGCAGGTCGGCCGCCGCGTCCGCGAGCGAGGTGCCGCGCGTCAGCAGCCCGATCGCCTGCAGGTAGTGGCCGCCGCGCGGGTCGTTCTTCGGATCGATGCGCAGCGGCACGAACACGTCGGGTTGACGATGGTTCTCCTCGAGCGGATGACGGAACCAGGCGGGCAAGACGCCGAGGATCTCGGTCGGGACGCTGTTGAGCTGCACGCGCGTGCCGACGATCGACGGCGAGCTCCCGAAGCGGCGCGTCCAGAACCCGTACGACAGGACCGCCACGGGCGCCGAATCCGGACGGTCGTCGTCGGCGCGGAAGTCGCGTCCGATCATCGGCGCGACGTGGAGCGCCGCGAAGAAGTCGGCGGTGACGCGCGTTCCGGCGACGCGCTCCGGCTCGCCCGCGCCGGTCAGCGTCGCATCGGCGTAGTTGTTATACGCGGCGAGGCGCTCGAACCGCTGCGCGCGGGCGCGGAGGTCGAGGAAATCGAGCGGCGACAGGTTGTCGTGGTCGCGGCTGCCGAGCTCCTCCCCGCGAACGCGCACGAGGCGATCGGCGTCCGGGTACGGCAGCGGCGCCAGCAACACCGCGTGGACCACGCTGAAGATCGCCGTGTTCGCGCCGATGCCGAGCGCCAGGGTCGCCAGCGCGACGGCCGTGAAGCCGGGCTGTTTGCGCAGGGAGCGGATCGCGGATCGCAGGTCGGACAGCGCCATGCGGCGTTAGACGGCGCCGGCGACCGAAAAGATGCTCCGTCTTACTGCTTCACGAACTTCAGCACGCGACTGCCGGTGACGACCTCGCCGATCTTGCCGGGCACCGTCTCGCCGACGTAGATCGATCCATCCGACCCGACCGCCACCCCTTCGGCGAGCGTGTCGGCGATCGTGTACCGAATCGATCCGTCCTTCGCGCTGCCGATGAACAGCCGTTCCTTGTCGTTGTAGTCGACGACGTAGATCGTGTCGTCGGCCGTGATGAAGATGCCGCTCGGCGAGCCGAACTGCGTCCACTGATCGAGATACGTGCCGTCCTGATCGAAGATCTGGATCCGCTTGTTGGATCGATCGCCGACCAACAGGCGGCCGCGCGAGTCGAACGCCAGCGTATGCGGCACGTCGAACTCGCCGGGGCCGGTCCCCTTCCGGCCCCACGCCTTGACGAACGTGCCGTTCTTCGAGAACTTGACGATGCGGGAGTTGAAGTGGCCGTCGGCGACGAAGATGTCGCCGTTCGGCGCGACGGCGACATCGGTCGGCCCGTTGAACGTGTCGGGGCCGTCGCCGGCGACGCCCGCTTTGCCAAGCGTCATCAGCACCTGCATGTTCGTGTCGAACGCGAACACCTGCTGTCCCTTGCCGTCTCGCGTGCGCCAGTCGGTCAGCCACAGGCGGCCGAAGCGATCGACGCGCGCTCCGTGCGGCGACGCAAACAGCTTGTCGCCCCACGTGCGCAGGACATGCCCGTCGCGATCGAGGACGATGAGCGGCGGCTCGGCGCGCGTGAACGCGTAGACGTGATCCGCGCCGTCGATCGCCATGCCGGCGGTCAGGCCCCACTTCAAACCGTCGGGCAGCTTGCCGAACGCCGGATCGATGCGATACGGCGCGCTCTGCGCCAGCAGCGCGGCGCCGAGCGCGACGTACCACGCCGCACGCACGACGCACCTAGAACGTGGCGATCGCATTGATCGGAAATCCTGTTCCGCCGGTGACCGGCACGGGCGCGATCGTCAGCATGAACGTCCAGCGGTGCAACCGCGCCGCCGTGGCGCCGACCGCTTCGAGATCCTGGTTGTCGAGCAGGTTGATCCCCATCGCGGTGATGAACAGCGTGTGGATCGGCAGCGCGACGCCCTGCACGAGCGACGGCGTCACGTCCTCCGCGGCGTCGCTGCCGACGAGCGCCACGCCGCGCGCCTTGATCCACGGCGCGACCGAGGCGTGCAGTCCCGCGGCACTCTGGCCGACGTTCCACGGCCCGAGCTTCGCGCGCCGCGCCCAGCGTCCGGTCCGCAGCAGCAGCGCGTCGCCGGGCCCCAGGGTGACGCCGGCCTTCTTCTCCCACGCCTCGAGGTCCTCGACGTAGATCGGCGTCCCCGGCTCGAGATAGTCGACGCCGCGCAGCCGCGGGATGTCGACGAGCACGCCGCGCGTGATGACGCCGTTCTTCAGATTCTGGATGCCGAGCTTCGTGCAGCCGGTGTCGGTGTTCACGTCGCCGCGCGCGTAGCCGTTGTAGGTCTGATCCTTGTAGAGGATGTGGCAGAGCGCGTCGATATGGCTGTGCGCGTAGCCGTGATACGACACGGCGTAGCGATCCATGTTGTTGCCGCGCAGCATCGTGTGCTCGAACGGGTTGTTGTTGTCCTCGGCCTTCTCGGTGATCGGATTGTGCGCGAGCGATACGCTCTCGCCGATCTTGGCCAGCGCCAGCGCCGCCTTCCGTGTCGCCGGCGTCACGAGGTTCAGCGATCCGAGCTCGTCGTCCTTGCCCCAGCGGCCCCAGTTCGAGACCTGATGGAACAGCGCGTCGAACTCGTCGGCGTTGCGCGGCGCGCGCGACGCCGGCGTTTGCATCGGCGCGAAGGCGACACCCACTGCCACGAGCAGGTTGACGACGAACCGCATGGGGGCTCCTTCGCGCCGTTACGGCGTGAACGACGCATGCACCGACACGCCGGACATGCCGACGCCGACGTCGATCGGCGCCACATCGTCTGGCGCGGTGAATTCGACGAGATATTCGTCCGCCGCGCGCGCGGTCGCGTTCGCGATCCGGCCGGCGATCAGCCGCAACCGATCCGGCAGCGCCGTCGCCGTCGCGATCGGATCGTAGGTGCCGCCGGTGCTCCGGGTCAGCGAGAGGCACAGCTCCTGCTCGTTGCCGCGCCCCTCCGCGCCCGCGGCGACCACGACCGCGTAGACGACCGCACCGCGGCGCACGAGATCCTTCACGCGCCGATTGAACTCCTCGATCTGCACGCCGCTCGTCTCCGGGCTGTCGGAGGTGATGATCACGAACACCGGCAGGCGATCCGGCACGTTCTTCACGAACCGATCGTCGATCTCGACGATGCCGTCGATGAGCGCCGTGCCGCTCGTCTGCGCGGTGAACAGCATGCCGATCGCGGTCGAGAGCTCGTCGCGCCGCGCCGTCGGCTTGACGCGCACGCGAAACTGCGGCGAGAGCGTGCCGAGCACGAGGTCGTCGGCCGGCGGAATGGCGGCGACGAGGCCGTCGAGCGCGGCGCGCATCGGTCCGACGCTCGCCCCCGCCATGAACCCGTTGTCGACGAGCAGCGCGACGCGATGACGCAGGTCCGCGGCGAGCGCGGCGCGCGCGACCTCGAAGCGCCGGCTGCCGCTCGTCACCTTGAAGTCGGCGGCGCTCAGCGTCCGCACCGCGCGGCCGTTCTCGTCGACAACGCGCACGAACAGGTGCTGCGTGTGCGCGGCCGCGCGTAGGCCGATCGGCACGACCGCGGCGGCGGCGAAAACGACGGCGAGAGCCGGCATCCGCATCACCGGCGGAGTATACGCTCCGGTAACTCGAATTGCAGATTCCTCCGACGCGAGGGGCGATCGGCGGGTCGCCGATCGCCGGCGGACGCGCCGACGCCGCGCCGCAACCCGTTCACCGCCATTCGGTTACGTGCACGCGGCTGCAGGGCGCGACGCGCCGGTACGTGGGCTGCAATCGCCACGGGTCATGCGATCGCTCCGGCGCGACTGCTCCGGCACGAACCTGGTGGAGGCGGCCATCATCCTGCCGCTCCTCCTCCTCTTGACGTTCGGCATCGTCGACTTCGGCACGCTGTTCTACGTCTACCTCGCGCTCGAGAACGGCGTCAGCCAGGCGACGCGATTTGCGATCACCGGCAACCAGGCGCCGGACCCGAACAACCCGGGCCAGTTCCTGTCGCGCGCCGACTCGATCAAGGCGGCGATGCGCGACGCGACGCCGACGCTGACGATTCCTGATGCCGCGTTCACGTTCGATCACCTGCCGCAGGGCGCGGCGTCGTGGGCGGGCGGCACGGGCGGCCCCGGCGACGTCGAAAAGGTCAGCGTCGACTACACGTGGACGCTGATGACGCCGATCATGCGCCCGTTCTTCACCAACGGCCAGATTCAGATGCACGTCGAATCGGCGATGAAGAACGAAGGACGGTTCCAATGACGCGCCGCCGCCGCGACGCCGGCCAGAGCATGATCGAGTTCGCGATCGCGCTCCCGTTCCTGACGCTGCTCGCGCTCGGCCTCATCGAGCTCAGCTCGGCGCTGCTCGATCAGCACGTCGTCACGCGGCTCGCGCGCGAAGGATCGAACCTCATCTCGCGCGACACGACGCTGCAGGACGCGGTGACCGCGATGCGCAGCATGGCGACGCGCCCCGTCAATTTCGACAACGGCACGTCGACGCTGATCCTGTCGGTCATCAAGAACGTCCCGACCGTCGGCGCCGCGAACTACAACCAGAACATCCTGTACCAGCGCGTCCAGTACGGAACGCTCTCCGCGTCGAGCCTCCTGCAGACGCGCGGGTCCGGATCGTTCGGCGGCGCGCCCGACTACCAGGCGAACAACTCCGACAACGACACGAGCCTCCAGCTCACGAACCTGCCGCCCGGGCTGCTGACGACGGGCGGGCTGCTCTACGTCACCGAGATCTACTCGACGCACACCATGATGACGCCGCTCGACAACTTCGGCGTCCACGTGCCGCCGAAGCTCTATTCGATCGCGTATTTCTGAGGGCTGAGACGATGGGAAACGAACGGGGCGTGGTGCTGATCTATCTGGCCATCATCCTGACGGCGCTGCTGCTCTTCTCGGGCCTCGCGCTCGACAGCGGCCGCGCCTACGTCGTGAAGGCGCAGCTGTCGAAAGCCGTGGACGGCGCCGCGCTCGGCGCCGCGCGCGCGCTGAACAGCGGCGATCCGCGCGGCGAAGCGACGCGCATTTTCAAGGCGAACTTCCCCGCCGGCTATCTCGGCACCTCCACCTCCACCGATCCGACGACCGACCCGAGCTTCTTCACGTCGACCGTCGACGCGACGACCGGCGTCAACATCGTCGACGTCCGGGCCACCGCGGTGCTGCCGACGACGTTCATGCGCCTCGGCAACATCGACAGCGTGACCGTCCGCAGCGCCGGCGAGGCGACGCGGCGCATGGTCGATCTCTCGCTCGTCATCGACGTGTCGAGCTCGATCGGATCGAAGTGGTCGGCCGTCCACGACGCGGCGCAGCAGTTCATCAATTCGTTCGACGCGCTGCACGATCGCCTTGCGCTCATCACGTTCAGCAACGGCGCGCAGGTGATCGACCCGATGCCGAGCAGCCGCGGCTTCGACAAGACGAAGCTGATGAACGACGTGCCGACGACGCTGCCCGGCGGCAGCACGCTGATGGTCGAAGGCATGTACCGCGGCTGGGACGAGCTCCGCACCGTGCCCGCCGGACAGCAGTCCGGCCTCCGCGTCATCGTCCTCTTCACCGACGGCGCGTCGAACGGCGTGCCGGCCAACTACGACGGCACGGCGAAGGCGCTGCGCACCTGGGACTTCCCGAAGAGCGCGAACGACCCCGACAACCAGACGTGGGACTCGCCGCACATCGACGGCCTCTACGACACGCAGTCGGGCGCCACCAACCCGTCGTACAGCATCACCGTGCCGTGGAACGCGACGACGACGCTGACGCAGATCCCGCTGCTGCCGCTGACGACGCTCCACGCGCATCATCGGAGCTCCGGCATCCCGACGAGTTTCCCGATGCAGACGGCGTCGCTGATGGTGAACGGCCGCGCGCAGAACGCCGCACGCGGGCTCCGCGACAAGGACCCGAAGACCGGTCAATATCCGGCCGAGGTGTGGAACATCAACAACGCCGCGCGCAACGTCCTCGAAGAGATCGCCGATGCGGCACGCAACGACAACGGCGACTACAAGATCCGGATCTACACGATCGGGATGGGCTATCTGCTCCGCGACCTGCTCGGCACGATGCCCGAGATGCCGGAAGACATCTTGAAACGCGTGTCGAACGACGCGACGTCGCCTGATTTCAACAGCGCCCAGCTCGAGGGCAAGTACTACTACGCGCCGACGGCGGCCGACGTCGCGCCGGCGTTCGAGGGGATCCAGAATCAGATTCTGCGTCTGAGCAAGTGATGCCATAATGCCTCCCTGCGAGGAGGCGGATGAAGCTTCGAGCGGCGATCGCCGCGCTGGCGATCGCCGCGGCCGCACCGGCCGCTGCACAGCCCGCAACGTTCGACACCGCACTGCAACCGCCGCCGCCGGGCCTCACGCGCGTGCTGATCGCGACGACGCCGGGCGCGGCGCCAGGCGTCGCCAACCGGTTGCAACAACGCGGGCGCAGCGTCTCCCATCAATTCACGCTGCTGAACCTCGTCTCGGCCGAAGTCTCCCCGGACGACCTGGCGTCGCTCGCCGTCGATCCGTCCGTCGCGAACGTATCGATGGACGCCGCCGTCGTCAGCCTGGGCGTTCCGCCGCCGCCCGGGAAGCCGGCGAAGAAGGCTGCCGCGGCAGACGACGCGCCGCCGGCGCGCGCCCTCACCGGCAAGGGCGTCGGCGTCGCGGTCATCGACTCCGGCCTCGCGCCGAACGGCGACTTCTCCGCCGTCGCGTTCTACGACTTCACGAGCGACGCCGGCAGCGGCCCGTATGACGACTACGGCCACGGCACGCACGTCGCGGGATTGATCGCGAGCAAGGGCGCGCTGTCGCAGCACGCGTACACCGGCATCGCACCCGGCGTCCGGCTGATCGCGATGAAGGTGCTCGACGCGCAGGGGTACGGACGCACGAGCGACGTGATCCGCGCGATCGAGTTCGCGACGCTGAACAAGGCGGCGCTCGGCGTCGACATCATCAACCTGTCGCTCGGGCATCCGATCATGGAGCCGGCCGCGACCGATCCGCTCGTGCAGGCGGTCGAAGCCGCCGTGCGCGCCGGCATCGTGGTGGTCGTGTCGGCCGGGAACATCGGCCGCAACATCGTCACCGGCGCGCCCGGGTATGCGGGGATCCTGAGTCCCGGCAACGCGCCGTCGGCGATCACCGTCGGCGCGCTCGACACGCACGGCACGGCGTCGGCGTCCGACGACACGATCCCAAGCTACAGCTCTCGCGGACCGACGTGGTACGACGCGCTGGTGAAGCCGGACCTCGTCGCCGCGGGACAGAACATGGTGTCGGACGCGGCGATCGGCAGCGCGCTCTTCACGACGTATCCGGATCTGCAGGTCGCGGGCAACGGCGGCGTCAACCGGTTCATGCGGTTGAGCGGCACGAGCATGTCGGCGGCGGAGGTGACCGGCGTCGCCGCGCTGCTCGTGGAAGACGCGAAGTCGCCGGGCGCCGCGGCGATCTCGCCCGAGACGATCAAAGAGGTGCTCGAGTACACCGCGCTGCCGCTCGCGGACGTCGATCCGCTCACGCAGGGTCACGGCGAGCTGAACGCGGCCGGCGCCGTGACGCTGATGGACGCCGTGCTCGCGACCGGCGCCGCGCCCGCTGTCGCCGCGCAGTCGCTGTCGTCGCCGCAGACGACGCTCGGCGCCGACACGTTCACGTGGAGTCAGACGGTCGTGTGGGGCAACACCGTCGTGTGGGGCAATACCGTCGTCTGGGGCAACACGGTGGTGTGGGGCAACACCGTCGTCTGGGGCAATACGGTCGTGTGGGGGAACACCGTCGTGTGGGGCAACACCGTCGTCTGGGGGAATGCTGACGTCTACCGCTGACTGGCGCCAGGGCCTGCCCGATCTTCCCGGCGAGCGGCTCACGCTCCGGGAGCTGCGGCCGTCCGACGCCGACTCACTCTACGCCGAACTGAACACGCCCGAAGTTCGCCGCTTCATGTGGGCGCCGCCGCCGAACGCCGCGGCGTTCACGCAGTTCATCGAGTGGGCGCACGCCGAGCGCGAAACCGGCAAGTACATTTGTTACGGCATCGTCCCGAGCGGCGAGGCGGACGCGGCCGGCGTGTTCGAGCTGCGGCAGTTGCAGCCCGGCTTCTGGCGCGGCGAGCTCGGGTTCGTGATGGCGTCGCGCCTCTGGGGACACGGCGTGTTCCCGGAAGGGGCGCAACTGATGCTCGATTTCGCGTTCCGCACGGTGAAGGTGCACCGCATCGAGGCGCGGGCGGCCGTGGACAACTCGCGCGGCAATGCGGCGCTGCAGAAGCTCGGCGCGCAGCGCGAAGGACGGCTGCGCGACGCGTTCTGGCGCGACGACCACTACGTCGACCAGTATCTGTGGGCGATTCTCGACACCGACTGGTCGCGCCGCGGCAATCAGCTCAATGACAAGTAGCGGCCGGGTTCCCAGTCCTCGTCGAGCGGACGCGCCATCTCCGGGCGCAGCGGCGGCAGCGCCCGCACGGCGGCGTGCGCCGCGGCCGCCGGCTCGATAAGCGCCACGATCGGCACGTCGAGCGCCTTCGCAAGCCGCTCGAGGTTGAGGACCGAAATATTTCGCAGCCCGCGCTCGACGCCGGACATGTACGATCGATCGATGTCGGCGAGGTCCGCGAGCGCTTCCTGCGAAAGGCCGCGTTCGCGGCGCAGCGACCGCAGCGTGGCGCCGATCGTCCGAAGCAGTGGGTGGGAAGCGCGCGGCATAAGCCAAGGATAAACCCGTACACAACGGTCTGGTTAGTCATGATTCCGCTTTTTGTTTCGATGGGGTTGCTCGTGGGCGCCGCGGCTCAGACGCCGGCGTCGCTCGGCGGCGTGTGGGTGCTCAACCGCGCGGCGAGTACCGCGCCGCACGAGATTGGGTTCAACGCCGACTGGCTGCAGTCGGCGGGGCGCGGATCGACTGACACCGGATCGCCGGGCGGCAGCCGGCGCGGCCGGCGCGGCGGCGGCGGCGGAAGCGGCAACGCCGGCAGCGGTGCGTTCCCGATGCCGCTCGAAAGCTCCGACACCGCACGCGTCGCGCAATTCCTGACAGGCGAAGCGCGCAATCCGCCGACGCGGCTGATGATCGTCGACACGCCGGGCGCGATCACGATCACCAACGAGCTCGGTCAATCGCGCACGCTGCATCCGACCGGCCGCGAGGAATCGATGGAAGTCGGCGGCGTCACGCTCGACGTGACGACGCGCCGCGACGGCGGGAAGGTGGTGGTCACCTACACCGTGGATAAAGAACGCCAGGTGCAGTACACCTACACGCCCGGTGCGCCGCTCCTCGTCGACGTGCAGTTCGTGCAGCGCGGCGGCGGCGACAAGGCACAGTTCGTGTACGACACCGCCGCGGCGACCGAAACGCGGACCGCCGGCGGCGAACCAGCCGCGGCCCCGTCGGGCGGCGCGACACCGCCGGCGCAACCGGCGGCGCCGATCGCGCCAGGCACCGACATGCGTCCCGGCGCCGAACTGCGGGGACTGAAGTCAATTGGCATTCTCGTCGAGGATCTCGGACCGCAGGCGCGATCGTGCGGACTGAGCCACGACGCGCTCGAGTCGGCGCTCGCGAAGAAGCTGACCGATGGCGGCTTCAGCGTCCACCGCAACTCCGACGAGGACACGTATCTCTACGTCAACGTGCAGACGAGCACGGTCAGCGGCGGCCTCTGCGTGTCGCGCTACGACGCGTTCCTCTACACGCACGCGACGGCGACGCTGACGTACCGCGAGCAGCCGGCGCTGGTGCAGGTGTCGCTCATCCATCGCGGCGGCATCGGCAGCAGCGTGCCGGGGGCGCACGCGCCGGCGGTCACGCACGCGCTCGAGGACTACGTCGACGTGATGATCACGCAGATCCGCGACGCGAACCGATAAACGTGCGATGACGGGACTCCTCGTCGGCACGTGGCCGTTCGCGCTCGTGTTCTGGGGCGTATTCCTGTGGGCGTTCGTGCCCGAGTTCTTCGTCGTCTCCGGCCGACGCGAACCGGCGTCGACGCCGCTCGACGCGAACTCGAAACGCGCCATCATGATCGGGCAGCCGGTGGCGGTGCTGTCGGCGTTCTGGATTGCGGCGAACGTGCCGTCGGGCGCGCTGCCGGGTCGCGCGTGGTGGTTTGCCGCGGGCATCGCGGCGATCGTGTGCGGGCGGCTGCTGCGGCGCCACTGCTTCCGGATGCTCGGCGCCAGCTTCACCGGGTCGGTGATCGTCTCGCCCGAGCAACTGGTGATCGAACGCGGCGCGTACCGGAACGTGCGACATCCTTCCTACACAGCCGGCATGATCCTGTTTCTCGGCATCGGTTTGGCGCTGGCGAATGCGATCAGCGTCGCGGTGCTGCTGGCCATCGTCGCGATGACCTATGTGTACCGCGTGCGCGTCGAGGAGCGCGCGCTGGCGGCGGTGATTGGCGATCCGTATCGCCAGTACATGCGCCGCACCAGGCGGTTCATTCCGTTCGTGGTGTGACGCGGGAGGTGGCGGAGAGAGAGGGATTCGAACCCTCGGTAGAGTTTCCCCTACACACGCTTTCCAAGCGTGCTCCTTAAACCACTCGGACATCTCTCC
>Ga0070741_10010619_pt1 | contig 17313 bp, 20 predicted proteins | sample Coa_R1_4_FD_66440 | JGI IMG/M metagenome (GOLD analysis project Ga0070741, IMG submission 66440) | Surface soil microbial communities from Centralia Pennsylvania, which are recovering from an underground coalmine fire - Coalmine... | ecosystem: Environmental > Terrestrial > Soil > Unclassified ...
TAAGGCCGATGCGCTCGGAAAGCGTTTTGTGTTCTGCCTGCATCAAGACGGATAGTTTCTCGCTCAAGGGGCGCGCCATCTTAACATACGGGTGAGGCGGAATAGGCGAACGCTTCCGCGCGGAAGTGCGGGTCGAGCGAAGCCGAACCCGGTTTCTCCATGGATGACGGGAAGGAGTGCCTAAAGAATACGGCCCGGAGATTTCGCGGATAGATTTAACGTGTCCGCGCCGGCGAGTTCCGCTCGCGGGCGAAACCGAGGTTCGTGAATGTCGAGTGACGTTACGCTGTTGAGCGGGCAGTCAAGGATGACTTGTCCCGGGGGAAGCGCAGAAGCGGGAAGCGCAAGCGCAAACCGCGCGGGCCCACGTCCGGCGAAGTACGGCGCAGCTCCACGCCGGATGAGATAAACATCGTCGAAGCTTTCATTATGGATTGCACAGGTGTGCCTTATAGGAGCTCCGCGCTTAGCTGAAAACCGGGAACCGATCGGTTACAGTGGACTTTTCGTACCGATGTCGTCGCCATGCGTGAACGTGACTACAAAATTGCACCGTCGATTCTTTCAGCCGACTTCGCTCGCCTTGGCGAGGAAGTGACGAATGTCGTCGCCGCCGGCGCCGACTTCGTGCACTTCGACGTGATGGACAACCACTACGTGCCGAACCTCACGATCGGCCCGCTCGTGTGCCAGGCGCTGCGCAAGCACGGCGTCACGGCGGACATCGACGTGCACCTGATGGTGAAGCCGGTCGATCGTATTATTCCGGACTTCGCGGAAGCCGGCGCCACGTACATCACGTTTCATCCCGAAGCGAGCGAGCACATCGATCGCTCGCTCGCCATCGTGCGCGAGCATGGCTGCAAGAGCGGTCTCGTCTTCAACCCGGCGACGCCGCTCGATTACCTGCACTACGTGATGGATAAAATCGACATGGTTCTCATCATGTCGGTGAACCCCGGGTTCGGCGGACAGAAGTTCATCCCGAGCGCGCTCGCGAAGCTGCGCGACGCGCGCCGCTTGATCGATGCGAGCGGGCGCGCTATCCGGCTGGAAGTGGACGGCGGCGTGAAAGTCGACAATCTGCGCGCGGTGGCGGAAGCCGGCGCGGACACCTTCGTTTCCGGTTCGGCGATTTTCAGCGCCGGCAAGGCGAGCGATCCGCACCGTTACGACTCGGTCATCCACGCGATGCGCGCTGAGCTCGCTAAAGCGGGCGCGCAGCGCGTCTGATCGGGCGACGTCATGGTCTCCGGCGCGTATGTCGTCGTGCAAGGTCCGGCTTCCGGATTCGTCCAGGAGATAACGGCGGGCGCGCACCGCCTGCGCGCCGATGAACCGAAGACGGCGGGCGGCACGGACACCGCCCCCAATCCTTACGATTTGCTGCTCGCCGCGCTCGGTGCGTGCACCTCGATGACCATTTCCATGTACGCTCGGCGCAAGCAGTGGCCGCTCGAATCGGTCACGGTGCGGTTGCGCCACTCGAAGATTCATGCCGAGGATTGCGCCGAGTGTGAGACGAAAGAAGGCATGATCGATCGGATCGAGCGCGAGATCGAGCTCCTCGGCTCGTTGGACGCGGGGCAGCGCGCGAAGCTCCTCGAGATCGCCAATAAATGCCCCGTGCACCGCACCCTCACTTCCGAAATCGATATCCGCACCCGGCTCGCCTGACACGCTTTGGCTAATCGCACTCTCGCAGAATTTTCGTTGACCGCGCGACTCGTGCTGTTCGATCTCGACGGCACGCTGGTACATAGCGCCCCGGATCTCGCCGCGGCGCTGAACCTCATGCTGGAAGAGATGGGGCGTCCCGAGCAGCCGACGGAACGGGTCGCGGGGTGGATCGGCAACGGCATGGCGCGGTTGGTGAAGCGCGGTTTGACCGGCGAAATCGACGGCGAGCCCGAGGTGGAGTTGTTCGAGCGCGGCCTGTCGAGCTTCACGCGCCACTATGCCGCTAATCTCACCGCGCGCACGCGACCCTATCCCGGCGTGATCGAGACGCTCGCGACGCTGCGTTCCGACGGCTTCGCGCTCGGCTGCGTCACGAACAAGTTGGAATCGTTCAGCCGGCCGCTCCTCGATCGGCTCGGCCTGATGCAGTACCTGCAAGTCGTGATCGGCGGCGACACGGTGACGACGCGCAAGCCCGATCCGTTGCCGTTACGGCACGCCTGCGAGGAGGTGGGCGTACCCCCTGCACGGGCGGTGATGGTCGGGGATTCGGCGGCCGACATCAACGCGGCGCGCGCGGCGGGGATGCCGGTAATCGCCGTGAGCTACGGCTACAATCAGGGACGCAACGTGCGCGAATTGAATCCCGATTGGGTGGTTGATTCGCTCGCCGAACTGCCCCAATATCTGCGGCTCTACAAGGCGTGATCATGGGACACGGGAAAGGAACGGGACCGAACGCATGGCGATGGTGGCGTAGCAGCCGCTAGACGCGCGTTTGTTCCGGTTCAACCGTTTCTCATGGTGATTCATGTCGCTGACGCAGACCGAGTTCGATAGTTACCGCCATCAAGGTTTCAACCGCATCCCGCTGATGCGCGAGGTCCTCGCGGATCTCGATACCCCGTTGAGCGTTTACCTGAAGCTCGCGAACCGCCCGTATTCCTATCTGTTCGAGTCGGTGCAAGGCGGCGAGAAGTGGGGCCGCTACTCGATCATCGGTGTTCCCTGCCGCACCGTGCTGACCATCGCCGGCAATGAAGCGCGCGTCGCGCAGGACGGCGACGTCGTCGAGCGCGAACGCGTCGACGATCCGCTCGAGTACATTCGCGCGTTCAAGGCGCGCTATCGCATGCCGCAGACGCCGGGCCTGCCGCGTTTCACCGGCGGCCTGGTCGGCTACTTCGGCTACGAGACGGTGCGCTTTATCGAGCCGCGCCTGGGCGAGCTGAAGAAACCCGACGCGATCGGCGCACCGGACGTGCTGCTCATGGTGTCGGACGAAGTCGTCGTGTTCGACAACCTCGGCGGCAAAGTGTACGTCATCGTGCACGCCGACCCGGAAACCGCGAACGCTTATCAGAACGCCCAGCGCCGGCTCGACGAGCTGATCAAGCGGTTGCGCCAGGGCGTGCAGGACCCGGTGTCGGCGAACGCGGTCGGCGCCGTCGCGGAAAGCGATTTTCGCCCGGACTTTCCGCAGCCGCGCTTCGAGGCCGCCGTCGAGCGCGCGCGCGAGTACATCCGCGCCGGCGACATCATGCAGGTGGTGCTGTCGCAGCGCTTGTCGATTCCGTATCGCGCCGCTCCGCTCGATCTTTATCGCGCCCTGCGCACACTCAATCCTTCGCCGTACATGTACTTCATCGACCTCGAAGGTTTCCATATCGTCGGTTCCTCGCCGGAAATTCTCGTGCGCCTGGAAGACAACGCGGTCACCTTGCGGCCGATCGCGGGCACGCGCCGGCGCGGCAAGGACGAAGCCGAAGACCGCGCGCTCGAAGCGGAGCTCCTCGCCGATCCCAAGGAACGCGCCGAGCACGTGATGCTGATGGATCTCGGGCGCAACGATGTCGGACGCGTGGCCGAAATCGGCAGCGTGAAGGTGACGGACAGCATGGTCATCGAGCGCTACTCGCATGTCATGCACATCGTCTCGAATGTCGTCGGCCGCTTGAAGGAAGGGTTGGATGCGATCGATGTGTTGCGCGCGACATTTCCGGCGGGCACGGTGAGCGGCGCGCCGAAAGTGCGCGCCATGGAAATCATCGACGAGCTCGAGCCGGTCAAGCGCGGCGTCTATTCCGGCGCGGTGGGATATCTCGGCTGGAGCGGCAACATGGATACCGCGATCGCGATTCGGACCGCGGTCGTGAAGGACGGCACTTTATATGTGCAGGCGGGCGCCGGCATCGTCGCCGATTCCGTTCCCGCCCTGGAATGGAAGGAGACGTTGAGCAAGGCGCGGGCGATCTTCCGCGCGGTCACGCGTGCGGTCGGCGGACTTAAGAATTGATAAAGACGGCTGCCACGGTTTAGTAGGTGCGGTAAAAAACAACGACTGGTTCGGCGCCTGGCCGGGGCGCGCGCGCCACGGGGCGACCCCGAACCAGCCGTTTCGCGGACGGTGGCTAGTACCTGCTCCCACTCGGCGCTCCCGCCGCTCCGGACGAAGAATCGCCGCCTCTGCCACCGGTGGTGCTTTGGCTGTCGCCCGCCCCGCCGGTGCCGGTGCCGACGGTGCCGGCAGGCTCATTTCCCGACGTTGCACCGCGTCCGGAGGACGAACCCGTGTCCTTGCCGCCCCAGCTGCTGCACGCCGCCAGCGTCCCGCCCACGGAAAGCATGAGCGCCAAAACCATCGACCGTTTGAGCAATTCCATTGCCAGTCTCCTTAAAGGGTTAACGGATTACGACTTTCCCTGAGCATTGCTTGCGTGCGCGAACTCTTCGCGCGTCGCCGTGCTCCTGCGCTTTGACTTGCGGGTGGGAGTTTTGTTGCTTGGGATAGGAAAATTTCAGAGCGACTTGGGGCACCGAGTGTTAGGGCGTCGCCTGGATGGTACACGGTGTTTCACAGTTGATTCCCCCTCGGAAGTGGCCCAATATTTGAATGAGGTCGCAACCATGAGACACGGAAAGAGAACGGGACTGAAAGCTTGGCGATGGTGGCCGGCACGCGCTCGCACGCGTTCGCTCCGTTCAACCCGTTTTCTCATGGTGATTCATGTCGATATCTTCCGAACCAAATAGTCACTGTCTTCCACATCGCAACTGCATCGCCCCGATCGTTGAAGTTCCGATGGACCTCGACGCATGCCGCCGCCGTCGGCCGTTGAGCGGATGGATGGGCGCGTCGCTGCGCGTTTTGCCGAGTAGCATGGCGCGGTTTTTTCCCGTGCGCGGTCTTGTGGTCATCGATAGGGACATTGTTAGGTGACCCATGCTCCTCATGATCGACAACTACGATTCGTTCACCTACAACCTCGTGCAGTATCTCGGCGAGCTGGGCCAGGACGTGCGGGTTTTTCGCAACGACCGGATCTCCGTGGGCGAGATCGAGCAAATGAAGCCGCAGCGCATAGTGATTTCGCCCGGGCCGTGCACACCCAATGAAGCGGGCGTTTCGGTTCCGTTGATCGAGCGATTGGGCGGGAAAATTCCGATTCTCGGTGTTTGCCTGGGCCATCAGAGCATCGGCCAGGCGTACGGGGGACGCATTGTCCGGGCCAAGGAGCTGATGCACGGCAAGACCTCGATGATTCACCATCGCGGCGCAAGCGTGTTTCGCGGTCTGCCGAGTCCCTTCGAGGCGACGCGCTACCACTCGCTCGTGATCGAGCGCGGGAGTTTGCCCGCGTGCCTGGAGATCACCGCCTGGACGGACGACGGCGAGATCATGGGCGTGCGACATCGCGAATTGCCGGTCGAGGGCGTGCAGTTCCATCCGGAATCGATACTGACCGAACATGGCCACGCGCTGCTGGCGAATTTCCTGAAGACGGAAACGGCACGTCCGTCGTGAGCCCGCACGTTGCATCCCATGCGGCGGGCCGTGGCTACCGCCTCTCTCTTATCGTCGCGGTGTTGTCGATGCTCGCGCCGTTCTCGATCGACACCTATCTGCCGTCGTTCCCCGATATCGCCCGCGATTTCGGCGCCGCCGACTGGCAGCTGCAACAGACGTTGAGCCTGTACCTGTTGGCCTTCGGCGCCACCACGCTCGTGTACGGGCCGTTGTCGGACGCGTTCGGCCGGCGCACGGTGATTCTGGCGTCGCTCGCGTTTTATACCGCAAGTTCCATCGGCGGCGCGCTCGCGACCAATATTCATTGGCTGCTCGCGACGCGGGTCGGCCAGGGTGTGTCCGCGAGCGCGGCGGTCGTAATCGGGCGCGCGATTGTGCGCGACGTTTTCCACGGCGCCCGCGCGCAAAAGGTGATGGCGCAGGTGATGCTCTTATTCGGAATCGCGCCGGCCGTGGCGCCCATCCTCGGCGGCTATTTGCACGAGGCTTACGGCTGGCGCTCGGTGTTCTGGTTTCTGACGGTGCTCGCCGTATTCCTGTGGATCTGGACGGCCGTGATGCTGCCCGAGACATTGTCCTCCACCGGCCGGCAGACGGCGCATCCACGCGCAGTCGCGATCGCTTACTGGCGGGCCTTGCGTCATTTACCGTTCGTGCTGCTGGTCGTCTGTTTTGCGCTGAACTTCAGCGGTTTGTTTCTTTATGTTGCGGGTTCGCCCACCGTCCTCTATAGGCATCTTGGGCTCGGCGCGGATCAATTCGGTTATTTCTTCGTGCCGGTGGTCGCCGGCCTGATGCTAGGCGCTCTTATATCTGGGCGGCTCGCCGGTCGCTACACGCACGCCCAAGCCGTGTGGCTCGGGTTCGTGGTGATGCTCGTCGCCGCGTTGATCAATATCGTGGTTTCGGCATGGATGAGGCCGACACTTCTGAGCGTGATCGGGCCCGTCGCGTTTTACGCGGTGGGTATGTCTCTCGCGATGCCGAATATTTCCCTGTTGGCGCTCGATTGCCTCCCGAATCGCCGGGGTCTGGCCGCCGCCGTCCAGAGTTTCGTCCAGATGATTTTTCTGGCCGTGACCGCCGGCGCGCTCGTGCCGGCGGTTTCCGATCGGCTGACGGCGCTTGCGGGCGGCATGTCACTGTTAGTGTTGATCTCGTTAGCGCTGTGGCTGATCTACGTGCGGCACCCGCCGGCCCGCGTGCATCACGGTCCGGATGCGTCTTGACCGGCCCGCGGGCCGACAACACAATCGCTTCGCACGAGCTTGAAGAAAGAGCGACTTGCGCCAGCGTCGCGCAGGAGAAACGTACATGCATATAACCCCGCAAGAAGCGCTGCAGCGCGTCATCGAGCACCGCGAGATCTTTCACGACGAGATGCTCGCGCTGATGCGCGCGATCATGCGCGGTGAGTTGTCGCCGATCTTGATCGGCGCCCTCATCATCGGTTTGCGCGTAAAGAAGGAAACCATCGGCGAGATCGCCGCCGCCGCGCAGGTCATGCGCGAGTTCGCGACCAAGGTCGAAGTGCCCCGGCAGGAGCATTTGCTCGATATCGTCGGCACGGGCGGCGACGCCGCGCATACCTTCAATATTTCCACCGCTTCCATGTTCGCCGCCGCCGCGGCCGGCGCGCGCGTGGCAAAGCACGGTGGCCGCAGCGTATCGAGCAAGTCGGGAAGCGCGGACGTGCTCGAAGCGCTCGGCGCCCATATCCACTTGTCGCCGGCGCAAGTCGCCGATTGTATCGCCGAGACCGGGATCGGTTTCATGTTCGCGCCGAATCACCATAGCGCCATGAAACATGCGGCACCGGTGCGCAAAGAGCTCGGGGTGCGCACGATCTTCAATATCCTCGGGCCGCTGACCAACCCGGCCGGCGCGCCGAATCAGTTGTTGGGCGTGTTTCATCCGGACCTGGTGGGCATACAAGTGCGCGTGTTGCAGCGCCTCGGCAGTCGGCACGTGCTGGTCGTTTACGGCATGAATGGGTTGGATGAGGTGTCGCTGGCGGGCGAGACCATGGTCGGGGAGTTGGTGAACGGCGAAGTACGGGAATACACCATCCACCCGGGACAGTTCGGTTTGTCGATATATGACGGCGATGCGCTCAAGGTGGCCGATGCGGCGGCGTCGAAGGAAAAGATACTGGCGGTGCTCGCCAACCGTGCGGGCCCGGAGCGGGATATCGTCGCGCTCAACACCGGCGCGGCCCTGTATGCGGCGAATGTGGCGCCGTCCATTGCCGAGGGCCTGCGCCGCGCGCGGGAGGTGATCGAGAGCGGTGCGGCGCGCGCCAAGCTCGAGCAGTTCATCGCGTTCACGCGGCGATATGCGAAATAGGCTCGCGCGCGTCTTCGTTCTCGTTGTAGCCGGGTGACCCGTGGCGGTTGAGACCCCCGACATTTTGCGTCGTATCGTGGCGCGCAAGAGCGAGGAAATATGCGCGCGCGCCGAACGCCTGCCGCTCAAGACCCTCTCCGGTCGTGTAGAGGCGGCGCCGGCCCCGCGCGATTTCGCGGCGGCGCTGCGGGATCGGATACAGCGGGGACAGCCGGCGGTCATCGCCGAGATCAAAAAGGCGTCGCCCAGCAAAGGCGTGTTGCGCGCCGACTTCCGCCCCGCCGACATTGCGCGTGACTACGCACGCCATGGCGCCGCCTGTCTTTCCGTGCTGACCGATATCGATTTCTTTCAGGGCACGGACGAGCACTTGCAACAGGCGCGCGCCGCCTGCGACCTGCCGGTGTTGCGCAAGGACTTCACCATCGATCCGTATCAGGTATACGAAGCGCGCGTGCTGGGGGCGGATTGCATATTGTTGATTGTTGCCGTGCTCGGCGATGTTCAGCTCCGCGAGCTGGCGCTCCTCGCCGAAGAGCTCGGTATGGACGCGCTCGTCGAAGTGCATACGAGGGATGAGCTCGAGCGCGCGTTGCCCCTCGGGACCTCTTTGATCGGCATCAACAACCGCGACCTGCATACGTTCGAAACCCGTCTCGACACCACGCTGCAATTGGCGCCCCTCGTGCCGCAGGACCGGGTCGTAATTACCGAAAGCGGCATTCTCGCGCCTCAAGACGTGGCCTTGATGCGGGCCAACGGCGTGCAGGCGTTTCTCGTCGGGGAAGCTTTCATGCGCGCCGCCGACCCAGGCGCGAAGCTCGCACAACTGTTTCGGAGTTAGCGCCCGGACACGCGGCGCGCTGGCTGTCACGGCCGCGCACCTCGGTTTATTGCTGTTGAAACAACCAATCGATCTTTTTGGGTCTGGGCAAAAGCGTCATTCGCTTGTGTACAGGGATTTGGTCGACGTCGACCGTCCCCCTCGGATAGTGAAGCAATGAATCCCGTATCGCTGTTTCCAGGGAAATCCCGGGAATGAAGCCGATATCTTGCCGCACGTCCGAGACGTCATAGAGGCTCGGCAGTGTAGTAAGCGCCCAGCCGTTTTCTTCTTCCCAAATTTCCCGGAGCGGCTTGTTTTTAATTCTCACTTCCTCGCCGAGCATGTCGCCGATGAGCTCGAAATATTCTCTGGCCACGATCTTCTTGGGATTGACGGCGTTGTAAGCCCTGCGGTAGGTCTTGGGGTTTCCCGCGGCCTTTAGAACCATCCGGGCGATGTCGGTCGGGTGAATAAAATTGAATTCGACGTTACCGCCGTCGCATAGCTCCAGCGTTTCCCCGTCCTTGATTCTCTGCGGCAACTTGGGGTCCCGGTTGTGCAGGGGAACGCAGCCGAGGAGCGATCCCGCTCCCAAAACATGGTACGGCCGCAGTATGGTGTAATTGACGTCGGTTTTGCTCTTCCAAAAAAGCTCCAATTCGAGCTTGTGTTCCGCGTACCCGCCCATCGTTCCTTTCTTGGCGAGGGGGTGATTACTTTTTATCGGTGCCGCGCTGGGAACGCTTCTGTCGTAAACGAGCGTAGTACTGATAACGAAGATATGCTCCGCCGTGTCTTTGAAGCATTCATACAGCTCTTTCCCGTCGTTTTCCCCCAAATTGTAAATTTCAAACACCGCGTCCCATTTGTCGTTTTTCTTATTTAACCCACATACGGTTTCCTTGAATTTTTCCCTCTCGTTTCTGTTGACCACGACTTGATTTACTTCTTTCGGGAGATTGGAATCCGGCTCGGCACTTACCGTTGTAACGGAATAGCCTTCCTTCAATGCCTCGAAAACGGTGGGCTTGCCGATGATGCCGGTGCCCCCGAGTATCAAAATATTCTTCATCCTAAAATCCTCCGTGAACGGTTGAAGACCAAGCCCAATAACTCAAGTCCAATAACTCAAAATCGAATGACGACTTTCCCGAAGTTCGATCCACTTTGTTTGTAGCGGAATGCCTCCTTGGCTTCTTCAAATGGAAACACGCGAGCGACGGCAGGTTTCAGCTTATGGAGCGCGATCGCGCGATTCATCGATTCGAATGTCTCGCGGCTGCCGACCAAGACGCCCTGCACTCGGATCTTTTTGAAGAGGATGGGAAGAATGGGAATTTCCGCGCTCACGCCGGCAAGAATGCCGATCAAACCGACCTGTCCGCCCATGCGGACAGCACGCAGCGACTTGGGCAGCGTGCCGGCACCGCCGACTTCGACGACGTAGTCGACCCCCGCGCCTTCGGTTAATCGCAGCGCTTCTTCGTCCCAATCCGGCGTGCGCCGGTAGTTGATGCCTTCGGCCGCGCCGAGTTTGCGCGCGCGAAGTATTTTTTCGTCACTGCTCGAAGTGACGATCACCCGCGTGCCCAGCAAGTGCGCAAACTGAATGGCGGCTAACGAAACGTCGCCGGTGCCCTGTACCAGGACCGTGTCGCCGGCTTTCACGCGACCTTCCACGGTCAACGCGTTCCACGCCGTCACCGCGGAGCAGGGGAGCGTCGCCGCCTCTTCATCGGTGAGATGCGCGGGCACATGGACCAGGCCGTCTTCGTGTAGCACGACATATTCCGCCAACACGCCATCGACATCGCCGCCGAGCGTCGGCCGCGCCTTTTCCGGTGTGAGCTCGCCGGACAACCAATTTTGCGAGAACGTCCCCGCGACGCGATCCCCTGCCTTCACGCGCGTAACCTGTTCGCCGACCGCCACGACTTCGCCGACGCCGTCGGATAGTGGGACATGCGGTACCCGCAGCGCGGGGTTGTAGACGCCGTTCACGATAAGCAAGTCGCGAAAATTCAGCGCGGCCGCCCGCATCTTGATCAGGACTTGTTTGGGCCCCGGCTTCGCCGGTGCGGGGCGGGTTGCTAAGGCAAGACCGTCAATTCCCGCCGCTTTCTGGATTTCGATGACTTTCATGACAACCATCCTTGTCTTAAAGTACGGCTACATACGTACTAATGAGCGCTTTTACGGCCGCGATGGGACACACAGAAGATACTTGCGTTTCATGGCATTAGTATTACGTACTTGTCAAATAGTACGCGTATACTCGTACAAACGCACCATATAATCTTCTGTGCCATAATGTCAACCGTGAGAACACTCCGACATCCCGCGCGTAAAGACATCAATCTGCCCGGGGTTTTATACGCCCTGAGCGACCCGATCCGGCTCGACATTGTGAAGAGCCTTTCCGCCAACGGCGCCCAAGCTTGCGGTACTTTGAATTTGCCGGTCAGTAAATCGACGGCCACCCATCATTTTCGCGTTTTGCGGGAGGCGGGGGTGATCTATATGGAGCCCGCCGGCGCGAGATACTTGAATTCTCTGCGGAAGAGCGATTTAGATGCCCGCTTTCCTGGTTTGCTGGACGCGATCTTGGCTGCGCAAAAAAAATAAGCGCGATGCCATTTGCATCGATCGCGATGATCGCGACGAAACCGCTGGAAAGAGTGGCCATGAGCACGTCGCCGCATCACTGATGTTCTTAGTTCCCGCGTCTAGGCGGCAAGCCGCCGCTTCTCCTGCCACTATCTCTCGACCACCACGGGGATGCGTCTGTATCAGGTTCGAGTCGTCGACCCAGACAACCGTCGGTCAAACGTATTCTTCTCGCTCTACGCCGAGATGTTACCGGAAAGCACGGCTAAGCTTATTCAGCATTTCAGCGCCCGTGTCGCGGCGGTCGGGGTCTCCCATATACTGAGCGAAATTTCCGGAGTTGATATGAAGGCGAGCATACGATGGTCCGGCGGGGTGAGCTTTGTCGGCCGCGCGGATAGCGGGCATGACGTCGTGATGGACGGCGCACCCGAGGCGGGCGGGGAGAACAAAGGCTCGCGCCCGATGGAAGTCGTGCTGATCGGCATGGGCGGCTGCACGGCTTTCGACGTGGTTCATATCCTGCGCAAACAACGCCAGGAGGTTGCCGACTGCGTAGCCGAAATTGACGCCGAGCGCGCGCCGACCGACCCGAAGGTGTTTACGCGCATTCACGTGCACTTCAGGATTTCGGGCCGGAAACTGGACGCGAAAAAAGTGGCGCATGCCATCGAGCTGTCGGCGACCAAATACTGCTCGGCCTCCATCATGCTCGGCAAGACCGCCGCAATTACGCACGATTTTGAGCTGACCGAAACTCCGTGACTAAATCCGCCGCCGTCAGCGCCCAGTTCGACGCGCTGGTTCAAACGTATTATCGCGCCTGGTTTCGCTTTCACCCGGAGGCGGCCGTCGACGCCGGCGTTTCCGGCTACGCGCATTTGCTGACGCCGTGTTCGGAAGAAGCGAAGGGCGGGCTCATTTGCCTGAACGACGAGCTGCGTGTCGCGCTCGATGAATTGAACCTCGCCGTCCTCGACGCCGACCGGCGTGTGGATTACGAAATTCTCCGCGGAGCGGTGCAGCTCGAAAATCAGTACTTGCTCGATCTCGCGCCGCAGCGGGTCGATCCCCGGCGCTGGCTGCCGGTCAACGCCGTGTATCAGCTCACCATTCGTCCGGTGGAGAATCTAGAGGAGTCGTTGCTCGCGCGCGTTAACCGTATTCCCGAGCACCTGCAAGAAGCCGAAGTCGATTTGTCGGCAAGGACGCCGGCGATACCGCCGTCGTGGGCACGTTCGGCCATTCTCGCGGCCCGCCGCGGAGCGGAGTTCCTCGGGCGTCTCGCGCAGTTTCCATCCATTGCGGCCCTCCCAGGAGTCAAAAAGTTTTCAATGCCGAGCGCGCGCGCTGCGGAGGCGCTGCTGCACTTCAGTGATTTTCTAGAACGCGAGGTTGCGCCTCGTGCACGCGGCGACTTTGCCTGCGGCGCGGAGTACTTTCAGCAACTATTGCGCCTGCGGCATTTCCTCGACGTTAGTCCCGATCGATTGCATGCCTTCGGCGAGCGCCTGTTCGAGCGGACGCGGGCGGAACTGGAAACAGCATGCGCGGAGCGGTTCGGCCATCGCGATTTTCTGCGCGCGACGCACGAAATACAGTCGCGCCATCCGTCCGCCGAGCGGTTGCTGGAGGCCTATAAAGAGCGCGTGCGTGCGGCCCGCAACTTTATCATCGCACGGCGGCTGGTGACGGTGCCGGAGCGGGAGCGGCTCGAGGTGGTGGAGACGCCTGAATTCATGCGGCATGAAGTTCCTTTTGCCGCGTATTCGGAGCCGGCTCCGAATGACCCGGATCAAACCGGGCGGTACTACGTAACGCCTCCGGTCGACGAAGCGCAGCTCGCCGAGCATGACGAAGTCGGCCTCGCGCACACGTGCGTGCATGAAGCTTACCCGGGGCATCACCTGCAATTCGTCACCGCCAATGCCAATCCGGCGGCGCGCTCCCTCCCGAGGCTGTTGAACGCGTCGGCGAGCTTCTATGAGGGGTGGGCGCTGTATAGCGAACAGCTCATGCACGAACAGGGATTTCTCGATCGCCCGGAGAGTCGCATCGTTTTGTTGCGCGACCGGTTGTGGCGGGCGCTGCGGGTGATGCTCGATGTGGAGCTGCACACGCGCGGTCTCGCGTTGGAGGCGGCCGCCGAACGCATGGTCACTGCGCTCGGTTTCCCCCGCCCGCAAGCCGAAGCCGATCTGGCCTGGTATACGCGCTCACCGACCGTCCCGCTGGGGTACGCCACCGGCTGGGCGCTTATCAACGCGCTGCGACAACGGGTGGTGGAACAGGAAGCGAATGGGCCGCTGCGCGCTTTTCATGATCGCCTGCTTTCCGCCGGCTCGATAGCGGCGCCGATGGTTATCCGACGGGCGTTCGGTAATGACATGTGGCTCGCGATAAAGAACGACGTTTTCGGAGAAGGATCATGAACGAGTCGGGACTGTGGCAGCCGCGTGTTGTCTTCGGCGGCGTCTTTGTCGCTTGTGCCGGGCTCATTGCGTTTGCGCTTTATTTGCAGCACGCGGTGGCGCTCGAGCCCTGTCCGATGTGCATCCTGCAGCGCTACGCCTTTATCGCCATCGCCGGGGTCGCGCTCGTCGCCGCGATTCACAATCCGCGAGGCGTGTCGCTCCTCGTTTACGGCGGCTTGGTGGTGCTGTTCGCGCTGACGGGCGGCGGCATCGCGATCCGGCATTCCTGGCTGCAACATTTTCCGGTCAAGTCTTTCAGCTGCGGAGCGGATCTCGGTTACCTGCTCAATACGTTTCCGCTCGCCAAGGCGCTGCCGGCGATTTTTGCGGGCACTGGAGAATGTTCGAAGGTCGATTGGAAGTTTCTTGGACTCTCTATTCCCGAGTGGGCGTTGGTGTGGTTCCTGATTTTCGCCGTCGTCGCCGTTGTCGCAGTGGTTAAAATGCGGGCGGAGAGAAATTAATTGCGGGTACCGCCGGCGGCGGTTAGAGCCAGTGCGAGCTTGTGGTCATTAGGCGCGCCGCCAGGCGCATAATTTTTTTAACCGGCATAGGCAGATTAATCCCGCCTGCTTCCACCGCCGTCGTTGCGTGGCGCCCCTCGTCTTCGCGCATTTGCGCGACGATCGCCCGGCTCTTGCTGTCCTCGGCGGGCAGTCGAGACAAATGCCCCTCGAGATGCTTTACGACTTGTCGTTCCGTTTCAGCGAGAAATCCGAGGCTCCAGCGATCGCCCGTAAGCCCGGCAACGGCGCCAATCGCGAAAGAGCCGGCGTACCAAATCGGGTTGAGATAGCTGGTCCGGCTTCCGAGCTCGTTCACTCGCTGTGCGGTCCATGCCAGGTGGTCGTTTTCCTCTTGCGCCGCGCGTTCCAGCTTGGCGCGTACCCGCTCGTTGCGCGCCGTAAGTGCTTGCCCCTGGTAAAGCGCTTGGGCGCATATCTCGCCGGAATGGTTCACGCGCATGAGGCGAGCCGAAACATCACGCGCGGACGAATCTAGCGCGGCATCGGCGAGGTGCGCCGCGGGGTTGGACCGATCCGCCACGGGGGCCGGCCCGAATACGAGGCGGAGCCCTTGGTCCAGCCCACCTATTACTTGATCGAACGCCGACAGACGACGGTTCATGGTCCGCAAGATATCTCTCGATCGCGCGAGCCGCAATATAAGGCGCGTTTCCGTATAATGTTTGTGACAGCGAGAAATTATGTCCTACTATCGACACCACGTCTTTTTCTGCACGAACAAACGCGATGATGGGACGGCGTGCTGCGCGAATCACGACGCACAGGCGCTGCGCGACTATGCGAAAGCACGGGTGAAAGCGCTTGGTTTGGCGGGCAAGGGGCGCGTGCGGATAAATAACGCCGGTTGTCTGGACCGCTGTGAAGAGGGGCCGGTGATTGTGATTTACCCGGAGGCGGTCTGGTACACATACGTCGATCAGGAAGACATCGACGAAATCATTGAAGAGCACGTCCTTAACGGGCGTATCGTAGAGCGGCTCAGAATCTAGGCGCTTAGTTTTTGTTTCCAGCTCAGGGACTTACCAACTATGACGGTCAAGAACCGAGATCGTGAAATTGCTCAACTCTTTGCTACTCTTTAGACACCGACGCATTTTCTCGGCCCCCTTTCCTGGGCGCCGAATGTAGGGCTCCTCCATCCTCCTAGTGGTGGTTCGGGCGTGGCAAGCAGCCACGCCTTTTTTTTAAGCGAAATCTCCCATCCTGTTCGGCTCGAGGCTTGAAGGAGCCCGGCGCCTTCTGTACCATGCGCAGCCTTCGTCAAAGCCGCTGTTTTCACATGAAAACCTTTGTCGCCAAGAAGGACGCCGTAAAGCGTCAATGGTATGTCGTCGATGCCACGGACAAGATTTTGGGACGAGTCGCATCGGAGGTTGCTCGCCGCTTGCGCGGCAAGCACAAGGCCGAATATACGCCCAACGTCGATACCGGCGACTACGTCGTTGTGATCAACGCGAGTAAGATTCGCGTGACGCGAAATAAAGCGCGCAACAAGCAGTACTTCAGCTATTCCGGCTACCAGAGCGGTTTGAAGCGTGCGAACTTCACCGAACTTCAGGGTAAGCAGCCGGAAAAAGTTATTGAGCATGCGGTTAGAGGCATGCTGCCGAAAAACCCGTTGGGTCGCGAAATGTTCCGCAAGCTGAAGGTGTACGCGGGTGCGGATCACAAGCACGCGGCGCAAAGTCCAAAACAGCTTCAACTCTAGAAGACGTATACATGGCGCAGACACAGAGCTACTACGGGACAGGCCGGCGCAAATCTTCGACCGCCCGCGTCCGCCTAATGCCCGGCAAGGGCGCTATCATCGTTAACAATCGCCCGCTCGATCAGTATTTCGGCCGGGAGACTGCGCGTATGATCGTGCGGCAGCCTTTCGCCACGCTCGACATGCTCGAAAAATTCGATGTCGCCGTGAACGTCAGGGGCGGGGGGCCGAGCGGCCAGGCCGGCGCTATTCGACATGGTATTACCCGGGCGCTCTTGAGTTTTGACGAAGCGTTGCGGTCGGCCTTGCGTAAGGCCGGCTACGTGACGCGCGACGCGCGCGCCGTCGAGCGAAAGAAATACGGGCTGCACAAGGCCCGCAAGCGGCCGCAGTACTCGAAACGATAAGGCAGTGGTAAGTAGCAAGTTTCAAGTAGCAAGGGAAGAATGGATGCACTTGAGAACTTGGATGTCTGGAAGCGAAGCTGCCGATTGAGCGTCGAGCTTTATAAGCCTTTGAGTGATTGCAGGGAGTTTGGATTCAGAGATCAGGTTACCCGCTCGGCGCTTTCGGTTCCGTCGAATATTGCCGAAGGCTACGAACGCGACTCCTCCAAGGAATTTTCCCGGTTTCTTAAAATCGCCAAAGGTTCCTGCGGCGAATTACGAACGCAACTTTATATCGGCACCGAAGCGGGTTTCATCGAGAAGGCGAAAGCGCTTCAGATGATACAGGAGGCTGCTGAAATATCGCGTATGCTCCAAGGTTTGATCAAGCGTTACGAGTCGTTAAATCATCAGAATTGACCGGCCGGTATCTTGACCATTTTTCCTTGCCACTTGTAACTTGCTACTTGCGACTGCGGTTAATGGGGGATCGTCTAGTGGTAGGACAGCGGACTCTGACTCCGTTAACCTAGGTTCGAATCCTAGTCCCCCAGCCAAATAGAAAGGCCGACATCGTCGGCCTTTCTATTTGGCGGTCCTCAACGGGTAGCCGATCGCTTCTTCTTCATACCCATGGATGCCTGAGCCGATCATCTCCTCCGAGTTTCCAGAGTGCTGTTGTATTTTTACAAATCAATTTCAAGTTGTTGCATAATTGAAATATAAGTTGCAACTTTGCAAAAGCCCGTGCTATACATAGGCGCACGGGAGACAAAAATCGTCCCTGTTTAAGCGCTTAAATAGAAACAACCCTTCTTTCGGAATTAAGAGGAGATTATCGATGCAGAAGAAAGTGCTTGCAGCCGTAATCGGCGGCTTACTGGCGGCTCCCGCCGCGTTCGCCGATAACGCGAACGTCACCATTTCCGGCCGCATCGCGGTGGGCTGGGA
>Ga0070741_10010620_pt1 | contig 17312 bp, 16 predicted proteins | sample Coa_R1_4_FD_66440 | JGI IMG/M metagenome (GOLD analysis project Ga0070741, IMG submission 66440) | Surface soil microbial communities from Centralia Pennsylvania, which are recovering from an underground coalmine fire - Coalmine... | ecosystem: Environmental > Terrestrial > Soil > Unclassified ...
AGGGCGACCGAGCCGCCGAGCAGCCCGAGCGTCACGGGCGCGCTCCAGCCGTCGGTCGTCGCGCGCGTCAGCGCGTAGACGAGGAGCATCAGCCCGGCCGTGCTCGAGGCCGCGCCCGCGACGTCGAGGTGCCGGTGGCCGAGATCCGCCCGGCTCTCCGGCAGGAGGAACGGCGTCAGCGCGATCGCCGCGACTCCGACGGGGACGTTGATGAAGAAGATCCACGACCAGCTCAGATACGACGTGAGGAGGCCACCGAGCAGCACTCCGACCGCCGCGCCGCTACCGGATGCCGCGCCGTAGATCCCGAGCGCGAGGTTGCGCTCGCGGCCCTCGGCGAAGCGCGTCATGAGCAATGAGAGCGCGGCCGGGGCGAGCAGCGCGCCGCCGAGCCCCTGCACGGCACGGAAGGCGATCAGCGATCCCGCCGACCACGCGAAGCCGGAGAGGAGGGAGCTCGCGGTGAAGAGGCCGAGCCCGGCGACGAAGAGGCGCCGGCGGCCGAGGATGTCCGCGAGGCGGCCGCCGAGGAGCAAGGCGCCGCCGAAGAGGATGGCGTAGGCGGAGATCACCCACTGCAGGCTGTTCTCCGAGAAGCCGAGGTCGGTCTTGATCGACGGCAGCGCGACGTTGACGATCGCGACGTCGAGGATGACCATGAACTGCGCGGTGACGATGAGCGCGAGCGCGCTCCACTTGCGGTCCTTCGTGATTGGGGTGGCGACTGAGAGCACTTCGATTGATCCTCCTAACCGTTGGCTAAGTCAATCAGATATCACAGCAACGGTTGTCTGCGCTACGCTATTCCCGAATGAACGTCACGAAGACGGAATCCCTGCCCGGCAAGGCCGGCCCGCGGTTCCCCGCGGAGCTGCTCGACTCCACCGCGTTCCTTCTCAAGCGGCTCGGCTACAAGGCGAAGGAACGGGCGATGGACGCGTACGACGAGCTCGGCATGAGCCCGTACGACCACGCCGTGCTCGTCGCCCTCGCCGAGGACTCGCATGAGACCCAGGGCGCCCTCGCGGACGCGCTCGGCTACGACCGCGGCCAGATGGTCGGGATCCTCGACGAGCTCGAGGAGCAGGGTCTCGTGCAGCGCCGCCGCGATCCGGACGACCGCCGCCGGCAGGTCGTCTCGATCACGCCCGAGGGCCGGAAGGCGCTGACGCGGCTCCGCGCGCTCTCGCGCCGGCTCGAGGACGAGCTTCTCGCGCCGCTGAGCGAGGAAGAGCGCGCGCGGCTACACGACCTGCTGCTGCAGGTCGCCCAGCATCACCTGCCCGCCTGCGGCCGCTAGGCGCCGCTCGGGTCGGGAACGATCCGGATGTACGGCTTCGGCTCTTCCCAGGCGCCGAATAGCTCCTTCGCCTCGTCGTTCGAGACCGAGCCGGAGATGATCACGTTCTCGCCGCGCTGCCAGTTGACCGGCGTCGAGACCTTGTGCTGCGCGGTCAGTTGCAGCGAGTCGATCACCCGCAGCACCTCGTCGAAGTTGCGGCCGGTCGACATCGGGTAGACCAGGATCAGCTTGACCTTCTTGTCCGGGCCGATCACGAAGACGTTGCGGACGGTCTGGTTGTCGGCCGGCGTGCGAGCCTTCGCGTCGCCGTCGACGTCGGACGCGAGCATCCCGTAGAGCTTCGCGACCCGGAAGTCGTTGTCCCCGATGATCGGATAGTTCGGAGCCGTGCCCTGCGTCTCCTCGATGTCGCGCGCCCACGCCTCGTGGTCGTCGGTCGCGTCGACGGAGAGCCCGATGATCTTGACGTTGCGCCGGTCGAACTCCGGCTTGATCCGCGCCATGTAGCCGAGCTCCGTCGTGCACACGGGCGTGAAGTCCTTCGGGTGCGAGAAGAGCACCGCCCACGAGTCGCCGATCCAGTCGTGGAACGAGATCGTCCCCTCCGTCGTCTGCGCCTCGAAGTCGGGCGCCGTATCGCCTAGCTGCAGTGTCATTCGTCTCCTCCCTTTCGCGCGACCCTAGCCAGCAGCGCGAGGGCTGCGCAAAGGCTGCGTAAAAGAACGGTAAGCCGGGAGCCTCGACACTTCCGCTCGTGGGTCGCGCCGGTGCAGAGTTCGCTCATGGAGACCGGGCGGCGCACGATGCTCTTCCAGGAGGTCAACGACCGGATCTACGACCTCCTCGAGTCGGCTGAGCCCGACCTGCCGGGCGAGTTCCTCTGCGAATGCGGCAAGGAGTGCGGACGGCGCGTCGAGCTCGTGCCCGCCGCGTACGCCGAGCTGCGGGAGCGGGGCGGCGTGGTGCGCTCCGCGGACTGCCGGCGACGTGGCCTCCTGCGCCGGCGCCCGAAGGCGGCGGTGGCCGGCTCCCTTCCGGCGCTCGGTTAGGCGACGACGGCCGCGGCCGGCTGCGGCTCGAGCCGGAGGCCCGTCTGCGGGTCGAAGTAGTGGAACCGAGCCGGGTCGACCGCGAGACGAAGCGGGAGGCCGGGACGCGCGGCCGTGCCCGGGGCGACGCGCGCGGTGAAGAGGGAGCCCTCGACGGCGGTGACGACCTCCTCGTCGCCGGCCGCCTCGCGCACCTCGCTCGCCTCGACGCGCGGTGCTGCGACTGCGAAGAGGACGTGCGTGTCCGCGCCGAGCTCCTCGACGACCTCGACCTTGACGTCGATCCGCGGCAGAGCCGGCTCCGCGAAGGCGCCGTCCTCGAACGTCTCAGGCCGTAGACCGGCGACGACGCGGCCGGCAGGCGGCATCGCGTCCGCGGGCAGCGGGATCGCGTAGCCGCCGAACCGGAGCTCGCCGTCGACGACGTCCGCGTCGACGAGGTTCATCGCCGGCGAGCCGATGAACGCGGCGACGAAGAGGTTGGCGGGCTTCGCGTAGAGCGCCTGCGGCGTGTCGACCTGCTGGATCCGGCCGTCGCGCATCACGGCCACGCGCTGCCCGAGCGTCATCGCCTCGATCTGGTCGTGCGTGACGTAGATCGTCGTCGTGTCGAGCCGCGCGTGGAGCGCGGCGAGCTGCGCGCGCATGCTCACGCGGAGCTTCGCGTCGAGGTTGGAGAGCGGCTCGTCCATGAGGAAGGCCGCCGGATGCCGGACGATGGCGCGGCCCATCGCGACGCGCTGCCGCTGCCCGCCCGAGAGCGCGGCGGGGCGGCGGTCGAGGAGGCTCTCGAGCCCGAGCAGCTCCGCGACGGTCGCGACGCGCTCCTCGATCTCCCGCTTCGGCGTCTTCCGCACCTTGAGGCCGTAGCCGAGGTTCGCGCGCACGGTCATGTGCGGATAGAGGGCGTAGCTCTGGAAGACCATCGCGATGTCCCGCTCGCGCGGCGGCAGGTCGGTGACGTCGCGGCCGCCGATCGACACCGTGCCCTCGCTCGTCTCCTCGAGACCGGCGATCATCCGCAGCAGCGTCGACTTGCCGCACCCCGACGGGCCGACGAGGACGAGGAACTCCCCGCTGCCGATCGCCAGCGAGACGCCGTCGACGGCGACGACGCCGCCGGCGAAGACCTTCGTCACGTTGTCGAGAACGATCTCCGCCATCCGAAGCCTCAGCGAGTTCTATACCGCATGGCGCGCTGGAAATCAATGGCATTGACCACTTGCGCGAAATGGTTCTATAGTGCTCCCGACGGATGGAAGCGGTCGGAACCCCTCCGAAGATGACGAAGCAGAGCGCCGCGCGGCAGCAGGTGCTCGAGCTCATCCAGCAGCTCGGCGTCGGCACGGCGATTCCGTCCGAGCGCCAGCTGAGCACCGATCTCGGCGTCTCGCGCCTCACTGTCCGCGCCGCGCTCGACGATCTCGCGCGCGAGGGCTACCTCGTCCGGCGCCGCGGTAGCGGCACATACGTCCAGCAGCCGAAGATCTCCCAGCAGCTGACGATGACCTCGTTCAGCGAGGACATGCGGAGGCGCGGCATGGCGCCGGGGAGCCGCACGCTCTCCCTGACGCACCAGCTAGCCGGCGCGCGGCTCGGACGGTTCCTCAACGTCTCTCCTGGAGCCGAGATCGTCGTGGTCAAGCGGCTCAGGCTCGCCGACGGGGTCTCGATGGCGATCGAGACTCTCCACATCCCGGCGAGCGTCGTGCCCGGCGTGAAGCCGAGCGACCTCGACGGCTCCTTCTACGAGTTGCTCCGCTCGCGCTACGGCGTCGAGATCGCGACGGCGACCCAGACGATCGAGCCGACGGTGACGAACGAGGAGGAGTCCGCAGCCCTCGGCGTGCCGCTCCACTCGCCGGCGTTCCTCTTCGAGCGGACGAGCCGTGACGGAGACGACAGGACGCTCGAGTTCGTCCACTCGATCTACCGCGGCGACCGGTACCGGATCGTCTCCGAGCTCACTCCGTCGTAGCCCGCGTTCACCGTGCGGTAGCCACCTCTTGACAAGAGTGGTCTTGTGTGGGACAGTCCGCACGTGGCCAACTGGTATAGACCAATCGGCGCACCGACGAGCGTTACACGTCCTCGGGCCACAGGCGTCTCATGCGCTCCGCTCGCGCGTCGACGGCTCGAGGGAGATTTGGCATGAGATACCGGGTTCTCGCGGTGATTGTCGCCGCGCTCGCGCTCGGGGTCGTCGCCGCTACCGCCGCTGCGAGCGGCAACCGGACGGCCTCGCACACACTGACGGTGTGGCTCCAGGTCGACGCTCAGAACGGCTGGCCGAGCGTCGTCGCTGCCGCCAACACCGCGTTCCAGAACAGCAACCCCGGCTGGACGGTCAACGTCCAGTATCAGAGCTGGGGCGACCACCTGACGAAGTTCGACGCCACGATCGCCGGCAACGACACGCCTGACGTCATCGAGATGGGCAACACGGAGATGACGAAGTACATGGCAGCCGGCGCGTTCGCGAACCTCAGCTCCTACAAGGGCAGCTTCGCGAACTCGTCGAAGTGGCTCGGCGGGCTGACGAAGTCCTCGATGTACAACGGCAAGCTCTTCGGCGTGCCGTACTACGCGGGCTCGCGTCTCGTCACGTACCGCACCGACCTGTTCAAGAAGGCGGGCATCTCCAAGGCGCCGAGGAGCCTCGGGCAGTTCGAGAGCGACCTCGCCAAGGTGAAGGCCAAGGAGTCGAAGATCAAGGGCTTCTCGCCGTTCTACATGGCGGGTACCGACTGGTACAGCGCTCTGAGCTTCGTCTACGACTACGGCGGGTCGATCGCCGTGCAGAAGGGCGGCAAGTGGATCGGCACGCTGACGTCGAAGAAGTCGATCGCCGGCCTGACCGCCTACAAGAACTTCTTCAAGGCGACCTCGCCGAAGTCGGCGGCGACGCTGAACGAGGCGAATCCCGCCCCGTACACGGTGTTCTCGCAGAACCGGACCTCGGCGATCTTCGGCCCCGGCTGGTTCAGCTGCTGCACCGGGAAGAAGTACACGAAGGTCACGGGTCAGTTCGTGATGCCGAGCCACAAGGCCGGCAAGTCGATGCCGGGCTTCCTCGGCGGCTCCGACCTCGCCGTTCCGGCGGAGAGCAACAACCAGGCTCAGGCACGCGCCTGGATCGCCGACTTCACGAGCTCGACGAACGAGAAGGCCCTCCAGGCGGTCGGGAACATCCCGAACGCCACGAACCTCCTCAACAACACCGTCAACGACAGAGCGGCAACGGAGAGCTGGTTCGTCCCGACGGCGGCCCATTGGGTCGACGTCGAGAACGGCAATATCCTGCGCACGATGCTCGGTCAGATCCTCACCGGGAAGCTGTCGGTGAAGCAGGCGGCCGCAACCGCCGACGCGAACATCGCGTACACCCTCAACCAGCCCTAACGCTCTGAGCGGGCAGGCCCCCACAACGCTGGGAGCCGCTGCCGAGGCCGTCTCCACGAGGCCTCGGCAGGGCCCGCTGAACTGGAGACGAGTCCGCCGCGGCACCGTCCCGTACCTCCTCGTCGCGCCGGTCGTCGGCGTCATGGGGGCGGTGCTCGCGTATCCGTTCTACAGCCTCGTCCGGATCTCGCTCGAGCGGTACGGGCTGTTCGAGCTCATCCGGCATCACGGCGTCTACATCGGGCTCGCGAACTTCGGCACCGTCCTCCACGACACCGTCTTCTGGCACACGCTGCTCCGGACGTTCGTGTTCGCCGCCGCGTGCGTGTCGCTCACGATCGGCGGCGGGATGCTGATCGCGCTGCTCCTCGTCCGCGTCAGCGGCTGGGTGCGGATCCTGATGACGTCCGGCCTCGTGCTCGTCTGGGCGATGCCGCCCGTCGTAGCCGTCCAGGTGTGGAACTGGATGACGAACGTCCAGAACGGCGTCCTCAACTACGTCCTGACCGAGCTCCACGTCGGCAACTACTTCCAGCACAACTGGTTCGCGAGCCCGTTCTCGCAGCTCGCGATGTGCGCGACGCTGATCGTCTGGGGCGCGCTGCCGTTCATCGCGATCACGCTGTACGCGGCGCTCTCGCAGGTGCCGTACGAGCTCGTCGAGGCTGCCGAGATCGACGGCGCCCCGGCCTGGCGCGTCTTCAAGGACGTCACCCTGCCGGTGATCTCGCCGGTCCTCTACATCCTCACGACGCTCTCGATCCTCTGGGACTTCGGCGTCTTCACGCAGGTCTACCTCCTGATCGGCCAGGCGGCGATCGTCCCCGCGAACTACCTGATGTCGATCTACGTCTTCGAGAAGGGCTTCCTCATCTCGGACTACGGGATCGGCTCCGCGATCTCGATCCTCATGCTCGCGAGCGTCGCGCTGATGAGCGTCGTGTACGTCCGGCGGATGCTCAAGGTCGGTGAGATCGCGTGAGGATGCGGCTGAGACGGAGGGTCGGCTGGAACCTGCTCGGCCTGCTCGTCTTCGTGGTCATGGTCTTCCCGGTCTTCTGGATGATCTCGACCGCGTTCAAGCCGGCCGACGAGATCAACAGCTTCACGCCGACCTGGCTGCCGGTCCATCCGAGCCTGCAGCACTTCCGCGACGCGCTCGCGCTGCCGAACTTCTGGGCCGACGTCAAGAACACCGTGATCGTCGTGCTCGTCGCGGTCGGGATCGCGATGGTGCTGGCGTTCCTCGCTGCCGTCGCGATCGCGAAGTACCGCTTCACCGGCCGCAAGCTGTTCATCGTCCTGATGATCGGCGTCCAGATGATCCCCGGCACCGGGCTGATCATCCCGCTCTACGTCCTGCTCGGGCGCTTCGGCCTCGTGAACCTCACCGGCGTCATCGTCGTCTACATCAGCGCCGTCCTGCCGTTCTCGGTCTGGACGCTGCGCGGCTTCCTGATCGGGATCCCGAAGGAGCTCGAGGAGGCGGCGATGGTGGACGGCTCGACGCGCCTCGGCGCCTTCGTCCGGATCCTCCTGCCGCTCGTCGCGCCGGGGCTCGTGGCGACGTCCGTGTTCGCTTTCATCACGAGCTGGAACGAGTACATCTTCGCGCGGATCATCCTGAACGGCGGCTCGAGCCAGACGATCACCGTCTGGCTGTCGTACATCTTCGGCTCGCAGCGCGCGACCGACTGGGGCGAGCTGATGGCCGCGTCGACGCTGATCGCGATCCCGGTCGTCGTCTTCTTCCTCATCGTCCAGCGCCGGATCGCGTTCGGGCTCACCGCCGGAGCCGTGAAAGCGTGAACTGGTCATGACCTCTGTGGCGAGAGCGGGGACGTCGTACTTCGGCGTCCGGATCCCGCGCCACGTACGGCGCGACATGGCCGACCTCGCCGCGCGCGGCTACGGCGGCGTCCTCCACACGTTCTCCGAGAACGACATGGCCTACTACCGCGGCACGATGGCGGAGATCGTCGCCGCCTCGCACGCCGAGGGTCTCTCCGTCCAGGCGAGCCCGTGGGGGCTAGGCCGGACGTTCGGCGGCGAGGCCGAGAGCCGCTGGGTCGCCTTCCATCCCGAGGAGTGCCAGGTGCTGGACGACGGGCGCCGGGTCGCCGCCGCCTGCCTCAACAGCTCCGCGTACCGCGACTTCTGCAAGGAGTGGGCCGACTGGGTGCTCGAGTGCGGCGTCGACTCGGTCTTCTGGGACGAGCCCGCCTGGGTCGTGCCGGTTCACGTCGGCGTCGACGACCCCGAGCGGTGGACGTGTCGCTGCGACCGGTGCGCCGAGCGGTTCGGCGGCCCGATCCCGGCGGATCGGACACCCGAGGTGCAGGCGTTCCGCGAGGCGTCGGTCGTCGACTTCCTCCGCGAGGTCGTCGCGCACGTCGCTGCCCGCGGCGGAGCGAACAGCGTCTGCCTGCTGCCGGCGGTCGAGGGCGCGTACGGGCTCTCGGACTGGGACGAGGTCGCAGCGCTGCCCGGGCTGACCACGCTCGTGACCGATCCGTACTGGAAGCACTGGAACGAGCCCGCCGGCCCGTTCGTCCGCCGCTTCGCCCGTCTCCTGCGCGAGACCGCCGACCGGCACGGCGTCGGCGCGCAGCTCTGGGTGCCGAGCTTCGGGCTCGACCGCGCCGACATCCCGGAGCTCGAGGACGCGATCGGCGCCGCGCGCGAGGAGGGAGTCGGCGATCTCTGGACGTGGGGCTACGAGGCGTGCCGCCACATGACGCATCTCGCGACGCCCGACGCGCCGCTCGTCTGGGAGGCGGTGAGCGCCGCCCTGACCGGCCGGCCGCAGACCGCCGTCACCGAGGCGGCCCGGTCCGAGCTCGCCGACCTCGACCTCCGTCCGGCGCGCGAGCTCGTCCGGCTCCTCAACGAGGAGGACGCGAGCGTCGCCGGCGCCGTGGCCGAGACGGGAGACGCGCTCGCCGCGGCGATCGAGGCGATCGCCGAGCGGATGCGCCGCGGCGGCCGGCTCGTCTATGCGGGCGCCGGCACCTCCGGCGCGCTCGCGGCGCTCGACGCCGCCGAGTGCGGCCCGACTTTCGGTTCGCCTCCGGGCGAGGTCCTCGCCGTCGTCGCCGAAGGCGAGGCGGCCGAGGACGATCGCGCGACGGCGACGAACGCACTGCTCGAGCTCGCCCTCCGACCCGAGGATTGCGTCGTCGCCGTCAGCGCGTCCGGCTCGACGCCGTTCGCGCTCGCGGCGCTCGAGACCGCGCGTGCGGCCGGCGCGCTCACCGTCGCCGTCACATGTGTCCGCGGCAGCGCGGCGGCGGAGCTCGCAGACCACGACGTCGCCGCCGTCGTCGGCCCGGAGCTGATCGCGGGCTCAACCCGGCTGAAGGCCGGCACCGCCCAGAAGCTCCTCCTCAACACGATCTCGACGGTGACGATGATCCTGCTCGGCCGCACGTTCGGCGGTCTGATGGTCGCGGTCGCCCCCGACAACGCGAAGCTGCGGGAGCGGTCCCGCCGCAACGTCGTCCTCGCAAGCGGCGCGCCGCAGGAGCAGGTCGACGAGGCGCTCGCGGCCGCGGAGGGTGACGCGCGGGTCGCGCTCGTCTCCATCCTCGCCGGCGTCGACACGGAGGCTGCGCGGGCGAAGCTCGACGCGGCCGGCGGCTCCGTGCGGAAGGCGGTCACGACATGAGGCTCGGAGTCGAGGCAGCCCTCGTCCGCGGCGAGCTCGTGCCGGGTGACGTCGAGGTCGAGGACGGACGGATCGCCGCCGTCGGGCTCGCGCCCGGCCGGCGCGGCAGGGTCGCCATCCCCGGCTTCGTCGACCTCCAGGTGAACGGCTACGCCGGCGTGGATTTCCTCTCGGCGTCCGACGACGACTTCAGCCGTGCGGGCGAGGCGCTCCTCCTCGCCGGCGTGACGGCGTACCAGCCGACGCTCATCACGTCGGCGGAGGCCGCGACCGTCGAGGCGCTGCGGACGATTCCGGTCTCCTCGACGGGGCCGCGCGTGCTCGGCGCGCATCTCGAGGGCCCGTTCCTCTCTCCGGAGCGGCCGGGGACGCACCCGCTCGAGCACCTGCGCCCGCCCGATCTCGAGCTCCTCGACCGTCTCCTCGACGCGGGGAAGGTGACGCAGATGACGCTCGCGCCCGAGCTGCCCGGCGCGGACGCGCTCATCGAGCGCCTGCGGGAGCGCGGCGTGGCCGTCTCCGCCGGCCACACGAACGCCACCGCCGCCGAGGCCCATCGCGCCTTCGACCTCGGTGTCGCCGGTATCACGCACGTCTTCAACGCGATGCGGCCGTTCCGCTCGCGCGACCCCGGCATCGCCGGCGCCGCGCTGACGCGGCCCGGAGTCGTGATCGGGATGGTCGTCGACGGCCACCACCTGGCGGACGAGACCGTGCGTCTCGTGTGGGGCTGCGCAGCCGGCCGCGTCGCGCTCGTCACCGACGCGATCGCCGCAGCGGGGACGGACTTCGACGGCCGCACGTACCAGCTCGGCGACGTCGCGGTCGAGGTCGGGCTCGGCGCCGCGCCGATGCGCGAGGACGGGACGCTCGCCGGGACGGTGCTGACGATGATCGACGCCGTCCGGAACCTCCACGCGCTCGGCGTCTCGTTCGAGGAGGCGGTCGGCGCGGCGACGGAGGTGCCGGCGCGGTTCCTCGCGCGCGGCGACGTCGGCTTCCTCGAGCCTGGAGCGCTCGCCGACGTCGTCGTCCTCGACGACCGGCTCGAGATCCTGTCGGTGCTCTGCGCGGGCCGTGGCGATGTCGTGGCTCGAGACTGAGCTGCGGGAGCAGCCGGAGGCGCTCGCGCGTCTCCTCGAGCGGCGGACGGATGCCGCGCGCGACGCGGCGAGGCTCTTCCGGGGCCGCGACATCCGCTACGTCCTGATCGCGTCGCGCGGCAGCTCCTCGAACGTCGCCCGCTACGCCCAGTACGTCCTCGGCCGCGCCCACCGCGTGCCGGTGATGTTCGCGACGCCGTCGCTGTACACGATCTACGGCCAGCCGCCGCGCCTCGACGGCGGTCTCGTGATCGGGATCTCGCAGTCGGGCGCCTCGCCCGACGTCGTCGCCGTCCTCACGGAGGCGAGGGAGCAGGGACGCCCGACGCTCGCGCTCACGAACGCGCCCGACTCGCCGCTCGCGCGAGCCGCCGAGGCCGTCCTGCCGCTCGAGGCGGGCGAGGAGCGCGCGGTCGCGGCGACGAAGACGTACATGAACTCCCTCGGGGCGGTCGCCCTCCTCTTCTCGGAGATCGGCAAGGACGCCGCGGCGCGCGAGGAGCTGCGGCGGATGCCGGACGCGCTCGCCGCCCAGATCGAGCTCTCCCTCGGCGACGGGATCGCCTTCGACGAGTACCGGGACGCGGCCGGGCTCACGGTCGTCGCGCGCGGCGTGAACTACGGCACCGGCTTCGAGATCGCGCTCAAGATCCGGGAGCTGTCGGGACTGATGACCGAGGCGTACTCGCCCGCCGATCTCATGCACGGCCCGATCGCCGCGATCCGGCCCGGCTGGCCCGTCGTCGTCGTCGCGCCGAGCGGGCCGGCCCGGCCGAGCGTGGAGGAGATCGTGCCGCCGCTCCGCGCGCGCGGCGCGCGGCTGATCGCCGTCTCCGACGTCCGCGCGGTGCTCCGGCGTGCGCAGACGCGGCTCGTGCTCGCGCCCGGCGTCCCCGAGTGGCTGAGCCCGCTCACCGCGGTCGTGCCGGGACAGGTGGCGGCGCTCCGCCTCGCCATCCTCCGCGAGCGCGACCTCGACAAGCCGCGCGGGCTGCGCAAGGTCACGCTGACGAGATAGCACGAGGCGGCCGCGCCCCTGGTGTGCGGCCGCCTCGCGTCGTGCGGTGTCGCCGTCGGTCAGGGCGCACCGCCGTCCCCCGTTTCGCCTAGCTCGCTGTCCCCTGGTCGAGGACCTGCCGGGCGGGTGAGGCCTGGAGCGTCGAGGCGAGGTCGGCGCTCGCGATCCGCTTGAGCGCACGGATCTTGACGATGCCGCGGTCGCCGTCGGTGATCGTCGTGGCGCCGTTCTCGAGGGTGATCCTCGTCGTGGCGCCGGTCGGGAACGTGAGCGTCTGCCCGTGCAGCGCCCTGCCGTGGTAGTTCGCCCGGCCGACGACGATCGTGATCGAGCCCGGCGTGCTCGTCGACGAGTCGTATGCGCTGTAGCCGGAGAGCGTCCCCTTGAAGATGTAGAGCACCTTCGGTGCAGACCTGCCGTGCGTTCCGGGCACGCCGTTCTTGCCGTGACCGGGGTTCCCCTTGGCGAGCGCGACGCCGGGGATCATGAGAGCTGCGAGCGCGATGAGGAGTGTTTTCTTCATTGGCCTCACTGTGGCGGGCGTGTGTCAGCGCTTCGGCATAGGGGTGTAAGCCGTCGGTAAACCGGATCGGCACGGCGCGCGGCCGGAAGATCCCTCGATTTCGTCCGGCGCCCAGCGGGTACGTCGCACTGATTCACATCCTTCTCTTGACCAGGGCACTTAGGGTGCCCGCGTGAATCGCCCCAGACTGCTCCGGCGCGGCGGCGACCGGCACCGCGTCGACGACTGCCGCTCGCTCTTCGTCGTCTCCCTGCCGCGTTCCCTCTCGAGTCTGCTCTACGTCGCAGCGGCCCAGGCGGTCGGGCTCGTCGAGCCCGCCTGGACGAGCGACGGCGAGATCCTCAACCGCGACCGTGTGCCGCGGCGGCTGCAGAGCCTCGCCCCGGCGGACGAGCGGTTCACGCTCCTCGGCTCCTCACCGGACGCGTTCGCGAGCATGACGGTCTACCTCGACAGCAACGCCGTCCGGCACGGCCACGCGTACAAGGACGTCGTGCAGCCGTTCGTGATCGGCGGCTGGGACGGCTTGAGCGAGTTCCGGGTCCTCAAGGTGCGCCGGAACCTCGCCGAGGTCGCGTACGCGATGCTCAAGCGGCAGTGGTGGTACCCGACCCGCGCCGCGAGCGTCTACGACACCCGCCCCTGGTCGCTCGTCGAAGGGCTCGTCCGGGCCGAGGCGGTGCTCGAGGCGCTGCCCGGGGAGTCGGTGGAGTACGCCGACGCGATCATCGATCCCGACCCGCTCCACGCCGCGCTGCGCCGGCTCTATCCCGACGCGCCCCTTCGCGAGCCGCACTACATCGACCGCCGTTTCATCCGCCACCGCAAGCGCCTCGAGGCGGACCGCCGCGACTCGCTCCTCTACCGCCGCATCGAGTGGATCGTCTCGGCGGTGAAGGAGCGGCTGCGCTACGACGACCCGCGCGAAGAGGTCGTCGAGGCGCTGCCGTAGCGCAGGGCGAGGAGCGAGGCGAAGCCGACGACGAGCGTCGGCACGACGATCAGGGCGCGATAGAGGAGCACCGCGGCAACGACGAGCGCGTGCGGTCCGCCGAAGCCGACGAGCGCCCCGATCAGTCCCAGCTCGACGACGCCGATACCGGCGGGCGTGAGCGGCAGCGAGCTGATGACCCGGCCGATCGACCAGGCGAGAAACGTCTCGCTGAGCGGCAGCGTCCGGAACGGGACCCCGACCGCGCGGAGCGTGAGCACGAGGAGGAGATAGCCGCTCAGGTGGTTGACGACCGTCGCGGCGGTGAGCGCCGGCCAGCGGCTGCGCAGGTGGAGGAGCCGCTCGTCGCGCAGCCGGACGAAGCGCTCGCCGAGCCGCCGCGCGACCCGGGCGCTGCGAAATGCCGCGACCGCGACGAGGACGACGATCGCCGCGGCCGCGCCGCTGCCGAGCGCGATCGCGAGCGTCGTCCCCGACAGATGTCCCGTCCCGAGGACTAGCACGGCGCCGGCGAGCGGATAGACGAAAATCATCACCTGGCTCCAGATCCCCGCGAGCCCGACTGCGAAGGCCGCCTCGCCGCCGCCGACACGCAGGCGGCGGAGGAGCCCGAAGGAGACCGCCATCCCGAGCGGCGCGCCACCGGGCACGACGGCCGTCACCGCGGTCGACGCCTGCGTGAACCCGAGCGCCGCCGGCCCCGAGAGCTGCGGCAGGAGCACGCGCCACGGCAACGCGGTCACGAGGATGTCGAGGATTGCGCCGCCGGCGAGCACGAGAGCCCAGCTCGTCGAGACCGCGGCGAGACGGGAGCCGATGCTGCCGTAGCTCGCGATCCGCGGCACGACGACGAAGAAGACGACCGCTGCGAGCGCGACGCCGAGCGTGCCCCGGACGAGGACGCGCCTCCGTCGCATGGGAAGAGTCTAGGAGCTAGTTACCCCAGGGCCCGTACCGGTGGTTCTTCGGCACGGTGAGCGAGAAGGCGAGCGAGCTGCCCGACCCCTTCGTCATCGCCCGCAGCCAGTCCTTCTTGCTCGCCACGAGCTTCAGGTTCGCCTTGAAGATCCCGTAGCGGTTCGGCTCGATCCGCGCCACGACCCCCCAGTGGCCGCGGAGCCCGTGCCGGCGCTCGATCGTGACGAGCGTCTTGCTGCTCGTCTCGTCGCGCCCCCAGACGCTCACGGTCCTTCTCCTGCCGAGGTAGGCGACGAACGGGAAGCGGAAGGCGGTCAGGGTCGGCTTCGCTCTGGCGGTCTCGAGCGACTTCGCGTGGAAGTAGAGGCCCGACTGGAACGGGTTCGGGCTCGGCAGGTCCTCGATCAGGAACCAGGTCGCGAGGGTCACTCCCGAGCTCCACATCTGGTGCAGCGACTCCGCCGTCCAGCGGGCCTGGAGGCCGAGCGGAGCGGCCTTCGGTCGTGGCGGTGCCGTGTCCCAGCTGAACTCCGTGACCCAGAACTGGACCGGATGCGACGAGACGATGCGATGGAGCTTGACCGCGGCGCGCAGGAGCGACCGCATCTTCGGGAGGTCGCCGAGCGAGACGTCGTTCGCGCGCTTTGCGTGGCCGGTCGGGCCGCCGAACGTGTACGGATGGTGCGACCAGATGTCGAGGTGCACCTTCGTCCTGCACGTCGCGTGTGGGTGCCGCAGCCGCTTCTGCCTCGCCTTCGGGTTCCCCATCGAGACGCACAGGAACGAGCGCATGTAGGCGAGCGGCGCCTGCGAGACGAAGCGCGCCGCCCTGTTCTCGAACGGGTCGAGCCCACCGGCGATCACGAGGTTCGACCGGCTGACCGAGTGGACGGCGGACGCGACCGCGTTGACGAGCGAGCGGTACGCCGAGGCCCGCACCGGCGACAGGTCGAGGCTGTTGTTCGGCTCGTTCCAGACCTGGAAGACGTGGATCGCCGGCGCGCCGTGGTTGCCGTCGAACTCCGTCGCGAGCGCCTTCGCGAACTGGTTGAGCGCCAGCGTGTTCGGCGTGCCGGCCTTGTGCCCGGACGGCTTGACCGAGTACGCCCATGCCGGCGGCGCGATGATGTCGAGGTACGGGGTCAGCCCGGCGTCCTCCATCGACGTGATCGTCGAGGCGAGCTTCGCCCAGTCGTAGCCGGGCGAGGTCGGATCGGCTGCGTTGAAGCCGGTGGGACGGGTCGCAGGCGCGACGTAGCGCCACTCCACCATGACGCGGAGATACGACGCTCCCGTCGCCTTCGCGATCTCGTAGGTGGAGGAGTTCGCGCCGGTGAACGCGTACGGGTCGAAGAGGGCGGTCCGCAGCGGCGGGGTGCCCTTCGTCGCGTAGACGTGCACGCCGCGCGCGTCGGCGGCCGACACCGCGACGACGGCGGCGAGGACGACGGCGACTGCAGCAGCCGCTGCTCCTCTCATTCCTGCAGACCCCCAGCGCACGATTTTCAGGCTAGCCTCATATTCATCGGATTACGACGCGTACCCGTAAATCTCCCGTTAAATCACGTAGCCGCGGGTGGGGGACGCGGTCACGTCCCCCACCCGCTTCGCACCGGTTCACGGCCCGGAGACGACGCACCCGTTGCCGGTGGAGTCGTAGGCCGCGTTGCTCCAGAGCGGCTGCACTGCGAACTTCTTGCCGCCGAGAGCGATGTTCTGCGTGTCGAGCCAGGCGCACTTGTCGCCGTTCTCCGACGTCTGGTCGTCGTTCCAGCCGTCCTGCACAGAGGCGACGTTGTCCGGATCGGTGACGGCCTCGGCGTACTCGTGGCCGGTCACGATCGACCAGCCGTCGAAGATGCCGTTGCCGAACGCGTCACTCGTCGCGTTGACGTTGTGCATCCCGCAGTCCTCCGGCCCGAGCCCCGGCCAGTTCGTGTTCAGCCACGGGATGAACGCGTACTGGATCCGCTCTGCGTTGCCGAGCCCGTCGACCGTGGACGTCTGCGTGTGATAGCCGCAGTAGTACGGCTGCCCCGTGCCGATCGCGGTGGGCGGCGTGAGGATGATGTACGTCGCGTTCGGGTTGTAGCCGAAGTGCTGCACGGCTCGAACCGCCTCGCTCGCGATCGGGTCGTCGACGAGGTTCTCGGCGAGCCCGAGCGTGACGATGTCGTTCGGCACCGGGGTCGGATCCGTCCAGACGCCCTTCAGCTGGTGCGTCGGATTCGTGACGAAGCCTCCGCCACCGACGCAGTTCGTCGCCCCGGCGAGGGCGTACGCGCAGTACTGCGTCTGGATGTTGGCCCAGGGGCTGCCCCCGACGTTCCCGAAGAACGACTGGAGGTAGTTCTGGAGCGTCTTGCTCGTGTACATCGAGCCGTTCGTGTCCATCGTGTTGAAGCCCTGAGCCCACTCCGGGCCCCACCAGATCAGGTACACCGCGGGCTTCTGCTCGACGCCGATCGCCCCCGCCCCGACGTTGCCGCCGTGGTAGATGAGGTCGTTCTGGAGCTGGTCGGCGGTGCTCGTGCTGACGCCGGGCTGGCCGGGCGCCCAGAAGAAGGTCTTCGGGTTCGTCAGCGGCGCCGTGTCGGCTCCTGCCGTGGCTCCGACCACTCCGAAGACGGCTCCGGCGAGCGCGAGAGCCAAGAGCGCGCGAATCTTCAAGAAACTCCCCCTTGGTTGAAGGAAGATCCTCGGCTACCCGGCGCGGACATGGTCGAAACGCCGCTGTTGCTAGCGTGCGGCCGCGAATGAAGGTTCTCGTAACCGGAGGCGCCGGCTTCATCGGCGCCCACGTCGCGCGGCACCTCGTCGAGGCCGGTCACGACGTCGTCGTGCTCGACGACCTCAGCGGCGGCTACGAGGAGAACGTGCCGGCCGGCGCGACGTTCGTCCTCGGCTCGTCCGCGGATCCCGAGCTCGTCGACGAGCTGTTCCGGGAGCACGGCTTCTCCCACGTCTTCCACCTCGCCGCGTACGCGGCGGAGGGGCTCTCCCATTTCATCCGGCGCTTCAACTACACGAACAACGTCCTCGGCTCGGTCAACGTCGTCAACGCCGCCGTCCGGGCCGAGACGGTCGAGCGCTTCGTCTTCACGAGCTCGATCGCCGTGTACGGGCCGGCGCAGACGCCGATGTCGGAGGACGTCACGCCGGAGCCGGAGGACCCGTACGGGATCGCGAAGTACGCCGTCGAGCTCGACCTCGCCGCCGCACAGCGGATGTTCGGCCTCGACTACACGATCTTCCGTCCGCACAACGTCTACGGCGAGCTGCAGAACCTCGCCGACCCGTACCGGAACGTGATCGGGATCTTCATGAACCAGGTGATGAGCGGCAAGCCGATGACGGTCTTCGGCGACGGCCTCCAG
>Ga0070741_10010621_pt1 | contig 17312 bp, 16 predicted proteins | sample Coa_R1_4_FD_66440 | JGI IMG/M metagenome (GOLD analysis project Ga0070741, IMG submission 66440) | Surface soil microbial communities from Centralia Pennsylvania, which are recovering from an underground coalmine fire - Coalmine... | ecosystem: Environmental > Terrestrial > Soil > Unclassified ...
GAAGTCGGAGTTGCACGGCGTCGAGCAGCCCCACGCCTTGACCCTGTTCGTCAGGCCCTGCTTCTGCGCGGCCTGGAGGATCAGGAGCGCCTGGTCAGGGGTGAAGTTCAGGACGACGCCGCCGTTCGGCCCGGCCGCCTGCACGAGCTTCAGGGCCACGGAGTTCGCGTCCTGGATCGGCACCGTGTCGGTGAAGTCCTGGATCGGGATGTGCGCCGCCTTGGCGACGAAGTTCGGCCCGGTCTGGATGTAACCCGTGCCGGGAACGTTCGACTGGTCGAAGACGACCTTCTTGACGCCCGCGCTGATCACGTACTGCGTGGCACCGTCCGAGCTGTAGCGCGGGCCCATGTTGACGGACGCGACGTTGGTGTCACCGCGGCCGTAACACTCGGGGGCGATACCCGAGGCGATCACGAACAGGCCGGTCGACTCGTAGTACTTGTGGTTGACCGAGCAGTCGATGATGCTCGTGTTCCCGACCAGCCCGACGACGTGGTCGGTCCCGACCAGCTTCTTCGCGAGCGCGGCGACCTGCCCGGGGTCCGTCTGCTCCGTCTCGATGAAGTACTGGATCGGGTGTCCGTTGATGCCGCCGTTGGCGTTCACGCAGTCGAAGTACGCCTTGGCCATGTTCGGGATGTCCGTGAAGTCGGTCCCCGGCTGCTTCGTGGCGATGGCACCGAGCTTGATCGGCGACCCGGTCGCCTTCTTGCCGTTCCCGAGGCCGCACACGCTCTTCGTCGCCGACGCCTTGCCCTGGCCGATCTTCAGCGAGCTCGAGCTCGCCGCCGTTGCGAGCATGGCCGCCGCGGCGATCGCAATCGGAACCGCGATCGCGAAGGCTGCCCTCCGAAACCTCATTCCTCCTCCTCCCTTCGAGCGGCGTCCCGCTCTCTCGGTGAGTTGCCGATCCCGTCCCTGGACTGGGCGTCCGCGGCACCGACGGGGGATGCCGGGAGGGGAAATCTTTGTCCATCGACGGCGTCTATGCAAGACGCCGTCCCGAATAGCGGAACAACGGCCTGGTCAGTAGTCGAACGTGCGGGTCGGCGTGACCTCGACGTCGAGGACGAGCGGCTCGTCTCGCTCGTCGAGCGAGGGGACGACTTCGTCCAGCGCGTCGACGAGCTCCCCGTGCGTCGCGATCCTGCGGGCGGGGCAGCCGAAGCCCCGCGCGACCGCGGCGATCTCGACCTCGGGGAAGCCCGGCCAGGGTCCTGCGCCCCCGTGTTGCTCGGCGAGGATGTCCATCACCGCATAGCCGCCGTTCGAGAGCACGACGAACAGCGCGCCGACTCGGTAGTGCGCCGCAGTCCAGAGCCCCGAGATGTTGTAGACCGCGGCTCCGTCGCCGACGACGCCGACGACCGGCCGCTGCGGCTGGGCCATGCGCAGCCCGACGGCACCTGGCAGCGCGAACCCGAGCCCGCCCATCGCCGCCGAGAGATAGCCGAGCGGCTCGCGCGCGAGAAGCAGCTGGTTGATCGCCGGCCGGTCGGCGGGCGCCTCCTCGACGACCACAGCGTTCCGGGGCAGCCGCTCGGCGAGCGCCGCCAGCACGTGCCGGGCGTGTAGCGGCTCACCCGGGTTGGGCGGCTCGGGAGGCGGTCGTCGCACGGACGCCGACGGCGCGCCGCGATCGGGAACGGCGTCCGCGAGCGCGCGGCAGGCCGCCGCGAGCGGCGCGATCACTGCGGTCTCCGCCGCGCTGCGATGCGCCTCCTCCGGGTCGTCCGTGAGCACGGCGACCCGGGTGCCGGCCTCGACGAGGCGTCCCGGGACGTACGGCATCTGCCGGAACGCCGGCGCGCCCACGACCAGCACGCCGTCGTACGGCGCCAGCCTGTGCCGGAGGCCGACACGGTCGGCCGGCAGCAGCCCGGCGAACAGCGGATGGTCCTGCGGAAACCCGGCGCGGGCGCCGAAGGACTCCTGGAAGACAGGCGATCCCAGCCGCTCCGCCAGGTCGACGAGGGCCGCCCACGTCTCGGAGTCGTCCGCCCCCGCGCCGACTACCAGCGCCGGCCAGCGCGCGGCGGCCAGAAACTCCGCGAGCGCGGTGACCGCCTCCGGCGCGGCAGCTGCGGCCCGGAGCACGGGGCCCGAGACGGCTGCAGGCTCGCGGTCGGCGGCGGCTTCCTCCCAGTCGGCCATGGGCACGATCACGAGCGCCGGGCCACGAGCGGTCTCGGCCGCGTGGAACGCTCGCTCGAGCGCGTCGGGAACGTCCTGCGCGCAGGCGGGCTCCTCGACCATGACCGGGTACTCGCCGGCGAGGCCCGCGAGCCGCCCGGCGAGGAACGGCTCGAAGCCGAGATGGCGCCGGTCCTGCTGGCCGACGAGGACGACGACCGGCGTCCGGTTCACCCGAGCCGTCGCGATCCCGCCGACCGCGTTTCCGAGCCCCGCGGTCGTGTGCAGGAGCGCGAGCCCGGGCGCGCCCCGGCCGATCGCCCAGCCGGTCGCCAGCGCCATCACCGGGCCTTCGTGCAGAGCGAGCACGAACCGCAGGTCGTCCGGCAGGCCGGCGAGGAAGGAAATCTCCGTCGAGCCGGGGTTCGCGAACAGCGTCGTCGCGCCGCGGCGGCGGAAGACGTCGAATGCAGCGTCCCGGACGGACGTGCCCACGGCCCGATCTTCGCACGGTGGCTGCGTGCGATGATCGCGCCGTGAACGACGCGGCTGACCTCGGGGTGGTCGAAGCGAGCACTGCGCTCGGCCGCCGCGAGCTCTCCGCGCGCGAGCTCGTCGACGCGTGCCTCGCGCGGATCCGCGAGCGCGACGGCGACCACACGTTCGAAGGCGACCCGTCCTCGGTGAATGCGTGGGCCCGGGTCTACGACGAGGACGCTCGGGCGGCGGCCGAGGCGGCGGACGAGCGGCGTGCCCGCGGCGACGTGCCCGCTCTCTGCGGGATCCCGATCGGCCTCAAGGACCTGTACGCCGTCGCCGGCAAGCCGCTGACCGCGTCGAGCCGCGTCCTCCACGAGGTGCCCGACCGCGACTGCGACGTGTGGGCCCGGCTCGCCGCCGAGGGCATGGTGCTCCTCGGCCACGTCCACACGCACGAGTTCGCCGCGGGAGGCACGACCGACCAGGTGGGCAACCCTTGGGCGCTCGACCGTTCGCCCGGAGGCTCGAGCGGCGGGTCGGCCGCGGCGCTCGCCGCGCGGACGACGCCGGCCGCGACCGGGACGGACACGGCCGGTTCTCTCCGCATCCCCTCGGCGATGTGCGGCACGTCGACGATCAAGCCGACGCGCGGCTCCGTGTCGATGCGCGGGATCGTCCCCCTCTGCCCCACGCTCGACCACCCGGGGCCGATGACGCGGACGGTCGCCGACTGCGAGCCGCTCCTCGCGGCCATGGCCGGCGTCGATCCGCCCACCGGGCGTCGGCCGCTCGGGCGCGTGGCCGTGTCTCCGCGCGTCGGCGACCTCGACCCTGACGTCGCCGACGGGTTCGACCGGGCGCTCGAGCTCCTTCCTGTCGTGGACGCGCCTCCGCCCGCCGCGACGCTCGACCTCGGCATCGAGCTCCTGGACGTCGTCTGCGCCGAGATGCTCGCTTACCACCGCCGCTTCGACGACCGCCGGGCCGACTACCGGCCGTCGATCCGCGGCTTTCTCGAGCACGGCGAGCAGCGCGCGATGACCGCCGAGGAGTACGTCGACGCACAGAGTCGCCGGGCGGAGCTGACCGCAACCTGGGCCGACTGGCTCGGGGAGCACCGGATCGACGCGCTCGTCGAACCGACTGTGCCGCTCGTCGCGCGGGAGCGCGGCCACGGCTACGACGCGCCGTTCACCGACTTCGAAGAGATCTCGCTCACGCACTACTGGGACTGGACCGGCTTCCCGGCCGTGGCTCTGCCGTCCGGTGTCGGGAGCCGCAGCGGCCTCCCCGTGAGTGTTTCCCTGATCGGCGCGCCGGGCGCCGAGTGGGATCTTCTCGCCTGGGGCGCCGCGATTCAGGACGAGCTGGGAGCGCCGGCGCCGTGATCGACCTCGACGCCGTCACCGCGATCGACGTGCACGTGCACACGGAGCGCTCCCGCGACGGACACGACCCGATGCCCGCGCATCTCCGGGCGGCCGCGGCCGAGTACTTCGGAGGAGAGCCGATGCTCCCGACGATCGACGAGGTCGCGGCGTACTACCGCGAGCGGAACATGGCAGCCGTCGTCTTCACGGTCGACTGGGAGTCGCAGAGCGGCGTGCCCCCCATCCCGAACGAGGAGATCGCCGAGGGCGCCGCGGCCAACTCCGACGTGCTGATCGCCTTCGCGAGCGTTGACCCGGCGCGGCCGGACGCGGTCGAGCGAGCCCGGCGGCTGATCGACGAGCACGGCGTCAAGGGCTTCAAGTTCCACCCGAACCTGCAGGCGTTCTCCCCGGACGACCGCCGCGCTTACCCGCTGTACGAGGTGATCGCGGAGGCCGGCCTGCCGGCGCTGTTCCACTCGGGCCACAGCGGCATCGGCACGGGCCTTCCCGGCGGCGGCGGGCTCCGCCTCAAGTACTCGAACCCGATGTGCCTGGATGACGTCGCTGCCGACCTGCCGGAGCTGAAAATCGTCCTCGCGCACCCGTCCTTTCCCTGGCAGGACGAGGCGATCTCGGTCTGCCTCCACAAGGCGAACGTGTGGATCGACCTGTCCGGCTGGTCGCCGAAGTACTTCCCCCCGCAGCTCGTCCAGTACGCGAACACGCAGCTGCGCGAGAAGGTCCTGTTCGGCTCGGACTTCCCGCTGATCACTCCCGACCGCTGGCTCGCCGACTTCGAGCAGGCGCCGTTCCGGGATCAGGTCAGGCCGCTGATCCTCAAGGAGAACGCCGCGAGACTTCTCGACCTCGGCTAGGACGCACGAGTGACCGTCGCGGAGGGATTCGTCGGCCGGAGCGAGGAGCTTGCGCTCGTCGACGAGTTCCTGGCCGACGGGAGGGCCTCGCAGCTCGTCCTGGCCGGCGAGGCGGGGATCGGGAAGACCACCGTCTGGCAGGCCGCGATCCGCCGGGCCGAGGAAATGGGTCTCCGCGTTCTCGCGGCGCGGCCGGTCGAGGCGGAGGCCAAGCTCGCGTTCTCCGGGCTCTCGGATCTCTTCGAGGACGTACCGGCACAGGCGCTCGACGGTCTGCCGGCGCCGCAGCGCCGTGCGTTGGCGGTCGCGCTCCTGCGGGCCGATCCACAGGAGCAGCCTGACCCGCGCGCCGTTGCCGCCGCGGTTCGATCGGGGCTCGTCTTCCTCGGCGGCCAGACGATCGTGGCGGTGGACGACCTGCAGTGGCTCGACGCCTCGTCCGCTGCTGCGCTCGCGTTCGCGCTCCGGAGAGAGCCCGTGCGCCTGCTCGCGGCACGACGCAGCGGCAAGCGCCTCGCCGGCGGCCTCGAGCAGGCACTCGCGGGAGCGACGGTCCTCGAGCTCGAGCCGCTCGGGCCCGACGCGACCCACGAGCTGGTGCGACGGCAGCTCGGCCGGTCGCTCCCTCGGCCCCTGCTGCTCCGGATTCACGAGACGACGGGCGGGAACCCGCTGTACGCGCTCGAGGTCGCCCGTGCGGTGCTGGAGACCCGCGTCCCCGCCGGAGATCCGCTGCCGGTTCCGCCCGACCTGCGCGAGCTCCTCATGCGGCGTGTCCGTCGGGTCTCGCCTGCCGGCCGCGAGCAGCTCCTCGCCGCCGCAGCCGCAGCCAGGCCGACGCTCCGGTTCCTCGACAGCCCGGACGAGGCGCAGGCTGCCGGGATCGTGGAGATTCGCGGCGAGCGAATCGTCTTCACCCATCCGCTGTACGCCGCGGCTGTCTACGCCTCGGCGAGCCGCGGGGAGCAGCGGCGCATCCACGGGAAGCTCGCAGAGCTGGTCGAAGACGAGGAGGAGCGCGTCCGCCACCTCGCGCTCGCCCACGATTCGCCGTCCGAGGACGTCGCCGCCGCGCTCGAACAGGCCGCCCGGGGCGCGTGGATGCGCGGAGCGCCCGCGGCGGCCGCCGAGCTCCTCGAGCTCTCGATCGAGAGGACCCCCGCAGCGCGGCGGGAGGACCTGCGCCGCCGCAAGTCCACCGCGGCCGACGACCACGTGAGCGCCGGAGCCGTCGAAGACGGCGTCCGGCTCCTGGAGGCGCTGCTCGCCGAGTCGGCGCCCGGCGACGAGCGCGCCGAGGTGCTGCTCCGCCTTGCCGAGGCGAGCGGCAGCCTTCGCTCGCGGCTCGCCCTGCTCGAACAGGCGCTCCAGGAACCGGTCCGGGACGAGCACATCCTCGGCAGGATCCATCTCCGGCTCGGGCTTGCCTGGCCGCTGCACGGGCTCGACTACGCCCTCGAACACGGCCGGATCGCGCTCCGCCACGCGAGGGCCGCGGGCGAGCGGCGGCTCGAGGCCAGGGTGCTGGCCCGGCTCGCGCTCTGGGAGCTCTGGGGAGGCCGCGATCCTTCGGCCGACCTGACGCGGGCGCTCGAGCTGTTCGGCCCCGACGTCGGCCTCCGCAGCTACGACAATCCGCTTCTGCCGCTCGGGATGTGGCGCATGTACCAGGGCCGGCTCGCCGAAGCCCGGCGCATCTTCGAGGACCTGCTGGATCAGGACGCCGGTGACGAGCTCACCACGGCCGCAGTCCGTTCGCGTCTCGTGGACGTCGCGATCCGCGCGGGCGACTGGCGGCCCGCAGACTCCGAGATCGCCTCGGTCTGCAGTCTCCTGCGGCAGATCGGCCCGTTCGGGGACGGCGGCTTCACGTTCTACCTCCAAGCGCTGGTCCATGGACTGCTTGGACGGGACGTGGAGGCGCGGGCCGCAGCCGAGGAAGGCATGCTCGTCGCGCGCGAGACCCATCAGCAGAACAGCTTCGTGATGAACGCGGGCGCGATCGGCTTCCTCGAGCTCTCGCTCGGCCACGACCGCGAGGCGGCGCCCCATTTTCAGCCGCTGCTGGATTGGGTTCGCGACAAGAAGCTCGGCCTGGTCACCCACCCGGTGGTTCCGTTTGCGCTCGAAGCGCTCGTCGCCGGCGGACGGCTGGACGAGGCGGAGGAGCTCCTCGACGGATTCGAGGGCCAGGCAGCCGCGATCGACAGCCCCTGGGCACAGGCGGTCGCCCACCGTCTGAAGGCGCTCCTGGCGAGCGCACGCGGCGAGCTCGACCAGGCGCTGCAGGCGATCGAGCGCGCCGACATGGCGAGCTGGCCCTTCGAGCACGGCCGGACGTTGCTCGTTGCCGGCCGGGTCCAGCGGCGGGCGAAGCAGAAGGCGGCGGCTAGGAAGTCTCTCGAGCACGCGGCAGCGATCTTCGACGCGCTTCCCGCCCCGTTCTGGGCCGAGCGCGCCCGCGAAGAGCTCGCGCGGCTCGGCAAGCGGCCGCCGACGCGCCTCGAGCTCACCGAGACCGAGCGCCGCGTGGCCGAGCTGGCCGCGAAGGGCATGAAGAATCGCGAGGTCGCAGCGCAGCTCTTCGTCAGCCCGAAGACGGTCGAGGCCAATCTCTCCCGGATCTACCGCAAGCTGGGGATCCATTCGCGCGCGGAGCTCGGCGCGCGGCTCGCCGGAAGGAACACGTAGGGAAACACCCGATTCCTTTCCGCGCCGCCGCTTCTAGCGTTCAAGCGTGAGCGCGGTCGACAAGGTCGATGTCGCCGCCGGCCACGGCGTGGACGTCGCTCTGCCCGGCGATACGGCCGTCGAGCCCGAGATCCGAGCCCGCGGCTACTGGGAGCTCGTGTGGACGCGCTTCAAGCGCGACCGGATGGCGCTTGCCGGCCTCGGGTTCATCGGCTTCCTGCTCGTTGCCGCCTGGGGCCTCGCGCCGCTGTTCGCGTCGATCCTCGGCCACGGGCCGAACGACATCTTCGCCAACGGCGTCAACCAGTCGACGCTGATCCCGGTCGGGCCGTGGACGCACATCAACACGGCGCCGTACCCCGGCGCGACACCGCCGCCCGGCCAGCACTACGGGAGCGCGCTGCTCGTCCTCGGAGGCGACAGCCAGCTCGGACGCGACCTCTTCCTGCGCCTGCTCTACGGCGCGCGCACCTCGCTCGAGGTCGCCTTCCTCGCCACCGCCGGCTCCGTCTCGATCGGCCTGGTGATGGGTACGTGCGCGGGCTACTTCCGCGGCTGGGTCGACACCGTCATCTCGAGGCTCACCGAGATGGTCATGGTCTTCCCGTTCCTGCTCTTCATCATCGCCCTGCGCGTCGTCGCCGGCCAGCAGCTCAACGCGATCACGTTCGGCGGCCTGCTCCCGCGCGGCGTGTTCACGCTCGCGTTCATCTTCTCGATGTTCGGCTGGTTCTTCCCGGCGCGGATCTTCCGCGGGATCGTGCTGTCGCTGCGCGAGAAGGAGTTCGTCGAGGCGGCGCGGATGACCGGCGCGACGGACATGCGGATCATGCGCTCCCACCTGCTGCCGCATCTCGTGGCTCCCCTCACCGTCTACTCGACGCTGATCGTGGCGCAGAACATCATCAACGAGGCCGGGCTGTCCTTCCTCGGCCTGGGGATCGAGCAGCCGACGCCGAGCTGGGGCAACGTCCTCGCTGCGGCGCCGGAGTTCTACACGACCCAGCCCTGGCTCATGGTCTGGCCGGGGCTCTGCATCCTGTTGACGACGCTCGCGTTCAACCTGTTCGGCGACGGTCTGCGCGACGCGTTCGACCCCCGCGCGAGGATCTGACCCGCGGCCAGACCCGGCGCCAGGTCGCTGGCCGGCGCCAGCCGACCCTCCGCGACCGCGCGATACCACGCCTCGGACTCGATCTCGAGTCGTTGCGGTTCCACCGTTCCCCCTTTCCCAGGCGCCGCCGTGGCACCGGGTTCCCGGCGCGCACAGTACGAGAGGTCGTCCGTCCGCGCATCACTCGAACGGGTGGAGCAGACTGCGGACCATGGGCATCCGCCTCCAGGGCCCCCGCGTCACGATCCGGCCGCTGCGGATGGACGAGCTCGACGCGTCCTGGGAGGCGCGGAGTCGGCTGCACGAGATCGACCCGGCGGCCATGCCGGTGCTGCCGTCGCGCGAGGCGCTGCGCGAGCGGTTCGAGCGCTCGGGCGCGATGCGCGACGGCGCGGTGGATCTCGCCATCGAGGTCGGCGGCCGTCGGATCGGGGAGATCCAGACCTACGTGCCGCCGGGACGGACGATCGAGCCCGGGACGTTCGAGGTGGGGATCGCAATCGACGACCCGGCCGAACGCGGCCAGGGCCTCGGTACCGAGGCGACGAGGCTGATGGTCTCGTGGCTGTTCGCCGACCGCGGCGCGACCCGGGTCAACATGCCGACGGCGGAGAGCAACCGGGCGATGCGCACGGTGCTCGAGCGGCTCGGGTTCTCGACAGACGGCGCAGTGCAAGACCTCGGCCAGGAGTTCCTGCTCTACAGCGTGACCCGTGACGCCTGGCGCGACGTGTGGGCGGTCGATCCGGGCCGTGTCCGATCGCTGCGCCCGCGGCTCGGCGAGATCCTGATCGACTGCGTCGCGAACGGCGCGTCGGTCGGGTTCCTCGACCCTCTGTCGCCGGAGGACGCCGACGCGTACTGGCAGCGCATCGAGCGCGCCGTCCGCGAGGGCCGCGTCGTGCTCTTCGCCGGCTCCGTCGGCGGAGAGGTCGCCGGGACGGTGCAGCTCGACGTCGACACGCTTCCGAACCAGCCGCACCGGGCGACCGTCAGCAAGCTGCTCGTCCACACGTCCGCCCGCCGCCGTGGGCTGGGAGAGGCGCTGATGGCCGAGCTCGAGCGCGAGGCGCTGGCCCGCGGGCGCCGCCTGCTCACCCTCGACACGGCCACCGGCGCCGCCGCCCGCCTGTACGAGCGAATGGGCTGGAGCCCCGCCGGAACTATTCCGGACTACGCACTCAACCCGGACTCGTCCCTGACGGACACGACCTTCTACTGGAAGCGGTTGTCGGCCTAGAACGCGAACGAGGTCGGGCCCGCAGATCGGCCTCCGCGGCTGGGCGGAGCCGTGACGTGCACGCCTGCCGGCCGCAGGTGCTTTCGAAGGACGACCGTCGCCCCGTCGGGCCGCGCGTGGGTCTCGGCCGTCTCGACCAGCGTCTCCATCAGCCGCAGGAACATGCTCGTCTCCTCCGGGCTTCGCTCGGGCCGCGCGAGCGCGTAGTCCCGGACGACGAGCGTCAGCAGGCGGTGCCGGTTGAGCGTGACGTCGACGTCCACGATCAGCGTCGAGGGCCGAAGCGGGTTCCCGACGGCATTCGCGAACGCCTCGGAGCAGGCCAGCGTGACGTCGAAGGTCTCGTGCGAGCTCGCGCCGGCATCCTCGAGCCAGGCGCGAAGCCGCTCGCGCAGCTCGACGGCGCACTGCGGCGTCGCGTGGAGTCGCAGGCTGAGCGACTGCTCGTCTCGCGACCCCGTTGTGCCGCTTCCTCCTCCCACGATGGTCCCCGCTGGGTCCAGGCGCGTCGCGCCGCTCGTCGAAACAAGGGATCCTTCCCGTCGACGGGAAGGCCGAAACCTAGGAGCCATGCGAGCCCGGCCGCCCGGGCCTCCCTCGAACGAGTGATCTTCCCGACCACGGCGAAAGTTTCGGCGGTTCCCGGCGTCTATCTCAGTACATGCCCAGTCCACGCGACGACGAAGGAGTCGTTATGCGCCAGAGAGACGTCTACGCAACGAATCGCCTGCTGCGCGACCTGGTCGCCGTCGGCGAGATGCAGCGGGAGCGGCCGTCGGCCGACGAGCGGCTCGAGTCGCTGCTCGGCTTCGAGCTGACCGCCGTTCTGCGCGCGACGCTGACCGGCACGCCGAGCCCGGCGCAGCGCCTGCAGCACCGCGCCGCCTAGTCAGCGGTTGATCGGCAGAGCGGCGCTGCGCACGACGCCGCTCGTCGCAGCGTGCTGGATCGCGACCCAGGCCGACGTCTCGCCCGAGTGCGAGGCGACCGAGTGCTCCGGCTCGCAGGTCGTCGACGGATCCATGACGGTTGGTGCTCGTCGCCCCTGAAGTGCAGGTGGAGGTCGAGCTCCGGTAGATCGAGGCTGCGAACGTCTGCGTGGCAGCAGCGTTCGCGACGCCGGATACAAGCACCCCGAAGGCAGTGCTTGCAAAAGCGGAGTAAGCCCGCGGCCGGCTAGTCGCGGGTGCGCCGCTCGACCGTGAGCAGGCCGCGCCGGAACGCGATCGCGACCGCGTGGGTACGCGTGCGCGCGTGCATCTTCATCCGCAGCGCGTGCAACCGGCTGCGCATCGTCTTCGCAGAGATCGACAGCTTCTCCGCGATCTCCGCGTCGGTGAGCCCGTCGGCCATCAGGGTGAGGAGTTCCATCTCTCGCTGCGAGGGCTTCGGAGGCTCGGAAAGAGCCGCGACGACCTCTTCGTATCCGTCCAGGGTCTCGGGAGCGTCGGTGTCCATGAATGTGCTTATCGGCCGGGACCGCGCCGGACTGGAGCGGTAGCGTTCACCGCGTGAGCCAGGCGAACGTGGAGCTCGTGCTGCGCGGCTACTGGGCCTTCGTCAAGGGCGACCTCGACGCGGTCGCAGACATGCTCGACCCGGACATCGAGTGGGTCGCGGTCGATCCCGAGGAGACGACCGGGCACGAGAGCGTCCTCGCGATCCTCGCCGACCGCTTCGACGACGGCTACCGCGTCGAGATCGAGCGCTGCGTCGGGATCGGCGACGAGGTCGCGATCTCCTTCCGAGTCGCCGGCGAGGAGCGCGACGAATCGGACGACCGGCCGCTCCAGACGCGGCGCTACTTCACCGTCGGCCGCTACTCCGCAGTCGTCACCGTCCGCGACGGCCGTGTCACGCGCGTCCAGGAGTACCCGCATCTCGAGGCTGCTCTCGAAGCCCTCGGGATCGAAGACGAGCATTGACCGAGCCCCAGTGGTGGGAGATCCGCAGGCGGGTGTCCAGCTCCCGGCCGACGACGTACCGCTGTCCGTTCTGCGGCCGGCTCCTGCATGCGATGAGCGACCACGTCCTGATCGCGCCGGAGGGCGACTCGTCCCGCCGCCGGCACGCGCACACGGCGTGCGTCGCGCGCGCCCGGGAAGCCGGCCGGTTCCGGACGTACGACGACTGGCGGGCCGCCAACCGCGAGGCTCGGTCGTGGAGATTCCCGTGGCCGTGGCGCCGATAGTGTCCCGTTCGTGCGTGTCGGGGTCCTCACCGGCGGCGGCGACTGCCCCGGGCTGAACGCGGTCATCCGCGCCGTCGCGCGGCGGTCGTTCGACCGAGGTCACGACGTCGTCGGCGTGCGCGCCGGCTGGCGCGGCCTGATCGAAGGACATCTCGAGCCGCTCGGGCCGCGCGAGATCTCCGGCATCCTCCCACGCGGCGGCACGATCATCGGGACGAGCCGCACGAACCCGTACAAGGTCGACGAGGGCGTCAACCGCGTCCTCGCGAACTTCTCGCAGCATCTCGACGCACTGGTCGCGATCGGCGGCGAGGACACGCTCGGCGTCGCTTCGCGGCTGTTCGCGGAGGAGCAGATGCAGGTCGTCGGCGTCCCGAAGACGATCGACAACGACCTGTCCGGAACGGACTACACCTTCGGCTTCGACACCGCGGTCGCCATCTGCACGGAGGCGATCGACCGGCTGCACACGACGGCGGAGTCGCACAACCGCGTGATGGTCGTCGAGGTGATGGGCCGCCACACCGGCTGGATCGCGGTGATGAGCGGCATCGCCGGCGGCGCGGACGTGATCCTCATCCCCGAGCACCCGCTGACGGTCGAGACCACCTGTGAGGAGATCGAGAAGCGCCACCGGCGGGGCAAGGACTTCTCCATCGTCGTCGTCAGCGAGGGGTACAAGCTCACCTACGCGTCGGGCGAGCAGCGCGAGGTGACGCAGGAGGCTGCGCTCGACCAGTTCGGCCATGTCCGTCTGGGCGGAATCGGCGAGTCGCTGGCACGGGAGATCGAGAGCCGGACCGGCTTCGAGACGCGCGTGACGGTGCTCGGCCACGTCCAGCGCGGAGGCACTCCGACGGCTCGCGACCGCGTGCTGGCGACGCGCTTCGGGCTCGTCGCGGCCGACCTCGTCGACCAGGGCAACTGGGGACGCATGGCGGCACTCCGGGGGAACGACGTGATCGACATCGCGCTGGCCGAGGCGGTCGCCGAGCTCAAGACCGTGCCCGAGAACTGGTACGACGTGGCGAAAGCCTTCTTCGGCTAGCCGGCCAGGGCCAGGAAAGGCAGGTAGTCCTCGAGCGCGACCGGCGTCGCCTGCGGGACGTCGTCGCCGGCGCAGACGGTCTCGTTCAGCACCTTCGCCTCCTGATCCTGTAGCCAGGCCTCGTACGCGTCCGCGCGGGCGAGCTGCTTGAGCGCGGCGACGACGGACGGGCGGGCGTTCGCGGACGGCACGGCGGCCAGCGGGAGCGGCGGCTCGAGCGCCTTGACGGACACGACTCCCGTCGGCGTCGAGACGAGCGCCGACGCCCCGGTCGCGAGCGAGAACACCCGCGCCGGGGCGAAGCCCTCGAGCGCGAAGCCGCGCTTCGAGCTGCCGAGCCACGGGACCGGCGCCTTGGTCGTCACGAGCCGAGCCCGGGTTGCGCCGTACGCGGCCGAGAAGGACGCGACCGCGGCTGCCGTGACAGGCGGGATCGCCAGCCCGGACTCCACCGCGCGTTGACGGAGCTCGGCCGCGAGCCCCGCACGGGCGAGCCCGCGGTTGGCGTGGCGGCGCGCGAGCGCGGCAATGTACCGGCCGCGACTCCCGCCGAAGCTCGCCGAGATCACGGCGTTCTCCGCCGCGTCGATCTGGGCACCCGTGACCGGCGCGACCGACCGGGTCGCTCCCCAGCCCAGTGCGATCGTCCCTGCCGTCTCCGCGTCGCCGGTGACCACCGCGAGTTGCGCACGCGTCGCCGTCGCGATCACCCCGGCCTGGCCGAGCGTGCAGAACACCCGGGCCGGCAAGGTCAGCTGCCCCTCCGTCAGGGAGGTGTCGAACCCGCTGCCCGCCGCGGTCGGCCCGTCGCAGAGGCTCTGCGAGCGCGCCCACAGGTACACGCAGGCGGCGTTCGCCTTGTCGACATCGAAGGGGGACTTGTCCGTGTACGTCGCCCACCCCCACGACCAGACCGTCGGCAACCCGAGCTCGCCTGCCACCTGCCGCGCCGCGAGCGCGTCGAGCTTGACGAACTCGTACCAGGCTGCCGCCGGATCGAGCCCGTTCCGGCCGTACAGGCCCGACTCGAACTCGAGCATCAGGCCGAGCCGGGAGGCCGGGATCCCGAGCGACGTGAACGCGGCGATCGCCTGCCGCATCTGGACCCGGAGGGTGCGGCTGCCCGCGACGGGCCCCGACGCGTAGACCGCCGGCGGGTTCGGGAAGAACTCGCGGACGATGTCGGAAACCTGGGCGACGGAGCGCCACCAGTCGCCGGCCGTGTCCCCGCCGTACGGCGGCGAGGAGATGAGCAGGTAAGGATGCGCCCCGCGCGCGGCGAGCTGTGTCAGAAGCGCGAGGACGTCGGCGCGATACGTCGCGTTCGACGGCGACCACGGCGTCTGCGTCGTCGCGCCGAACAGCTCGTTCTCCGCGATCAGCGGCGTCGCGCAGCCGGTCTGCTTCACGGCAGCGTCGAACTCGGCGTTGGCGACGTCCACGATCGTCGCGGGATCGGCCGGCGCGTCCGGCGTCCCGACCCGCGACCCGAGCTTGAGGTCGAAGAAGATCGTCGACGCGCCCGCGCTCCGCAGTGCGGACGGGATCGCACCCGTGCCGGGCGGCGTCGCCATCACCAGGCCCGGTCTGGCGAAGACCTGCCGCCAGAACGGGACGGTGCCGTCGGTGTAATCCACCCAGAGCGGCGTCGACGCGGGTAGCCCGCACGGCCAGGTGACGGCGCGGGACGAGCCCGCCGTGACCGAAACGGCCACGACGAGAGCGAGCAGCGTGCCCCCCAGCCACCGCACGCCGTACATGGTGCCCGTCGGCCCGGAGGCCTGCCGGCGTTACCGCGGAGCCAGCACCGGCACGCCGTCCACGGTTGCGACCCGGCGGTAGCTCCTGGACAGGATCGCCTCGGTCAGGCCGCTCGGGTCGGCCGAGCCCGGCTTCTGCGACTCGACGACGAGCGCGGGCTCCTTCGCCGCCAACGCCCGCTGGGCGCCCTCGCGCGCGCCCGGAATCGCCTGGATGTTCCGGATCCACATGTACGGGATCGCCGGGACGCGGTCCGCGAGGAAGTACACGTCGGCCGCGGCCCAGACGACGAGGATCTTCTGGCCGGGACGGGTGTGCGCCTTCACGTACCGCACGACCGCGGCGTCGTGCTGGAGATGCGGATCGCCGGGCCAGATCGCCTCCGCCTGCGCCCGCGCGCTGTCGAACGCCAGCGGCACCGTCAGCACGACGGTCGCGATCGCCGCGGCGGCCATCCCCGCCGCGAGCAGACGTGCACGCTGCGCCAGCAGCCGGTCGACACCGGCTCCGGCCAGGATCGCGAGCGGCGGGACGAGCTGGAGGTAGTAGTGGAAGTGGAAGTTGCCCCCGCCGAGCACGCCGATCGCCGTCGCTCCCAGCCAGAGCCGGACGAGGAGCGGCGAGCCGCGCCAGCCGAGGATCGCCAGCAGGGCAAGCAGCCCCAGGCCCTTGGTCGTCGACGGCAGCGACTGCTGAAGTAGGTCGAGCCGGTGGGCGAACGACCCGGTGACGAGCGAGTCGCCCGAGCCTCGGTACCCGACGACAGCGAACCACCACGCGTGCAGAGACACGGCGGCGAGAAGGCCGGCGACTACGGGCACGGCGGCCGAGCCGACGAGCGCCGCGACCGGCCGGGCGGCACGACGTCGCTCCGTCCAGAGGAGATAGGCAGCGATTGCCAGCGCGGCGTCGAAGCCCGACTGTTTGATCATCACCGCGCAGCCCGAAAGCAGGCCCGCCGCCAGGAGCCACCCCAAGCTTCGCCGCCGCTGCCAGGCCGCGAAGGCGAGCAGCGACAAGAGCGCTGCGAACGACGCCAGCAACTCTCCGGCAAGAGTGAACGACTCGAGGAACGGGGATGCGCCGAATGTCGCCATGAGGAGCCCGCCGGCGAGCGCCGTCGTCCGCCGACCCGTGAGCCGGTACGCGAGCAGCATCGTCGCGAGGACGCTCAGCGCTCCGACGACCGCGGCCACGGCCCGGATCGTGTCCGTCGACGAGCCGATCTGGAGCACGCCTCGGAAGATCAGGACGAGCCCCTGCGGCCTGTCGACCCAGATGTCTCGATAGAGCGTCGCGCCCCGGTCCCAGAGGCGCGCGACCTCCGCGTAGCCGCCCTCGTCAGCAGTCAGCGGCGCGCCGATGAACGGCAGGCGGACGAGCACGGCGAGAGCGGCCGCCGCGAGCGCGACGCCGGCGGTGACGCGGCTGATCCGCACTCGGGTAGCCTCGCAGGCGCCGGAGGAAATCGCGGGCCGATGGAGAAACGCGAGGACGGGATGCGGGAGCAGAGCCACATCGACGCGATGCGGGAAGCCGTCCGCGGCGACATCGAGCGCGCCAAGGAGCGGCGGCCGTCCATCTTCGAGCGGCCGGCGCCGCCGCCGGTCGAGATCCGCCAGGAGCGGCCCGCCCGGCCGGAGCCGGTCGCCGTTGCAGACCCCGAGCCGGAGCCCGAGCTCGAGGTTCGGCCCGAGCCGGTACCCGAGCCGCAGCCCGTCCCGGTGGCCGAAGCGCCCGCGCCGAAGCCGAAGCCGCGCTGGGCGTTCTGGCGCCGCTAGCCGCGCGGCTCGGTCAGGCGCAGCACGACGGCCCGGGCTCGGCGGCGCAGCACTGCCGCAAGATCGCGCCTGAACGTCCGAGCCTCGACCCGGCCGAAGTGCCTGGTCGCGAGCGTGAGCTCCTCGCGCCGCATCCCATTCGGCTGGGCGAAGACCGCGGCGCCGTCGGGCCGGAGCACCCGCGCGACCTCGCCGAGCCGGCCGAGGTCGACGCTCGTTCCACAGACGATGTCGAAGACGTCGTCCCCGAACTCGAGCCGGTCGGGGTCCATCGCCAGGTAGAGCGGCCGCACGCCGCCGTTCATCCGCTCGGCGCCTACACGCACGTCGTTCAGCACCGAGCTCGACCTGTCGACGCCGATCGAGGCGAACCCCGCCTCCGCGAGCGCGGTCGACGCGAACGCGCCCGACCCGGAGCCGAGCTCGAGGATGTCCGGCGGGCGGTCGGACGCCACCGTGAGCGCGTGCCCGATCACCATCCTGCGGAACCACTCTCCGCTCCGCTCGGCCCCCACCGACTTGCCTCCTTTACTCGACGGTGCCGAACGAGCCCAGCACCGCGCCGAATGTCTTCAGTGCGATCTTCAGGTCGAGCCAGAGCGAGAAGTTCTCGATGTAGAAG